>Ga0193954_1001553_pt1 | contig 11594 bp, 10 predicted proteins | sample BB_5_MG_FD_140340 | JGI IMG/M metagenome (GOLD analysis project Ga0193954, IMG submission 140340) | Microbial mat bacterial communities from the Broadkill River, Lewes, Delaware, United States - BB_5_MG | ecosystem: Environmental > Aquatic > Freshwater > River > Microbial mats | place: USA...
TAAAAGAAGACAGGAGCCGACTGGATGGTCATGACAACGGATACAGCCCGCGAACTCAGCCTTTTAACGATGCAGTCTCTGCCCCGCGAGCTGTATGTGCGTCAGCAAACGATGCCTGCGGGGCATTTTTTTCCGCTCCATCAGCATGACTGGCATCAGCTGCTATACGCGGTTTCCGGGGTGCTGGTAGTCGATCTCATCGGCGAGCGCTATTTTATTCCTCCCGAGCAGGCGATCTGGTTGCCCCGTGGCTGTCAGCACAGCGTTTTTACCGAGTATGGTGCAGACCTGAAAAGCCTCTACCTTGATCCAGGCTATAAGGGGCTGACATCAGAAAAGGCGGCAGTATTACAGGTATCCCCGCTGTTCCGGGAGCTGATACTGACGGCGGCGGAGTTTGAGGTCGAGTATCCGGTACAGGGCTATGAAAACGATCTGGTGCAGTTGCTGTTGCAGACACTGAGCCGCCTGCCGCGGAATGACCGATACCTGCCCTGGCCGGTTAGCGAAGACCTGATTGACCTGTGTAACCGCCTTTACAAACAGTCTGACAGTCGTGAAACGTCGGAACAACTGGCTGCTGGGCTGGCGGCTTCGTTGCGCACACTGGATCGCCGTTTTCGCCGGGAAACCGGTATGTCACTGAAGCAGTGGCGTCTGCAGTTGCGCCTGATGCAGGCGATCGAGCTGTTGAATACGGGGCAGAGCATCACTGCAATTGCCCTGGAGCTTGGCTACAGCTCTCCTTCCCCTTTTATTTACATGTTCCGGGAGCAGTTCGGCGTCAGCCCGGCGCAGTACAGAAAACAGCGCGTGTCACCAGGGTTACAACAACGCGGGTAAAAAATAACTCAACCAATATCACCGGCGATAAGCCCTGTGTTACTGTTTGCGGATTGGTTTTGAGTGTTGCTTAGCGGGAGATCGTAAGGTGAAAAAGTTTGAGCTGAATCTGGATGCGGTTATCGTTATGATACTGCTGTTTGTACTATCGCTGGGTGTTAATTTTGTCCTCTACCGGCTCTACTCCAGCGAGGCTAAAGCGAATGTTAAGCTGCAGATCCAGAGTCAGGTAGACCAGCTGAATCTGGCGTCCATGCAGGCCTATATTGATAAACTTAACATAGCTGAAAAGAGTTCTGGCACCGAGTAAAAAATTCACTCTATGGTTCACCATAATGAGATGGCCGGGTGCCGTTGCAGCCTGCTATTGGCTAAATGTTTCGATATAGTGACAGCGTTTATCAAAAGAAACCGCTGAGCGAGCTAAGGAGGGGGCTCTATTATCTGAGAGTAGACTGACCAGTGAGTTGTACATATCGGTGTCTGCGAGAAGTAATTTGGATCATATAGATGAGATATAGCACGAAAAGCAGTGATGAGATCCAGTCTGTCCGCAGTGACAGATATATTCTCCTATGCAAATTACTGCTGGCTATTGGCACGACCTTTCTATTGGCTTTCGGCACGCTATCATGGATTGATCAGCTTTATCTGCTGGGGACGATCCTGCTGGGCTGTACGGCAGCAGGTTATCTTGCCCTGTTTCTTCTGTTCCGCAATAACAATATTAAGTTTGCAGTCATCGTCATAAATACGGTCTGCGTTGTGTTGTCGCTGACGCTTCTGATCACGGGGGGGCGAGAAAATACCGGGGTATTCTGGATCTATCCGATTCTGGCGATCAATATATTTATTAACCGGTTCTGGCCAGCGGTTTTTTTGTATGGTGCTTTTCTGGTGGCCTGTAGTGCGCTGCTTTTAACCCCTTTGTCAGAACTTTTACTGACCAGCTATTCGCTCACGGAAGCGTTGCGCATAGAGTTTACGCTGACCGCTCTCTATCTGATCTGTCTGGCAACGCTGCATTCAGAGGAGCGTGCCCAGACGATGCTGGTGCAGATGCATGATGCTGATATGCATAAAATGGCTTTTTTTGACCGGCTGACCGGTTTACCCAATCGCTGGAATGTAAAACAGCGCCTTGACACATTATTGCTGAAAGCAAAAAAGAAAGATCAGCATATAGCCTTGCTCTATATCGATCTGGATAACTTTAAAAAGGTAAACGATAACTATGGCCACGATATGGGGGATAAGTTATTAAGAGCCTTTAGCAACAGCCTCCGGCAATTGGCTGAGGCGTTTAACCAGTCTTTTCAGGTTGAGCTTGGCCGCATGGCGGGTGATGAGTTCGTGGTGATAGTGAAGGACCCGCAGCATGCTGACAGGGCCAGAGAAGTGGCGCTGCAGATCCTGCAGGTGTTTGACAGTGGTCTGCCTGTTGAGAGTATCAGTCATTCGGTATATGCCAGTATTGGCATCGCCTTATTTCCTGAAAATGCAACCACAGCAGGAGATCTGATCCATTGTGCAGATCTGGCAATGTATCAGGCGAAAGGTAACGGCCGGAATCGCTTAGAGTATTTTTCAGATGAGCAGGCGCGGGAGTTGCGGGATCAGGATCTGATTGAGCGGGCCCTGAGGGTCTCTCTGCAGCAGAATTACTTTTCTCTGGTTTATATGCCGATGTTCGATTGCCAGACACTTGAAATTGTCGGTCTGGAAGTGCTTGTGCGGGCGGAAAACCTGCAGCGCCTCGGCATTGGCCCGGATCGTTTTATCCCGATTGCTGAGAAGACCAACCTGATTAAAGAGATCGATCTGTGGGTGATTGATAACGCCATGGCTCGTCTGGTTGAGCTCCAGGCTGCAACGGGTTTCATGGGTAAGTTTTGTATCAATATTTCCGGTGTGGAACTGTGTAATGAGTTGTTCCCGGCGAAGGTAAAAGAAATCATTGATAGCCATGGAGTCGATCCCTGCCTGATTGAATTCGAGATTACAGAAACCGCTTTTGTCCTGGACGATATGAAGAGTCGGACAATACTAAGTGAGCTCCGGAATCTTGGCATCTCACTGGCTCTGGATGATTTTGGTACCGGCTTTACCGCCTTCAGTCAGTTAATAAACTACCCTGCGGATTGTCTTAAAATTGACCGGTCATTTGTCAACGACCTGTTTTCAGTCGATGTGGCACGCCATAAGATGGTCAGGATCATTGAGGATCTGGCCGAACTTTACGGGCTGCGAGTCGTTGCTGAAGGCGTTGAGACAAAAGAGCAGCTTGAATACCTGCAAGAGATTGGTTGTGACTGGGTACAGGGCTACTATCTTTCACTCCCCTTGCCGTGGCATGAAATGCTGAGCCTGATCAGCCCGCCGGCTTCCGTGGCCAAGTAACCCTCATGCGCTGACTGGCGAAACGGATGCAACTGCTTGATTACCGGGCTCTGACCAGCGAGCCTGAATAGCCGTCTGATGTTGACTCTGGTGAGTTCTCATTCAGTCATTGCCGATGATTAATCTCTCTTCTGGCCGCATGTGCTATAGATAACAGTAGTATCGGAGAAAACTTCAGGAGGTGAGTATGGCTGACATTATGCCTCAGTCCAGGATTACCTGCCCCGTATGTGGTCATGAAAAAACAGAGACGATGCCCACCAACGCGTGCCAGTATTTCTATGAGTGCGAAGCCTGCCATTCGCTGTTAAAACCCAAAGCCGGAGACTGTTGTGTCTACTGTTCGTTTGGCACAGTCCCCTGCCCACCGATCCAGACAGCAGGGCAATGCTGTGGCGCAGACTGATTTTTAACGACTTCGTCTTTATTCAGCAGAGGCAAAGGCAAACGTAAAAATGCAGATACAGGGTCAGGTAGAGCAGTTAAACCTGGCTTCACAGAAGGCTTATATCAAAAAGCTGCAAGCGTTGGAAAAGTGAATGGCTCAGAATCTAAAAAATTCTGTTTTTTTAAGCCTGTATGCGCAAGGTAAGGCCTGCCCCAGAAGATCCTATTAACACATCCATGTGCTTGTTTTTAATAAGGCAGATTAGGACTTTGGCTCTCGTGCCATCGTGTAGAATTCACTGTTGGCCTGCATGTTAGTAACGATAGCCATTCTATTTGATAATCCGAAGAACGCCGTAACGCCTGCCATGTCTAAAATATCCTCATCATCATAGCCGTGGCTCTTGAGCTGGTCATAATCGGATTGTGCGACTAATTCCGGAGTCCGTGACAGCTTAAGAGCAAATGCCAGCATAGCTTTTTGTTTTTCGCTGATGGGGGCATGGAGATAGTTTACCGCTATCTGATCGGCTAGCTGGGGTTCTTTAGAGAAAACGCGGAGCAGAGCCCCATGTGCCACAACGCAGTATTGGCAGCCATTCGCAGCGCTGGTGGCAACGACTATCATCTCTTTTTCAGTCGGACTAAGAGTGCTTCCTTCGCGCTCCATAATGGCATCGTGATAGGCAAAGAACGCTCTAAATTCTTCAGGGCGATGGGCGAGGGTTAAAAATACATTGGGAATAAAACGTGCCTTCTCCTGCACCGCTATGATACGAGAAAGAATATCTGCGGGTAAAGAATCCAGATCGGGGACAGGATAGCGACTTATTGGGAATTGGCTCATTTTTGATCACCTTTAGGCTTCATTTTAAATAACTCGTAGGTTAGTCTATCGATCACTATCGACAAAAATGAGACATAAAGATGCCAATTAGCGCGCGAATTAGGACAATATGTACCAAGTACTTGGATTAGCATTTGATGGATGCCAGGCCTCTGGTCTGTGTTCTCCCTTTGATGTGTTTAATGTTACCAATACGATATGGAAGCAGCAGCGCGGAGCAGACACCGATCTGTACAATTGTCGGTTGGTGTCGCTTACAGGAGAGCCTGTGAGCTGTTCAAATGGCATGCGTTTGATGGTGGATTCTTCCCTGGAAGACGCGCCTCCGGCGGACTTAATTGTGGTGCCAGGTATTCATCACTTGGATGCAAAATCGCTACTTAAAAACCTCAAATCTCTCGACAAAGAGAGACACTGGTTGCAGCGCAGAGTGCAGCAGAAAACAGTGATCGCCGCCAATTGCAGTGGGGTTTTTCTATTGGCTGAAACCGGGGGGTTGGAAGGAAAAGAAGCAACGACAGCCTGGTGGCTTGGCGGACTCTTTCGTAGTCGTTATTCCGGAGTTAAACATCGAGCTGATCAGCTACTTGTGAAAAATGAAGGTACATACTGCACCGGCTCGATGACCGCAAACCTGAGCGTTATGCTGACGATTGTCGAGCAGCAAGTGGGACGGCAGCTAGCCCAGAGTGCCGCGAGGACTATGCTAATAGACGCATCTCAAAGCTATGCATCACCCTATCTGTTTATACAGGAGCAAACGGACCATCAAGATAGTCTGGTTCTGGCGGTTGAGAGTCAATTACAAAGAGACATTTCTCAGAAACTGAATATGGAAGAGTTGGCAAAGATGCATTCGGTCAGTTTGAGAACGCTGTCGCGCCGGTTTAAAAAAGCGAACGGTATTAACCTATCTGACTATCATCAGCGCATTCGGTTGGAACAGACTAAGTTGCTATTGGAAACAACCAGCCTCAGCATCGAACAGATCGTGGAGAGGGTCGGTTATAGTAGCCAAAGTTCATTGCGCCGGTTATTTAATAAGGAATTAGGGCTCTCCCCCAGTAACTACCGCCAGCAACATCAACAAGACGCGGGATAAGCCATCTCAGTTTTTTAAGTCCTGTACCGTCTTAAGCATGCATTTATCTGAGGTCTGATACTGAGAGGTTAATTCAGACGTTCGTTACTGCGCAGGCACCGATTCTGGACTATCCAGTTCGCTACAGACCTCGGCTATCTGCTCGCGTAACCACTCAAGGTCGTATAGCGTTCTCAACTCGCTGGTTGGGTGACGATGCAATCTGGGACCCCAGATCCGGAAGATGTCCGTGTTAAGCCAGGCAGCCATCCAGCGGATAATGCTATCTTCCCTGAGTTTTATCGCGCTTAGATCGGGACAGCGTCGCCACACAGAGCACCGAGGACACAGAGATAGAGTTATGGGAGAAAGAGGTGAATGAAAACTGGTTTAGTGAAGTTCTTTACTGACATTAAATACCAATTACTCTGATCCTATTGATTCCTATATAGTTTCCCCTACTGACTTTGCTACACTGCACAGACGCCTTTACCGACTGAGTAGCGCATATAATGATGCCCGCTGAAATAGTATTGAATACTCATGCCGTTGCCGTTTTATTGCTCACAGCCCTGGCACTATTTCTTTTCACGCGGGACTGGTTACCGCTGGAATCCTCCAGTCTGTTTGTGCTGGCCGCTCTGGCTACTGGTTTTCAGCTCTTTCCCTATACGTCAGATGGCAAGACCATTCACGCGGTAGATTTCTTTTCCGGGTTTGGGCATGAAGCATTAATCGCTGTTACTGCGCTGATGATAATAGGGCATGCGTTGGCCAGAACCGGCGCGCTTGAGCCTGTTGGCAGGGCGCTGACCCGTTTATGGGAGGTGTCGCCGAAGCTGTCCTTCTTGTTGACGCTGATCGTTGGGGCGGCATTGAGTGCGTTTGTGAATAACGTGCCAATTGTCATCTTACTGCTGCCTATTCTCATCAGTGTCTCGTTGCGGACTAAAACATCGGCATCACGCATTCTTATGCCGATGGGCTTCGCTACCCTGATAGGCGGTATGGGAACCACCATTGGCACATCGACCAATCTGCTGGTGGTCTCTGTGGCTGTCAGTATGGGTATGAACCCCTTTTCCATGTTTGAATTTGTGCTGCCAGTGCTACTAAGCAGCATGTTGGCAATTATGTATCTATGGCTGGTGGCACCGAAAATGTTACCTGATAGGGCGTCAGCGCTTGGAGATGCGTCGCCGCGAATTTTTTCTGCTGCACTGCATATTAATCAGGATGGTATATCGGATGGTAAAACTGTCGAAGAGGTCATTGAAAAGACGGATCAACTGCTTGCTGTCAAATACGTAAAGAGAGCCGGCAGCGATGCGCTGACCCTGCCTTCCCGGCAATTAACCCTGAGGTCGGGAGATCAACTGCTGGTGAGTGATAGTCCGGAAAACCTGAAGTCCTATGAAAAGCTTCTGGATGCTGATCTATATAGCAGTGATACCAAAATAGATGAGGATCATCCCCTGCAGGCAGAAGGCCAGCAGTTAGCGGAAATTATCATTGCGCAAGGCTCTCCACTGCTTAACACTTCGGTTGCAAAAACGCGTTTTGCTGATAGGTATCAGCTGGTGGTTCTGGCTCTGCATCGTGCCGGTCCACAGAGCCCTCAGGCTGTGGCGGATATAGACAATGCACAGTTGCAGCTGGGTGACGTATTACTGGTACAGGGGGCAAGTGAAACAATTGCAGAGCTTAAACAGCAAGGCAAGATTTTAGTACTCGATGCCACGTCTCATATTCCCCATACCGAAAAAGCACCGTTGGCATTGATGATCATGGTCGCGGTGGTTGCTATTTCAGCACTCGGTATTTTACCCATTGCCATTAGCGCCGTCTGTGGTGTGTTGCTATTGGCACTGACAAACTGCCTCGGCTGGAAAGATATGGCCGAAGCCGTAAATGCCCAGATTATCCTGATCGTTGCAGCATCATTAGCCCTGGGATTTGCAATGCTTGAGACCGGTGCCGCCGATGCGATGGCCGCAGGCTTTGTTTATCTGACAGCGGATCTGTCGGTGACTATGCAACTGAGTGGCTTAATGTTACTGATGGCGATAATGACCAATATCGTCTCTAACAACGCTGCCGCCGTGATCGGTACACCCATTGCGATAGGAATAGCCAATCAACTTGGCATGCCGCCAGAGCCTTTTGTGCTGGCGGTATTGTTTGGTGCCAATATGAGCTATGCCACGCCAATGGCTTATAAGACCAATCTGCTGGTCATGACCGTCGGGGGTTATACCTTTAATGACTTTCTGAAAGTCGGAATCCCGTTAACGTTAATTATGTGGTTATCCCTGAGCTTCCTGATTCCGGTGTTCTATCCGGTTGGTTAAGGCGGGTTATCAAGCTCAGTGCAGGTCTCGATGATCTGTTCACGCAACCATTGATGAGCCTTCGATTGGTGGGTCATTTTGTTCCAGTAGAGGCACAGTTCAAACCGGCTGACAAAGGGCGGGTCTTTAATCAGCATCGGCCCGCCAATCAGTCGTGCCAGACGTTCGGGTAGTGTCATAATCAGATCGCTACTGGCGATGGTCGGGATGAAGCCGGTTACACCGGGCAGGCGCAGTCCGACATTCAGGTTCGCCCCCTGAAGTTCCGGAGTGTTCAGATAGAGAGGTTTCCACCCACCTTCATAATGAATCTCTAAGTGCCTGGCCTGGATATAATCATCAAGGCTGATCTGCCGTCGGGCTAACGGATGTTCTGCGGACATCAGGCAGACATAGCGATCCTCAAACAGCACGCGTTGATAGAGTGCTTCGTAATCATGTACCACCGGTGAAAGCAGCAGGTCACACTGACCGCGCTGTAGTTGTTGATGACCCTTGAGATGCGACTGAATAAATGTCAGCCGGATATTGGGGGCTAACCGGTTTAATCTTTGCACCAGACGCGGCGCGATCACCTGCAGTTCATACTGGTTACAGGAGAGTGTCATATCTAACCTTGCATTGGCGGGCTCAAACTCCTCCGGCTGAAGCAGCTCAGACATCCCTCTGAGCAGATTCTCAACCTCCGGCATGATCTGCTGACAGCGGCTGGTGGGTGCCACGCCCCGGCCCGAGCGTACAAACAGAGGGTCGTGCAGTGCTTCACGCAGCTGATCCAGGGTATAGCTCACGGTTGGTTGATTCTGCCCCAGCTCAATTGCCGCAGCCGTCAGGGAACCCAGTTCATAGATCAGCTTGAGTGTCTTGAGGCTTTTGAAGCTCAGTGCGCTGTGATCAAGTTTTTCCATAATAGATATCAAAATTATCGACTTAATCAATACTATTGATAGCGCTATAGTCGGGTCAACAATAAATATAAAAGGCAACCGACATGACCCAGAGAAATTTGACAGAAGATGAGATCCGCCAGTATCAGCAGGACGGGGTTGTCTGTGTGCGTAATGCTGTTGACCCTGAGTGGATAGAGAAACTGACGGCTTTTGGCAGACACCAGCTGGAAAATCCCGGAGAACTGTGTAATGACGCTAACCCCGGGGCCGATAAGGGGCGCATGTTCACCGACCGCTACCTGTGGCGCTCAAATGATCTGGTGTATCAATATGCCAAGAATTCTGGCTGTGCCCGGCTGGTTGCCCAGGCGATGCAGAGCCAGACCGCGCGCTTTTATTTTGATCATCTGCTGATCAAAAAAGCCGAAACAACCACACCGACACCCTGGCATCAGGATGTCCCCTACTGGCCGTTCAGGGGTAAACAGATCGCCTCGATCTGGCTGGCCCTGACGCCGGTAACGGTGACCGGTAGCGGTCTGGAGTTCGTCCGGGGTTCCCATAGTGACGATGTGTTTTACCTGCCTGAAGCCTTTGGTGCCTCGGGTGAAAAGGCCAATGCCTGGACCGGCACCGGAGAGGGCATTCCCTGCCCCGATATCGAAGCTGCCCGTGACAACTTCGATATTATCGGCTTCGACCTTCAGCCGGGTGACGCTCTGCTGTTCTCGGCCTGGACTCTTCATGGTTCCCCCGGTAATCAGTCAACCACGCAGGACCGTATGGCGTTCTCAACCCGCTGGCTGGGCGACGATGCTATCTGGGACCCAAGACCCGGCACCGACCCTAGCGTAAACCCTGATGAGGTGCGGGTTAGCCCCGGTAGTCATCCAGGCGACAATGCGATCTTCCCGGAGTTTTATTCTGGTTAAAGCCTTTAGGTCAGGCCAGTTGGGGTGTCCAGATGTGATTTTTTACACTGCCCTCATCTGCCTTCCCTACCTACCTTAGATAGCTGATCCCCTCAGTGTTCTCTGTGCCCTCTGTGGTAAAACGCTCTTCAGCTCTTTTCTAAGCAAACAGTCACCACCGAGATAAGCCATTAACGAAAAGGGCATGCAGCACCAATTAGGGGGGCTTAGTGAAATTTCACACTGACCCCCTAATGTCCCCTGGAACGCCGGTTGCCGGTGGGATGAATATGGACTGCGCCCTGAAGGTGGTTCGTGGCTTGCAGGGGCTGAAGCTAGTGGGGATGGATGTGGTTGAGGTTGCTCCAGCTTATGATCACGCCGAGATCACCTCTCTAGCTGGTGCGACCCTAACGCTGGAATATCTCTATGTGCTGGCCGCGAATAAGGAATAAGTAGAGTGCTTTAAAAGGGCTTTTATAAGAGTGCATGTCTTGGTTAAGCCTTTATTATCATCTCTAGGGTAATGATAAAAATTATGATGAAAGGCGTCTCTTAGTAATCTTTTAGGGGTATTTATCTTTGTTTTTTATTCTCTATACACTGGCAGAGTTAATAATTATACAAAGGAACATACTAATGGCATTTGCTCTAAAGCGATTAGCGACCTCGGTCGCATTAACGAGCAGCATACTGCTTATAGCCGGTTGTGGCTCACTGGGTCAGTCCGACACAAGCCAAACGGCCGATACTGTGTTTATGGGCGGCCCCATTTATACGCTTGATAAAACGAACCGCGTTGTCGAAGCGTTGGCCATTAAAAATGGGGCCATTATTGGGGTTGGCTCTAAACAAGAATTAACCAAATTGATCGACTCAAACACAAGTGTTGTCGATTTGGATGGCAAAACATTAATGCCCGGCTTAGTGGATGCGCATATGCATCCAATGGCTGGTGGTGAACAACTCAATACCTGTTCTCTGAATTACGCCCCTCTGTCTGTCGATCAAGCCGTTGCAAAAATCACAACGTGTGTCGAAGAAAGCAATGAGCAAGACCCGACACGCTGGTTAAAAGTGGGTGGCTGGTATCGTCAAGCAATGACGCCAGCAGGCGCCGATTTAAGCGCAAAGATACTAGACAGAATTCCAACAGACCGCCCTATCTACGTTTTTGGTAGTGATTTTCACTCTTTGGTCACCAATACGGCCGCGCTAAAAGCCGCTGGAATTGACCGTTCAACGCCGTCACCAGAAGGTGGCCTCATTGAAAAAGACGCAAACGGTAACCCAACAGGTATATTTTTAGACAGTGCCATGTGGGCACTTGCAGCACATGTACCGCCATTACCAGAAGCAGAGGAAAAGCAGAAAAACCTTAACGATATGGGAATGGCTGTTAAAGCGATTTCATCACAAGGTGTCACAAGTATTCTGGACGCCGCCGCCAATGAGTCGACCATTGCTGCATTCAGTCACTTAGCTCAACAAGGCCAATTAACCGTTCGTGCCAATTTAGCGCCTAACTTCGGCCCCGAGCGCTTACAAGCACCTGAAAGCATCGTTGCCGAAGTAAAAGGCTTGGCTGATACATTTAATTTGCAAAACACGGCAACGCAGCCAGGCATTCAAGTAAATACCGTAAAAGTATTTATGGATGGTGTGATTCAGGCACCGGCACAAACGGGCGCAATGATGGCGCCTTACCTTCATAACAGCGGGACCAGCAGTAGCCCATCCTGGAGCGCAAGCGACAATCATGGCGAGCTTTATGTCAGTGAGGAAACACTGTCTAACGCCATGCTCGCTTTTTCTGATGCAGGGTTCAATGTTCACATGCACACCGATGGTGACAGAGCGGTACACACCGCCCTGAACTCTCTA
>Ga0193954_1001555_pt1 | contig 11582 bp, 10 predicted proteins | sample BB_5_MG_FD_140340 | JGI IMG/M metagenome (GOLD analysis project Ga0193954, IMG submission 140340) | Microbial mat bacterial communities from the Broadkill River, Lewes, Delaware, United States - BB_5_MG | ecosystem: Environmental > Aquatic > Freshwater > River > Microbial mats | place: USA...
CCAAATGAAGTTATACAAATAGCTGGTCGTGCTGGTCGTTATGGACAACATGAAGTGGGTCATATTGGTGGTACTTCAGGGACAGTCTTAACTCATATAAATGAGATGTTTACTTCTCCTATGAAAACTATTAAACCACCTGTAAAAGTAAAAGCAACGCAAGTTCAAGTTGAAGAGTTATCGGCTCATTTAGGAACAAAAAACTTAACAACAATTTTAAAATATTTTTCTAAACATATGAAATACGATGGACCATTTGAAGCGGTCAATCTCAAAGGGATGTTAGAACTTGCAACTATGCTAGATCAAAAAATAGATTTAAGTTTAGAAGATAAATATATGTTGAGTAATGCTCCTATAAATACTCGTTCACCATTAATATTAAATGGATATAAAAAATATGTCAATGCTATACTTACTCATAGTGTAACAAAATTTAGACTCTCTTCTAAAATTGGAGGAATTGCAAGAACACAATTAGAACTACTACAAGCAGAAGATGAAGTTAAAAAAATCTCCTTATATCTTTGGTTATCTTATAAACTTCCCGAATTATTCCCTGATAAACATAAAGCGGAACTGTGTAGAATAGAAATAAATAATTTTTGTGAAAACTCATTAAAATCTAATAAGCGATTAAAACCTATGGAAAATCGAAATCGAAATAAAAACGATAGAAATAATAATTACAAAAAAGATAGATATGGGGATAAACCAAGAAGTTATAATAAATCGTATAATGATAGAGATAACCGCGCAAGAAATAGATATAAAGACTCTGAGACTACAGATAAAAATGAGAAAAAAGACACTACCAATGAAAAACGCTCTCCAAGAAGAAGACGCAGAAGAGAAAGGTAAAAATAACATTTTTTCGATATAATGTAATAATTAAATATACATAAAGAGAGTACACAATGCAATCAAATCTATCTATAATAATCCTAGCAGCTGGCAAGGGAACAAGAATGAAATCATCGATTCCCAAGGTTCTACATAAAATCTCAGGAAAAGAGATGCTATATTATTCAATAGAAGAAGCAAAAAAACTTTCTGACGATATTCATGTGGTGCTATATCATCAAGCAGATTTAGTACAAAACTCAATGAATAAATATTTTGATGATATAAATTACCATATCCAAGATCATGACAATTATCCAGGAACTGGTGGTGCTGTTATGGGGATAACACCTAAAAATGAAAAAGTACTTGTTTTAAATGGTGATATGCCTTTAATTGAAGCAGAAGAATTAAAACAACTAACCCAAGATGACAATACTCATCAAGCTCAAAATCAAAAACTAACTATGTCTGTTTTAAACCTTGCTTGTGCAGATGGCTATGGTAGAGTAATTATTGAAAAAGATAAAGTAACAAAAATTATAGAACAAAAAGACTGTAGTAGTTATGAGTTAAATATCGTTACAGCAAATGCTGGAATTTATTGTTTTGATACACAATTTCTTTTAGAAAGCCTACCAAAACTTTCAAATAACAATGCACAAAAAGAATACTATATAACTGACTTAATCGAAATTGCAGTAAAAGAAGATATAGCTATAAAACCAGTAGTGGTAAAAGAGGAAAATTTCAAAGGGGTAAACAGTAAGTTTGATTTGGCTAATGCAGAAGTTATTCATCAAAATAGAATAAAAACAAATTTCTTAAAAGCTGGTATCACTATGAAACTTCCAGATACTATTTACATCGAGTATGGGGTTGAAATAGAAGGTGAAACACTTTTAGAAAACGGAGTAACTTTACTAGGAAATAGTAAAATTTGTAATTCGATTATAAAAACCAATAGTATTGTAGAAGATTCAATTATAGAAAATAGTGATATTGGACCAATGGCAAGAATAAGACCATTGAGTATATTAAAAGATACACATATTGGGAATTTTGTAGAGATCAAAAAATCTAAACTTACAGGTGTAAAAGCTGGTCACTTAGCTTACTTAGGTGATAGTTCTATTGAAGAAGGTACAAATGTAGGAGCTGGTACTATTACTTGTAACTATGATGGGATAAATAAACATAAAACAATTATCGGAAAAAATGTATTCATTGGATCAGATACTCAGTTAGTAGCACCTATTACAATTGAAGACAACTCTATGATAGCAGCAGGAAGTACTATCACAAATGATGTAAAATCTGGAGATTTAGCACTCAGTAGAACAAAACAAAAAAGTATTTCAGGATTTTTCCATAAATTTTTTAAACAAAATAAAAAATAATACTTATCTAAATTTATGGCATCATTTGCACAACATGTAAATACAGCAGTAGTAATATCAGGTATTACTATTGCACCGTTGTATTCTTCTTCTTTGATAGATATCAATCAATCCTTAGCACTTTTATTTTTTGGTATGATTGGTGGAATTTTACCAGATATAGATCTTGAAAATTCAAAACCTATACAAATCACTTCAAGTATATTCTCTATTTTTATTCCATTATTGGCAATTTTAACATTATTAGACAGTTTATCTATTTCTAAAATGTTATTTATTTGGTTACTTTCAGCAATGTTACTCCATTTTTTTATTTTTAGAATACTACTTCATTTTACTATTCATAGAGGTATAATTCACTCTATCCCCATGGGAGTATTATTTGCTCAAAGTATAAATATATTATTTTATCATATATTAGAATTTGAACAATTATTTTCACTATTATGTGGAATATTTTTATTTTTAGGATTTATTATACATCTTCTACTAGATGAAATTGTAAGCCTTAATGCTTTTGGTATGAGTTTTAAAAAATCACTAGGTACTGCTTTGAAATTTTACGATAAAAATAATATAATTGGTTCTGTTTTATTATATATTTCTATTATTATTCTACAGGTACTTTATCCAACAAATTTTGAGCATATTATAACGATATTTAACTCTTTTCAAAATATCAATTTATAAAATTACTAGTTATTTTCTATAATATTTTGTAAGTCATCAATTGTATCTAGGTAATCTATACCTATTACTTTTAAATTTGATAAACTTACTACCATCACTTTGTCAGTTCGTTTTTCATCGATAAAATTTTGAGATATTTTTTCATCTTCTAATAATAAAATACTATATTTGTGCTTTTCTAAATCATCTAAAACAAACCATCTTCGAATTAATGACATTTGTGAAACATCTAAAACAAATAAAATTTCTTTGCTTGTAAGATAATTTAATGATTGTTTCGATAAAAAGTTTCTCACTTTATTTCCACTGCTTTTTGAAAATGCAAATATTATTTTTTTTGTATCTTTTTCTAATTTATGAGTTTGTTCAAACTGATCTTTTATGGAAAACTGTTCAATTTGTTTAGCTACTGTAACTTTTGAAAAAAGCAATGAAGAGATTAGCGTTAATAATATGTAAATTTTCATCATGCTTAGATATTAACTAAAAGAAAATTATAGTATACTTATTTAAATTTATAAAAAAGGTTTACTATGTTTGCAATGTATGATGATGATGGATTAAATTTTCGTAATAACATTGATCACCTCTATAATATTCATGAAGTTTCACCATCACAAAAGTTGAAAAATAAAGTAAAAGATGAAGATAAAAATCAGCAAAACTTTGAAGAAACACTTTATAAAGGTAAAATAACAAAAGAAGCAACTGATGCTTATAAGCAAATGACAAATTTAGATACAAGAGAAGATATCTATCATGTTGAACAAATTATGTCTCAGAAAGTTATCACCGTAAATGATGATAAAACAATTTTAGAGTGTTATGAGCTTATGAAAGAACACACTATTCAACAGCTACCAATTATTGCAGATAACCAACTTCACCTAAAAGGTATTATCACAAGACATGATATTTTAAAATATCTCATAAATGATTTAGAATATGCAGAAGAAAATTTCAATAAGAAAATTGATGATATTTCTTCAAAAAAAATAATTACAACTGATCCAATATCAGATATAAGGAGAGTTTCTCAAGTTATGATAGATTTTAATTTAAACGCTATTCCAGTAGTGAATACTGACGATATTTTAGTAGGTATTGTAACAAGAAACGATATCATTAAAGCGGTTGCATCTCTTCCTCATCTTCAATTATGGGCATAATTATGAAAAATGAAAATTTAGATTTACATTTTTTATCGAATGCGAATAAAAAACTTTTAGATATAGCATACAAAATAACTTCTCAAAAAGATTTTACAAAAATTCTCGAAACAATATTATTAGGGGCAAAAGAGTTGTCAAATTCAGATGGGGGTACACTCTATTTATATAATGACAAAGATAATACTCTAGAGTTTAAGATTGCTACAAATGATACATTAAAAATTCACAACAACAATATTGACTGGAAACCATTAAATATTTATAATCAAGACAAAAGTCTAAACCTTAAAAATGTAGCAGTTGTAGCTGCAATACAAGACAAACTTATTAATATTCCTGATGTTTATAAATCTGAAGAGTTTGATTTTTCTGGTGCAATGGCTTTTGATAAAAGTCAAAAATATCAAACTAAATCTATGCTTGTTATTCCAATGAAAAATAAAGACAATGAGCTTGTGGGTGTAATACAACTTATTAATAAACAAGTAGACGAAAAAACTTCTATTTTTATAGAACAAGATGAGATTCTTATAAAATCGATGGCTTCATTGGCAACAATGATTATAGAGAACAACCAACTTGTAATAGATTTAGAAGCGCTTCTATATGGATTAATAGATTCTGTAAATAAAGCACTTAGTGAAAAATCTAAATATACGCAACAACATAATGACAATGTAGCTGTACTAACAAATATTATTGCTAACGGTATTAATAAGAATAAAACTATCTATCCAGATGTAGAATACTCAGATATAGAGATGGAAGAGATTCGTCTTGCTGCTATGCTACACGATATTGGTAAAGTGACTACACCTGTTCACATAATGGATAAAGCAACTAAATTAGAAACAATATACAATAGGCTTCATACCATAAAATTAAGATTTGAATTAGCTAAAAAAGATGTAGAGATATCTTTTTTAAAAAATGAAATATCGGAACAAATTAAAAATGATAAAACAGCAGAACTAGATAGTGATTTTGAATTAATTGAAAAACTAAATAACGGTGAATACTTTGCTAAAGATGAAGAGTATGAAAAAGCTTCAAACATTGCTAAAGATTCTAATTATCAACTATTGGATGAAGACGAATTATATAACTTATCAACACGAAAAGGAACTTTAACAGCTGAAGATAGAGAAATTATTAATAACCATGTTATTGTGTCTTATGAGATGACTAAAGAGTTGCCATTTCCAAAAAAATTTAAAGATGTACCTAAAATAGCGTGTTCTCATCATAAAACAGTCAACGGAGGGGGATATGCGGCTAAAGAGCTTATGCCTTTAGAATTAACACTAAAAGACAAAATTTTAGCAGTTGCAGATGTTTTTGAAGCATTAAGTTCAAAAGACAGACCATATAAAAAACCGAATACTTTAAGTCAAATTTTTAGAATATTTACATTTATGTTAAAAGATAACCATGTTGATAGAGGTTTAGTTCAGATGTTCTTTGAAGATGGTTTATATTTAGAATATGCAAAAAATTATTTTGAAGAATCTCAAATGGAAAATATAGAAGAAGATATAAAAAAGTTTTTTAACTCAAACTAATCTTTGTGACTCTTAATATATTGAGTCACTTTCTCTTTTATCTCATCTTTTACAGTTACTTTTAAGTCCATCATATACATATCTATATCTATTTCTAATTGATTTAATTTTACTATATCTTTAGCTGTTGTAATGATAGCAAAATCTGGATATTCTATTTTTATATCATCAATATCGTTTTGTGTAAAATTATAATGATCCGGATAACTAATCATAGTAATATTTTGAGGTAAATACTCTAATAATCGGTAAGGTTTCGAAATAGCTGTAAGTAATAAAGTATTTTGAGGTAGTTTTAAAACAATCTCATCTTCTTTATTTTTAAAACAAACCTCTCTATAAAAATCCTTCTCTTCTTTTAAAACACAGTCAGCAAACGAGTACATCATTTTAGAATCTCTATAACCACCACTAGGCAAACAGAAAATATTTGTAGGTTCATCTTTAGGTCGTAAGAGTAAATCATATTTTAAAATTTCGTGTTTACCATAGCCATCGTCTAAAAAAACTACTTTACACCCTAACTCTTTTGCTTTTATAATTGCTTTTGTTCTATTTTCAGATACGATAATCGTTGCCTTTGGTAATGCTTTGGATAAAAGCATCGCTTCATCTCCACTAATACTCACATCTTCTAAAATTTTACCTTTTAACGAGATTATATAAAGACCTTTAGACTCTCTCCCATAACCTCTAAGTACTATAGCAACATCATCATACTCTTGTGCTAAAGAGATTGTTACAGGAGTTTTTCCAGTACCACCCACAAGTAAATTTCCTATACTAATAACAGGTATACCAAAATATAAAGGTTTTTTAGAGACTCTTTTAAAAGTTGTTATGATACAGTAGAGTAAAGTAAGAGGAAGAAATAATAAACCTATTATTCTTTGAAAAGGGGTTGGAAAGAACAGATACTGTTCTATCCATTTTACAAAAAAGCTATTCAAGCTTTTAGATCCATTGTTTCGCTATTTTTTTAATATTGTTACATACATATAATACATCTTCATCACTCATTGATGGATAAATAGGTAAAGATAATATTTGCCCATAAGTTGTTAAAGCATTTCCATAAGTTGTGATTTTTAATTTATATTTCTTTTTATAATATGTTAAAAGATGTAAAGGGATATAGTGTAAACCTGTTGAAATTCCTTGTTCTTTTAAAGCACGCGCGAAACCATCTCTGTTTTTCGTTACTTTAATAATGTACTGACTAAAAATGTGTTCCTCATCAAAGTCTGGTAATGATACATGTTTTAGGTCTGCCAATTCTGTGTTATAAAGAGCAGCTATCTCTTGTCTTCTTTCACAAAAACTATTAGTTTTGTAAAATTGAGCTAGGTTAAAAGCTGCTTCTAATTCTGTCATATCATATTTATATCCAATATCCACAACATCATAAATATAGTCTATATTTCCAAATTCATCAAAACTACTGTTAATTGCATGTGTTCGTAAAAGTCTAGCTCTATTTGCTAAATCTTCACTTTCGGTTACTATAAAACCACCTCTACTAATTGCTGTTTTACTATTTGAATAGTTTGTAGAAAAAATAGTCATATCTGCGGATAATGAACCAACCATCTCATCTTTATACATAGCACCCAATGCACTTGTAGCATCTTCAATTACTATTAAATCATATTTTTTTGCTATAGCATAAATTTTATCTAAATCTGGTATTCCACCTGCAACAAAAGTAATCATTAAAGCTCTTAGTTTTTTTGAGTTATTTGCTTCTAAATACTCTTCAAGTTTATTGATATCGATATTAAAACCATCAGATGCTATATCTATAAAAATAGGTTCTGCATCAAAATGTCTTACAGTTTCAGGTAAATTTACAAAAGAGTTTACACTCATAAGAACTTTATCTGCTCTTTTTAATTCCATAGCACTTAGCGCTAAATGTAATGCACTAGTAGCATTATTTGTAGCGATTGTGTTAGAAGCCCCAACAAAATCTCCAATCTCTTTTTCTAACTCTTCAACTCTACTTACTGATGTCACTTCTTGTTTTAATACAGAAGTAACCGCGTCCATCTCTTCTTGATCTATTGTTGATTTAAAAAAAGGTATTGTTCTTTCATTTTTTACAGTTTTTACCATCTATTTTCCTTTTGTATTTAAAAGTTTATTTGAGCAATTATTGGTGTTTTTGATTTAAAAGCATTTGCTTTTACTCTGTACACTAACATATCGATTAATTTCTCATCTATCCCTAAAGATAGTAACTCTTCTTTTGTTTTATTTTCATCTATTAATTGTTTTAATACATCATCCATTACTTTATATGTGTATCCTAGTTCCTCTTCATCACTTTGACCTTCCCAAAGATCTGCACTAGGTTTTTTTTCACAAATTGCATCTGTTACACCTAAATATCTAGCAAATTCAAATGCATCTGACTTATAAAGTTGCCCTATAGGATTGATTGCACAAGCAGTATCACCGAATAATGTTCCATAACCAAGTAAAATCTCTGATTTATTACTTGTTCCTATAACCAATGAATTATCTCTAGCACTAATATCATATAAAACTGACATTCTCATTCTTGCACTAAAATTACCTATTCTAAGAGGCGTTGCATCTTGAACGGTATCAAAATAACCTTTTATCATAGGAGCTATTTCTACTACTTCATAAGATATATTGAATTTTTCACAAAGTTCTTTTGCATCATTAATACTCGAATCACTAGAAAAATGAGAAGGCATCATCACAGCAGAAAAATTTTCACCAAAAACCTCTTTACATAAAACAGATACAATCGCAGAATCAAGCCCACCACTTATACCTACTACTACCTTTTCTAAACCAATATTAGAAACTTCTTCTCGTAAAAAAGATTTCATTTGTGCTTTAATGTTTTCCCAATTCATTAGCATCCTTTAAGTTTTTTTTATTATAGCAAATTTATGATTAATCTTAATTCTCTGAAAAATTAGCCTGTAATTAAATTGTAATTTACTTTTATTATTTTATAATAGATTATAATTACAATGGAGTATAGATGGAAAAAAGTATAGAGATTGATGGAGAACTAGTTTCTTTAGAGGATTTAATTAAAGTTTTTAAAGAAAAAAATGACAAGCAATCAATTCAAAATAAAGCAATTTCAAAACGACAAGATGAACAAGCCCTTAAACCTTATCAGGCAGAACTTATTAAGCTACAACAACACTTAGAAAATAATGATCAAAAAATGATTATTCTTTTTGAAGGTCGTGATGCTGCTGGTAAAGGTGGAACAATAAGAAGAGTAACTCGATATATGGATGAAAAACACTATAGAGTTGTAGCATTAGGGAAACCGACGCAAGAACAAAAATCACAATGGTTTTATCAAAAATATATCCAACATTTTCCAAGAGGTGGAGAGATAGTCTTATTTGATAGAAGCTGGTACAACAGAGCTATGGTGGAGTCTGTTTTTAATTTTTGTACAAAAAAAGAATATGAAGATTTTATGAAAAGTGTAACTGGTTTTGAAAATGATCTTACTAGACAAGGTACCATTCTAGTGAAACTCTATTATAGTGTAACAAAAGAGGAACAAGCAAGAAGATTTGAGAGAAGACAAAACGATCCATTAAGACAATGGAAACTAAGTGAAATTGATATGCAAGCTCAAGAAAGATGGGATGATTTTACAAATACAAAATACAATATGATTAAACAAACCCATACGCACAATGCTCCATGGACTGTAATACGATCAGATATCAAACAAAAAGCTAGACTTGAGTCATTAAAAGTGATTTTAAATTCCGTTGATTATGATAATAGAGATGATTCTCTTAACTTTTCTTTAGATCCTGAGATTGTTATTTCAGGGGCAAGAGAGATTGAGATTATGAATGCGCAAAGAACAGAAAATGGAAAATTTACAAACTAAGAGAATATTTTCTTAGTTTACTATATCATTTAATTTAAGAGGTAAAGACAAAGTAAAACATGCACCTTTGTACTGAGTATCATTATAAATATACTCTACATTATCAACTGTAATAGTTCCATACATGTGTTTTACTATAATCTCTTCACACATATAAAGTCCAATACCGGTCCCTTGTGCTTTATGTTTTGTTGTAAAATAAGGTTCAAATATTTTACTCATTATCTCTTCTTCAATACCTTCTGCATTATCTTTGATTTGAATTATGAGATTCTCATCTTCTACATAGATATTTACAAAAATATATCTAGGAGTATTTTTATCTTGAACCTCTAAAACATCTTTTGCATTATTTAATAGATTCATTAAAACCTGAATAAGTTCCCCATCTAGCCCATATATCTCTACATCAGTGACATTTTCAATCACTTGAATATCACTGTATTTAAATTTTGACTCTAAAAGTTTTATCGTTTTTTGATAAATATTTTCTATACTAAACATTACTCTTTTTTTATTTGGCTTAAAAAAATCCCTAAAATCATCAATAGTTTGAGAAAGATGTTGTGCTGAATTATTTATCTCTTCTAAAGCATGAAGTTCTTTTTTTTCAGTCATAGTACCAAACTTTTTTTGTACGATTATACCTGTGGATGCTGTACTTATGATACTTAATGGTTGTCTCCACTGGTGTGCAATATTTTCTAACATCTCTCCCATTGCCGCCATTTTGGATTGTTGGGTAAGCATCTTATCTTTTTCTATATTCTTTTCAACCTCCTGCTTTACGCGTTCTTCTAAATTTTCATTTAATAAAGTGATCTCATATTCATTTTCTTCTAATTCTTTGTTAATAATCTCTAATGATTTTGTTTTTTCGTGAACAATTTTTTCTAGGTTTTGATTTAATTCAGATAAATCTTCTTCATCTTTATCAATACGCTCAAGCATATCATTTATCTCTTTACCTAATATTCCTACTTCATCATCACGGAAGACGTTAACCTTTAAGTTTTTTGCCCCATTCTTTTTTCTTTGGGTAACATCAATTAAATTGTATAAACTTTTTGTAAGACCATTACCTAAAATATACGCAAAAAATGCTCCAATAAAAATAGCTAATATTGTGTAAATAATACCGTCAAGCATCACACTATCAAGACTTTCCTCTGTAGAATCTTGAGTTAATGCAATTCTTGCCCAACCAATATGTTGTTCATCTCGTTGAATTGGTACAGCTACATCTATAATAGAATTATTATTAACTAAAACTAATGACTTTGGCATTGATAAAACAATTGTTTGGCTGATATCATCACTAACATATTTATTCACATATTTTTTGTCACTATGAACTAATACTTTTCCATCTAAATCCAAAAGCATTGCATACTTAATATCAGGATAAGTATCAACAGAGCTAATAATCTCTTCCATACCTATATAGTCATTTGATAAAACCCACGATGTAGAGTTTTTTGATAAAGTATTTGCTAGACTCATAGTTTGAACTAAACTTTGATCATGTAAAAACTCTTTTTGATTATAAGTTAAATCGTATATAAAAATACTCATCATTAATGCATGAGTAAATACAATAGCAAAAATAAGTTGTCTTCGGATACTTTTAGTAAAAAAATTACTTCTCATTTTTAGCCCTTATATCCCTAACTTCATTTTCAAATTTTTCTAGAAACTTAACAACAGGATCATAGGTTTGCGTATTTGCTCTTTCAAATTTTGAAATATTAATAGACTTTAATAACTTTTTCCCTTTTGAATCCGTATGTAAATTAAACAATACCTCAGATATTTGAGCTACTAAGTCTTCATCTAACTCTTCTTTTACTACTAAACCATTGTTTGGAAGAGATTTTGTCTCCCACATTACTTTAACTTTCTCCAATATCTCAGGACGCTCTTGTATAAACATATTCCAAGCCAATGGCCAAGTGGATGATGCTATAGATTTACCTAAATATACATTCATAATAGATGATTCTTGTGA
>Ga0193954_1001557_pt1 | contig 11579 bp, 13 predicted proteins | sample BB_5_MG_FD_140340 | JGI IMG/M metagenome (GOLD analysis project Ga0193954, IMG submission 140340) | Microbial mat bacterial communities from the Broadkill River, Lewes, Delaware, United States - BB_5_MG | ecosystem: Environmental > Aquatic > Freshwater > River > Microbial mats | place: USA...
CCATAAAGTCTACTGTCTCTGTGGTGATGGCGACCTCCAAGAGGGGATTAGTTATGAAGCATGTTCTCTAGCAGGACACTTGGCTCTAAAAGATTTGGTTCTTATCTATGATAGCAATGAGATTACTATTGAGGGTGATACAACTATTGCTTGGAGTGAAGATGTAGCCAAGAGATTTGAAGCAAACAGATGGAATGTCTTAAAGATAAATGGACACTGCTATGATGAGATAGATGAAGCTCTTGTAAGTGCCAAGGCTTCAGATAAACCAACTATTATTATTGCAAATACTATTATTGGTAGAGGTGCAGATGGATTAGAGGGAAGCCACGAGACCCATGGTGCTCCTCTTGGTGAAGAGACTATTAGAGCCTCCAAAGAGAAAATTGGTTTCCCTGCTGATAAGACATTCTATATTCCTGAAGATGTTCTTTTGAGATTTAGATGTGCTATAGAGCAAGGAGATTTGGCTCAAAAAGAGTGGATTCATAGACACAAAGAGACTCCACTTATAGAGCAAAATGAGGCATTAGAGAGACTTCTAAATCCTAATTTTGACTCTATTACATTCCCTGACTTTAGCAACGAACCATCAGTAGCCACGCGAGAGAGCAACGGAAAAATACTCAATGCCATTGCCACAGCTATTCCTAGTTTTGTTGGTGGGTCTGCTGATTTGGGACCATCTAATAAAACAACTCTCAAAAATATGGGAGAGTTCCCAAAAGGCAAAAATATCCATTTTGGTATTAGAGAACACTCTATGGCAGCTATTACCAATGCGATGGGTCTTTATGGAACGATTATACCTTTTAATGCTACTTTCTTTGTTTTTTCTGATTATATGAAACCTAGTGCTAGAATAGCAGCTCTCTCAGGTATTCAAAACTTTTTTGTCTGGACACATGATAGTATTGGTGTAGGTGAAGATGGACCAACCCATGAGCCAATAGAGCATATTAGCCAATTTAGAGCCTTGCCAAACTTCTATGTATGGAGACCTGCTGATGCTACAGAGAATGTAGAGGCTTGGAAAACAGCCCTTCAAATCAATGCACCTCATGGATTTGTTCTCTCTCGCCAAAAGCTCAAAACTCTCAAACCCAAAAGAGACTTTGGAGAGGTAGCAAAGGGAGCTTATATTGTACGCAAACGCAAAGATGCTACACTTACACTTATGGCTTCAGGCTCTGAGCTTATGCCAAGCCTACAAGCAGCGTGTAATCTTAACCTCTTGGGTATCAATGCCAATGTAGTCTCTGTGCCATGTTTGGACCTCTTTAATGAACAAGATAGTGCATACAAAAATGCTGTTATAGACCCAACAACAAAAGTTCTAGCTATAGAAGCAGGTACAGCAACAGAGTATTACCGTTATGCTGATGATGTTCTTGGTATGGAGAGCTTTGGAGCCTCTGCCCCTGCAAATTTACTTTTTGAAAAGTTTGGTTTTACAGTAGAGGGTATTACACAAAGAGCTTGTAAGCTTATGGATATTGAGTATAAAGATATGCAGTTAGGTAATTGCGAAGCTTAGAAAATAGGGATGCTTTCTAAAAGATGGGTAAAACTAGTTCTATTTTTACTAATCATAGTAAGTGGAATTTTGGTTCTTGTTTTTTGGAATAACTATATATCAGAGCAATCTAAAGAAAATATTTATAATAATATTGATACTGTACCCAAAAAAAAGGCTCTTTTGGTCTTGGGTACAGCCAAATATGTAGCTACTGGACGAAAAAATTATTTTTATACTTACCGCATAGAGGCTACAGTAGCACTCTACAAAGCGGGTAAAGTACAAGCTATTCTTGTCTCTGGAGATAATGCAACTAAATACTACGACGAACCAACCACAATGAAAAAAGACCTTATCAAAGCAGGTATCCCCTCCAAATATATCACTCTTGATTATGCAGGTTTTAGAACACTTGATTCTATTATCAGAGCCAAAGCTATTTTTGGATTGTCTGATTATATTATAGTATCCCAAAGGTTTCATTTAGAAAGAGCCATCTATATAGCCCAATCCAAAGGGCATAAAGTCATAGGATTTAGAGCCAAAGATTTTGCAAATACTCCAGCAGATTACCGTATGCGGTTTAGAGAACATCTAGCAAGAGCCAAAGCCTTTTTGGATATACATATCTTAGATACAAAAGCAAAATTTTATGGAAGAAGTGAGAAGGTAACTTATAGAGAGGAGTAACCCTACTCATCCTCCTCCTCTTTGGTCTCTACAACGCTCTCCTCTTTTGGATAGAGTGCTAAATCTCTAATATTTTTCTGCACAGCTATAGAGGCAAAAAGACTCAATACAAATGCCATAGCAAAAAAACCTTTTTCAATAATAAGCATCTCTGGATTATTCCATAACCCAACACCTAAAAGTGAAGTGCTTAAAATAATGGATACCCACGATAAACCATAGTAGATACTCGTGACAGCTATCCCCTCTAGTCTATCACGGACAATTTTTTGTAGAGAGATAGAGGCAAAAAGACCATACATAAGCACAGTAAAGTAGTACCCTTTTTCTGTCATAGGAAAGCTAGAGTTCCATAATCCTCCAAGGTATCCACCTATCCCAATAAAGAGTGAAATCCAAGAAGCACCCATAAAAGCACCTGTTGGTTTTTGAAGTTTATGTAACATAGTAGGTGTGTGTGGCATAAGAGAATCCTTATAGTTATTTTAGATAATTATAGCATGATAAAAGGAGTAACTCTCCTAACTGCTACTTCTTGAAAGTATTCACTACAAAATCTACTATAGGTTTAAACTCATCTTTATTTATATCCCATAATCCTGTATCTTGATATTTTTTATTTTTTTTATGCATAAAAGAGTCTTGCGGTTTGTAGAGATTTTTACCTGATTGAGAATACATTGTATAGGCATACACTTGACCTTTGTTGAGTGCTTTTGGATGAATCTCTTGATCACTTTGGAGACACTGCTTGTAGCTATCAAAACAGTTTACTATAGTTGTGCCTTCTATTGTGGAGAGGAGCAAGGTTTCTAAGTCTCCTATATTCTTATTATCAGGCATCAAAAAAATATCTTGTTCTCTATTGATTTTATGTTCATCTATACCAGAGTTATCAATAGCATTTTTGATAGTATCAAGTGATAGTAAGAAGTCATTATCTGCATCTTGGATGATACCGACTCTATCTACTTTGATTCGACTTTTTTGTAACTCAAACTCATTAAATTTATCTGTTATCTTCTTTTGAACACAGATATACTTCACAAGTGAGACATCCGTAATCCCCTCTACTATCAGATATCTCATCGTACATCCATCCCACTAGCCACGGTTGTATTGAATGAATTATATTTTCTAATAATAGGATGAATAGTATCTTCTTTTTTATAAAGTTCTAGGGATGTAATATCTATAAACTCCATATCTTCACTCGCTCTATTGAGAGCTTCGATAGATTCTTTGTCATGGGTTGTTACAAAAAGTTGAATATCTTCATCTTTCATAATTTCTATAATAACTTTCCAAAAACTATATAATTTTTTATAATATATCCCATTTTCGAGTTCATCTATCAAAATTATCTTGTTTTTTGAAACAATTAAACTCATCAAAATATCCAATATCCGTATAAACCCATCTCCTAATTCATCTATTGGGATATAGGACTCTAAATAAGTTACTTTAACTTGCAACATATCATTTATTACATTTAACTTTTGAATATCAGAGTTGAAAATTTTTAACTTTTTTAATAATTCTTCCTCTTTAAATAAAGAGATAATCTCTTCATAAGGAAATTTTAGACTATTTGAATAGCTTTTATTAGATGAAACTAAAATATTGCTTGGAACTCTATAGTTATTATTATTCAAAATTTCAGGTAGTAAATTATTCATTTCATAAAGAGGAAGAATTTCATAACCATTATTCATATCTAAGATGATAAACTGCATATTTTGAAAATCTAAATTTTTTTTATACTCCTCTAATAATCTATTTTTTTCATCTTCGGTTAACTCTTTTCCCATTTTTATCTCAATAGAGAAGCTACTAAAATTTGATGATACTGTAAGCTTCTTTTCATTTTTATAAAGTAAACTTGACATTTTGTCATATTTAGAAGTAATTAAATTTCTATTAGATAACATATCAAAAATAGCAGAACCTATATCAATAGGTTGTTGAGCATTAATATTTAAGTGTATCGCTTCTAGTAATACACTCTTTCCAATATTATTATCACCAGTAATAATATTGATTTTACTCAAACCTTCAATTTTAAAATTTTTAAAACATTTAAAATTTTCAACCTCAAACTTTGTAATCATTATTTTATTACCTTATTTATAAAATCAATTTTTAAAAACCCTAAAGTGGTCTACAATCCTAAACTCTCTAAGTACATCCTCCTCTTTGGCTCCATCTCCTATATTATGGATAATCAATGGTTCGCCTTGGCTATTGAGCTTGGTAGAGCAGATACCTATATGGTCTAACTCTTTGTCTTTATGGGGGAGTTTCCATACTACTATATCTCCTGCTCTAAACTTATCTTTGACGCGATACTTTTTGGATGCTAGGTAGGCTTGTATATTTTTGACTCTTCTATGGTCTATATTTGGATCGAGTTTGTCTGTGTAGTAGAGACCTTTGTATCTTTTGGGATTGGATTTTTTGTCTTTATATATCTTCTCTTGTAAATCTACATTCACAGCACGAAAAGCACGCACAACTACATCTGTACAAACACCTTTGCTCAAAGGAATATCACCCATAGGATATTTTAGTCTTACATATTCTGGATTATATGTAACCGTTTTACCCACTTGTGATTGTGCTGATTGTATCATTTTTTGTTTACTAGAAGCCAAAGAAAAATTTGTAATCAATAGGCTAAGTAAAATAAATTTAAAAAAAGATGAGAGCATTAGTAACTCCTTATGTGTTAATTTTTTCTTTAATTTCTTTGGCTAAAAGGCTTATTTTTGTAATTTTTTGTGTATGTGAAAGAGATTCATCAAGGAGTATCTTTACAAAAGCAGACCCCACAATTACGCCATCTACACCTTTTGCTTTTGCAGTAGCTGTATGTTGGTCAACACCAAACCCTACATAAATAGGTGTGGTAGAGTAGTCTCTAATAGTGGCTGTAATCTCTTCTAATGATTCACTTTTCCCAGCTCCCGTAATCCCTGCGTAGGCAACAAGATAGATAAACTTTTTGGCATCTTTTGTAATCATCTCTACGCGTGAGGTGGTATCTGTAGGAGCAATAAAATCTATAAGTGCCAAATCTTTACTCTCTACACTCTTTTTATAGAGTTGTGCCTCTTCAAAAGGAAGGTCAGGAATAATAAAACCATTTACGCCACTCTTTTTGGCTTCATCAATAAAATACTCCACTCCTTTATGATAAAAAGGGTTAAAGTATCCCATCCATAGAGTATCAATATGAGGTGCAATCTGTGCAGAAGCTTCAAAAAGATGATCCATCTTAAAACCATTTTGCAAAGAGTAAAGATTGGCTTTTTCTATCACAGGACCATCTGCAACAGGATCAGAAAAAGGGATGCCTAATTCGAGTGTATCAACACCATTTTGTGCAAGACTCAATGCTAGGTCAACAGTAAAATTAATATCAGGGTATCCTGTAGTAATGTAGGCAACAAGTTTTTTCATAATTTCTAGCTCCAAATAGGACTTTTAGAAGTATCCTATAATTTTTTTGTGATATTATACATTTAATTAGATAAGGGGATAATTTTGAACACTAAAAGAACATTAACACAATTACAAAAGATGAAGGGTCAAGAGAAGATAGTAATGATTACTGCCTATGATGCTCTTTTTGCCTCGATTTTTGATAAACATGTAGATGTAATACTTGTTGGAGATAGTCTCAATATGAGCTTCGCAGGGAAAGAAGATACTCTAGGTGTGACTATGGATCAGATGATTTATCATACTCAGGCAGTGTGTACCAAAGCAAAAAAGAGTTTTGTACTTTTTGATATGCCATTTGGAACATATACAGACAAAAAACAGGCACTCAAGAATGCCATTAGAGCCTATCAAGAGACAGGAGCTGATGCTATCAAACTAGAAGGTGGCAAAGAGAAAGCCAAAATAGTCAAGCATCTTACACAAAATGCTATTGCTGTTTTTGGTCATATAGGACTCAAACCCCAAAGTGTCCGTGCAGAGGGTGGATACAGTATCAAAGGCAAAAACGAAGAGGATAAAAAAGCTATTATAGAAGATGCCCTAGCCTTAGAAAAAGCAGGAGCTGTAGCACTTATTATTGAAGGTGTCAAACCAGATGTAGCCCAAGCAATCACACAACAACTCTCCATCCCTACAATCGGCATTGGTGCAGGAGTCGATTGTGATGGTCAAGTATTAGTATGGAGTGATACCTTTGGATTTTTTGATGAGTTTATGCCCAAATTTGTCAAATCCTACCTCAATGGAGGAGAACAGATTACACAAGCCATCCAAACTTACGCCTCAGAGGTAAAATCCGCTCAATTTCCTGATGAGAAGTATAGTTATTAGATGAGAATAGAATCTCTAAAAAAAAGTGAATTAGTTAATTATTGTCAAAGTTTAGGAATTCAAACTTTTCAAAAAAATATGAATGATTTACAAAGAGAAGTCTATTTATATCGTAAAAATGAAATTGATATATCTAAAAAAAATGCAACTGACTTAGATTTATTAAAATATAAAATCAGAGAATTGGCTGATGAATATGCTAATAATTTAAATCATAAGATTATTAATCGTAGAGATGAGATGAGATTAGATGATAACTCCCATTATTTAATTTATAATGTACTAGGAATTTCATCTAAGCGTGGACAACTTATAGATGAATATCAAAACACAGGAAGATTTTTATATAAATATGCTGGTTCATTTTTAGAAGAGGCTTCATCTTTGTGTCTATTTTTTGCTAATCCTTTTGGTGGAAAATATTTTGTTGACAATACAATAGGAACAAGACCTAAACAATTTGAAATAGATTTTTTAAATGGTAATGATGCTATTGAGTTAAAATGGAGAGACGCTACAACAGATGGTGACCATATTACCAAAGAGCATACGAGAGTACAAGTTATAAAAGATAATGGATATAACCCTATAAGAGTTATGTTCTATTATCCACAAAGAGAACAAGCAATAAAAATACAAGAAACTCTTAAGACACTATATAAAGGTATAGGTGGCGAGTATTATTCAGGAGAAAATGCTTGGAATTATCTTTTGCAAATAACTGGCTATAATTTAAAAACTATTTTAGAAGAGATTGCTCAAAGTCGTGCTAATGGATAAACTACTTAATAAGATTATTCATGGTGATTGCTTAGATACAATGAAATTAATAAAAAAGAGTTCTATTGACCTTATCTATCTTGACCCACCATTTTTTACTCAAACAAAACATAAACTACAAAATAGAGAGAGAACAAAAGAGTTTGAATTTAGTGATATTTGGAGTAATAATAGTGCTTATGCCCAATTTTTAAAGAAAAGAATAGATATTATGAAAGAGTTACTAAAAGATACTGGTTCTATTTTTGTTCATTGTGATAAAAGTGCAGAGCATATTGTTAGAGTTGTATTAGATAAAGTCTTTGGAGAAAAAAACTTTCAATCTGAGATAATTTGGAGTTATAAGCGTTGGTCAAATTCAAAAAAGGGTTTACTCCCTACACACCAAAATATCTACTTCTATTCAAAAACAAAGAATTTTAAATTTAATACAATTTTTACCTCCTATTCAGAGACAACGAATGTAGATCAAATACTACAACGAAGAACCAGAGATAGTGATAATAAATCTATCTATGATACAGATGAAAATGGTGAGGCTTTACTTGGAGATAAAAAAAGAGGTGTTCCATTAAGTGATGTTTGGGATATTCCATATCTAAACCCTAAAGCCAAAGAACGAGTTGGTTATCCCACACAAAAACCACTGCTACTATTAGAACGCATTATTGAACTCACAACAGATAAAGATGATATTGTCCTAGACCCTTTTTGTGGTAGTGGAACAACTTGTGTCGCTGCAAAATTATTAGAAAGAAATTATATTGGATTAGATAAATCTAAAGAAGCAATAGAGTTATCCAAAAGTAGAATAGAGAATCCTATCAAAACCGAATCAAACTTATTAAAAAAAGGAAGAAAAGCATATTTAAGTGCTGATAAAAAAGCTTTAGAGTTACTCAATGGATTGAAGTTTAATCCTGTGCAGAGAAATAAAGGTATAGATGCAATACTTCAAGAACAGTATGAGGGAACACCTATTTTAGTACGAATACAAAAAGAGCAAGAGACACTCAGTGAATCTGCATCTGCTTTGGCTAAAGCTATGAAAATCAAAAAATCAAAAAAATCAATCTTAATACAGACAAACCATAGTGGATTATTTGAGGTAGAAATTAATTTTGAGGGAATGAATATCCTAAAAATACCTTCTGTAGAGATATTTGACATACTAAAGAAATAGAGAATTTTACTAGAACCTCATCAAAAGCAAAAAAAGATGGTGAGTTGGCTATAATTCATTATTATTTTTTAAGGGGTTTAAAATGAAAAAATATACACTATTTTTAAGTGTTCTAAGTATGCTTCTCTTTACAGGTTGTATTGCTATGTCTCCATACGAAAAACCAACAAAATTTGCTGAGGGTTCGGTGATTACAACAAGTATTAAAAGTAGACTTATCAATACAAATGGTCTTGATAGCTTTCAAATCAATGTCTCTACACTCAATGGCGATGTATTGTTGAGTGGTTTTGTCGCAAATGATAAGCAAAGACTCCTTGCACAAAAAGTAACTGAAAATACCAAAGGTGTTAGACGAGTTATTAATCATATTGAAATAATCCCTTAGTCGTTATGGAAAGAATGGTAGAGATAGAACGGTTTGAGGGAGAGAGTTCTTATGAAGTTACACTTCGTCCTAATAGTTGGGATGAATATATAGGTCAAGATAAGATTAAGAAAAATCTTAAAGTCTTTATAGAAGCGAGTAGAAGACGCAATGAAGCCCTAGACCATGTGCTATTTTTTGGACCTCCGGGGTTGGGGAAGACTACTATAGCCAATATTATTGCCTCACAAATGGATGCAAATATCAAAACTACAGCTGCTCCGATGATAGAGAAGGCAGGTGATTTAGCTGCGTTACTTACCAATATAGAAGAGGGAGATATTCTTTTTATTGATGAAATTCATAGAATGAGTCCTGCTATAGAGGAGATTCTCTACCCTGCTATGGAAGATTTTAGATTAGATATTATTATAGGGAGTGGTCCTGCTGCTCAGACTGTTAAAATAGATTTGCCTCGATTTACACTTATTGGTGCTACTACAAGAGCTGGAATGCTCTCTAACCCTCTAAGAGAACGCTTTGGAATGCACTTTAGAATGCAGTTTTATAGCTCTGAAGAGTTGGCAATTATTGTACATCAAGCATCACTTAAACTTGACAAACCCACACTCCAAGATGCATCCAAAGAGATAGCAGGTAGAAGTCGAGGGACACCTAGAATAGCTCTACGGCTCTTGCGTCGAGTGAGAGATTTTGCAGAAGTTGCCAATCAAGAGAGTATAGAACTCTCACTCACACACTATGCACTCGATGAGTTAGGAGTCAATAGTATAGGTTTTGATGAACAAGATATACGACTCTTGGAACTCTTGATGGGTGCAAGAGGTAAGCCCATGGGATTGAGTACTATTGGTGCAGCACTAAGTGAAGATGAGGGAACGATAGAAGATGTCCTAGAGCCATATCTTATCGCCAATGGATATATAGAACGAACAGCTCGTGGACGCATAGCTACAGCCAAAACTTATGATCATTTCAAATTTAACGCTCCCTCTAAGGAGGGACTCTTTGAATAAAACAAATATTGTTATTATTATCCTTTTTGGCTTTGCTCTTTTGGGTGCGTATAGTATCTATCAGCCTTTTTTGCTCTCTATAATGGTTGCTATACTCCTTACTATGGCAACCTATAACCTCACAAAAAAACTTGCCAAAAAGCTCCACTCAAGACGGCTTAGCTCTCTGGTTATGACTCTATTTTTGATACTTATTATTTTTATACCTATTATGTATGTCACAACTGTAGGTGTCTCTTATGCTACACAAGTGGATAAACCTACACTCAAAGCTCTTATCCATACTATCCAAGAGCTTTTAGAGAATATACCTTATATAAGAGGTTTTACAGATGAGTACTTTAGTGAAGAGCAGATTCTCACCTCACTCCAAGAGACACTCTTTTATCTTAGTTCACTTGGAACTGCTGGTTTAGGCTTTATCAAAAATATGCTTTTAGTGATTTTATTCTATTTTATTATTAACCTCTATGGTGATAGGATGTTTGAACTTATTCGTATGCTTTTGCCTGTCTCACGCATCAAGAGTACCAAGATGATTCATGAGGTCTCATCTACCATGGAAGTTGTCTTCTACTCTACTATTGTAACAGCTTTTTTAGAGGGTCTACTCTTTGGTATCCTTGTAGGTAGCTTTGGATTAAATGGTCTACTCCTTGGTATCATCTATGGCTTTGGTTCACTTGTACCTATTGTAGGGGGTGCTTTGGTTTGGGCTCCTGTGGCAATTTATAGTTGGAATATGATTGGTGCAAATGCCGGATTAATTATTATGCTCTACTCTATTATTGTTATCTCTATTATTGCAGATACCTTTGTGAAACCTATTATTATCAAAGTTATCAAAGAGGATATGCTCAAAAGTACTATTGATATAAATGAGCTTGTTATATTTTTCTCTATACTTGCAGGAATGAGTAGTTATGGTATATGGGGAATGATACTAGGGCCTGCTATTACCTCATTTTTGATTGCTATTACAAGAGTTTATATAGAGTTTAATAGAGATGAGTATCATTTTAAACTCTAATGTCTTCTCTTATTGAGACCCCTCTTGCATAACAACATCTATGCTTTGTGTCGAGGTAAGTTTTTGGTTTTTGTACCACTGTGTTGTCTCTATTTGAGGAAAGACCTCTTGCATTATCTCTAGTGGTGTATCATCCCATTGTGTGGCATTGTTGGCTATATTCCAATTAGAGTTATGAAGAACATAAGAGAAAATTTGATTGAGAGTATGATAGTTTTTCTCTTGGAGAGAGCTACTGCTACCTTTTTCGCTCTCTAGTATGGTTTTGATAAGTTGCTTACGAAGTGTTCTGCTGTACTGCTCTTTGAGTAGGGCTATAATCTCCTCTGCTCTCATAAAGTCTCCTTTGTCTCATTTGTATTGATAGTTACTTTTATATCCTGATAACATGCCCCTTCACCCTCTTGGCTTAGAGTATCAGGGGTGAGCATATTTACACCGAGTGTATTTGCTGTAATCAACACACAATCTACTCGGAGATTTTTATTATGTTTGATGACAAATAGATGGCTTCCATAACTCGAAGAGACTCTAACCTCTTGATTCTCTTTGTATCCTAAATCAGGGTGGAGTTGCACACTGTTATCTCTTCTAAACTGTGTATTCAAAGCGTTTTTTGCTTTGGCAGTGATAAG
>Ga0193954_1001559_pt1 | contig 11558 bp, 10 predicted proteins | sample BB_5_MG_FD_140340 | JGI IMG/M metagenome (GOLD analysis project Ga0193954, IMG submission 140340) | Microbial mat bacterial communities from the Broadkill River, Lewes, Delaware, United States - BB_5_MG | ecosystem: Environmental > Aquatic > Freshwater > River > Microbial mats | place: USA...
CGGGCCGGGGCCATCCTCAACCTGGAGATCATCGACCACGAGCTACGCACGGCGGCGTGATCTCGATGGATTCAAACTGATTGCCGCTCTAGGTTGGGGCCCAGTGAGGCCGAGCTGCGATCGGGGCGCGTTGCCGCCCCAAGCTTCCCCCGGAACACGAACCCCTGCGGCCCCCTCGCGCTTCGCTCAGGCCGTTCCACTGTCCCTCGGTTTGCACTGGCCTGTTGTGTAGGCCCCATGGCGTCCCGTCTGGGGGCCTGCCGCCCCACTACCGTCCGCGCGGTCCGCGAGCACGTGAACACCTTGTTCTAGGTGCTGGCGGACAGTGGCGCGTGCCCAAAACGTCCGGCGCCGGTTCCTCGGCTACCTCGGCCGTGGTGACCTGAGTCGAGACACCGGCGACCTCTTCACGCCCCGCTGCGCCGACACCGGCTGAGACAACCGCTTGTCTGACCCCGATCGGCGCCCTCGCTTCCCGCAAGCAGACGGCGCGGCACGATCTCGCCGCGAATGGGAGGCGGCGAAGTCGATGAATCACGCCAAGAAGGGAGGTTGTCTGACCCCACGCGGCAAGATCTGGCGGTCTCGAGGTAGGGCCGTGTCCGATATTTAGGGGTATGTAAATTCGAATTGCACCACAAGGAGAGCAGGGTCACGAAGTCTTTTGCATCTATTACCTAAGTCCCGTCAGTGCCGCGGCCCAGGCGCCATGAGTGTTGCCATGAGTGGCCTTCAGTCCGCAAAAACGATCACGGTGGTGGGGCTCGCGGGGCGCGTCAACCTGGGTTGACGAACCCCGGCGATGGAAGTTTGGCACGTCACAGCGAGGGCATGCGGGTGTCTCGCAGGGGTGCACTCGCGTGGCTCGTGCCCGCGCCGTCAGACGAAGAGCAGCTCCTCGACGAGGGCACATAAGGCGCGGATCTCGTCGGCGAGCGGGCCCCGGGGGTACCTCCCGGTTGAGGGAGAGCGCGAGGTTCCCGCCACCTGCTGCCACCTGTAGCTATCGTCGGTGACCGGCTCGAGGCGGGGGCTGTCTTCGACGGTCTGGCGCTGCTTAGGAATCGCGTCGAAGGGGTAGCCGTAATTCATCAAGATCCATCGCTCTCGGGACAATCGCCCTGGGCCAGCTTGCAAGTTCGGCGGATTCGGTTGATCCAATGACCTATGGGGCTGAACCGGAGGATCTTGGGGCTCGCGCTGGGCGTGGCGGGCGTGCTCGCCCCGAAGCTGGCAACGGCGCAGGGCTTGGACGTCGAGGGCTGGCTGCGTCGGCCGGGCGTCAAGCTTGTGGCGGTCGAGTTCTACGCCACGTGGTGCAAGCCGTGCATGGCCGCGGTCCCGAAGTGGAAGGCGCTACACGACAAGTACCGTCAAGACGGCCTGCGCCTCGTGGTCATCGCGACCCAGGACGCGGATGGGGCCTGCGCGAACCCCGGCTGGGCCCCGGATGAGGTGATCTGCGATGACGAGGGGTTCTTGGCGGAGAGGTTCGGGGCGACGACGCTGCCCGCCGCCTATCTGTGGGGTTGGCAAGGCCACTTGCTCGCGAAGAAGGCCCATGTCGAAGAGGTCGAGGCCCAGATCGAGCGCTGGATGCGTCGCACCCCCCGTGTCGACGTTGAAGTGGAGCGCGTGGCCCGAGGCGCCCGCATCTCCAAACGTGACCTGCTGTCCAAGCTGCGCGCAGAGTTGAACCGCTCCGACAAGCTCACCGTGGTCGCCACCGCCGCAGAGCGAAAGAAGCTGCGGGACATCGTGCGCAAGTCTCTGTCCTCCGGCTTTGCCGATGACAAGCTAGCCTGCGACGCGACGCAGGAAGTGAGCGCCAACTCCCTGCTTCAGGCGACGATCACCGGCGGCACGAAGAAGCGTCTGCAGCTCAAGTTACTGTCCGCAGAGCGCGGCTGCCTCGTCGCCTCCGGCACCACTCGCTGGAACCCAAAGAAGCCCTCGGTGTCGATCGGCGAGGCGGTAGCGAAGCTGGCGAAGCGCCTGCGGCTCGCAAAGACCCAATACCCGTGGGCGAGCGGCGCGCTCGCGGCCCCGGCCCCGAAGGTCCAAGAAGATAGCTATGAGGCCCTGCTCGCCAAGGCCGAGGCCGCCAAGAAGGCGGCGGCAGAGGCCGAGGCGACTGCCAAGGCTCAGCGCGCGGCGCGTGCGGAGAAGCTCGACAAGGCCTGGGCCTCGGTCTCGAAGATCGCCCAGACCAAGGCGCTATCGCAGCGGGACCGGCTCGGGGCGCTCGCGCGCTTCACCCGAGACTTCCCCGACGATAACCCCCACCTCGAAACCGCACTCGACTACGTGCGGCGGCTCGAGTCGGGCGAGGAGCCCAACGCGGCTCCCGAGGGCATGGTCGAGGTGCCGGGTGGTGACTTCTACATGGGCTGCAATGAGCGGGTGGACTCCGAGTGCTCCGGTGACGAGAAGCCGGGCAAGACGGTGCACGTCCCTGGGTTCCGCATCGACACCACCGAGGTGACGGTGGCTGAGTACAAAAAGTGCGTGGACGCGGGGGTGTGCTCGGCGGATGTCGCGTCACAGATTGTGAAAGGTGGAGATAAACACTGTAACTGGGGCAAGACGGGTCGAGCGGACCACCCGATCAACTGCGTGAACTGGGCCAGCGCGGAGGCCTACTGCAAGTGGGCTGGCAAGCGCCTACCGTCAGAAAAAGAGTGGGAGAAGGCGGCCCGAGGCACGGACCGCCGCAAGTACGCCTGGGCCAGTGCGAGCATCTCCTGCGACTTCGCCGTGCTCTGGGACGATGGTCGCCGCGGTTGTGAAAGAGGATCGACCTGGCCGGTCGGCAGCAAGTCTAGCGGGGCCTCTCCATACGGAGCGCAGGACATGATCGGAAACGTCTGGGAGTGGACCTCCGACTGGTACTCTCAATATCAGAAACGCTCGGCCCGCGGCGGTGCATGGAACTATGGACCGAAGTACTTGCGGGTCTCGGAGCGCAGCGGGCTGAAGCCGGAATGGCGGTTGAATGGCGTTGGTTTTCGTTGCGCCCAGTCAGACTAGTCTTGTGGATCTGGAGGGCCTCAAGGGCTGCATGTGCCTCGCATCGCAGGCGTGATGCACCATTGGGCGGCACCGACAGCGCAGCGGGTCTTCGTCTGGCGCCTCGATGTCCGCAATGAGGTCGGCGGTGTGCAGGTGCTCGGCGCCCTCCGGCACGGCGGTGCGCACCCAGCCAGGGCGCACCGCAATGCTATGGGACCAGGGCGTCTGCGCGTGGCAGACCGCAGGGGGCTCTTGACCATCGTTTAGAGGGGCCTCAGGGGGGCCGCATTGGCCTTCGGCGACGAGCGAGACGACGGAGGGCAACCCGTGTCTTCGTCGATCCCGCGCCCCGTGAGTTCGCAGGGGGGCGACCTCACCCAAATCCGCGCACGTCGGGCGCTGAGGCCAGCCGAGTGCGGCATCATCGGCACCGCCCTTGGATTGGGGCTGGCCGGCCAGCGCGCTGTCGCCGAGATCCAGTTCTGCGACTATGTCTTCAATACGATCGACCTGCTGAAGCTCGTCGGTAGTACCTCGTGGTCGACGATGGGGAGTACAATGTGCCCATCGTGGTCATGACGCCCGTAGGCTCCGGCATCCACGGCTCGCTGTATCACTCGCACTCCTTCGACGCGATCATGACCCACCTTCCGGGTTGGAAGATCGTCCTGCCGTCAACCCCGATTGACACCTACGGGCGTACCGCGCCTCTGGCCGCCAAGGTTGCAACCAAGCTTGGGGCGGAGGGCATCGAGGTCGAGGTCATCGACCTGCGCTCGCTGTGGCCCTGGGACCGCGACATGGTCTTTGAGTCCGTCAAGAAGACAGGCCGCTTCGTCTCGCTGAATGAGGACGTGGAGGTCACCAACTTTGGTGAGCACATCATCCGCGAGGTCACCAAGGAGTGCTTTTACCACCTGGAGGCCCCGCCCACGCTCGTGGCCGGCGCCAATACGCCCGGCATCGGCTTGGCGTGGACGCTGGAGGCGGAGCAGGTGCCTCAAGATAAGCAGATTGAAGCGGCCTTGCGTTCGGTGGTGGCGACGAAGGCCTAGCTGGCGCTTCGCCCGCGCGTCCTCGCTGGGGGGCGCTGCGCTCCTGGCGTCCGCAGGGGTCCGTGCTCCTGGGGACCGGCGGCTCGCACTGGAGCCGTCTACTTGTTGAACATCGCCTGAAAACTCGCCGCGGAAAGTGGGACCGATTTTCCATTCACCACCTGCTGGGTCGTGTCGATGGTCTTGCGTCCGCCCTCGTAGAACTGTTGGGACAGCGCGTGAGCCATTTCCGCCCCCTCATCGCTGATGTATTTTCCAACCACCTTCATGTCCGCCTCGCCGACACCTTTTCTGTCGACCAGCGTGGTCGTCAACGCACGCTGTTGGCCTCCCCGCACGTCCAGTAGGGTCCGCGTGGCGTTGTCCACGTTGCCGTCGCCGTTGGTATCCTGCAGATGCAACGTCTCCTGACCATCCACGATGCTCAGGCACGTAGCTCGATAGGTGGGGTCGAGTGACTCAAGGTCGTAGCTCGTGAGCTGAGTGCCGCCCGATTTGACGTCGACCCGGGGTGCGCCAACGGGGCTCAACGCCTGATCTTTCAAGTCTTTGGGCGTGAAGTCCGTGATCGGCTTTCCGACGAAGTGCTGAAGCGGGAGACCTTTGGGCTGCACGGGGTCATTATCGGTGGGGAGTGCTTCGAGTTGCGACGATGTAGGTCCGAATCCAGATCTGTGTGATTGAGCGGGCCCCCGTGTTGCGCACGACAGCAACACTCCGGAGGCCATCCAGTGGCTCTGCACCGATTTCCGCGCGGGCTCAAGGTCCCGGCTCTGGCCCGCGAGGTGGGCATGAGCACCTCCTGCTTCCACCAACACGTGTACCCCAGATCCCGCCCGTGCACCGGCAGAAGACCGCGGGGGGCCGTCGATCGGAATGTGCGCGCGGTCGCGCGTGGGACAACGACGACGCTTTGTCGCATGCTCTTGTTCATGTCTCGCCAGCTTGCTGCCTGGGCCCTCCTCACGGGGTTGATCGTCGGCTGCACCGACCCCGCAGACCCCCTCGACGGGAACGTGTTACGGGACGCCGGCGGTTCCCCGGCCATTGACGCCGGCTCGATTGACAGCCGCACCGACGTCGACGGCGGGATCCCAGGGGGGTTGCTGCTCGATACCGCAGTGCGCCGGCCTCGCGGCCTCCAGATCATCGAGGATGGCGAAGCGCTCTTCGTCGGCTACGCCGAGGTCAGGGGTGACCCGATGCTCTGGGACTATTGGAGCGTGCGTTTCACCGCCGAGACCGGCTTTTCTGAACCCACCCGTACCTTCTCGGGCCCCGAAGACGCCCATCGCGGCAGCCTATTTGCGCGTGGCGGCGATGGGGCCATCTACGGCACGTTCGCGGCCGACGATCGGCGTGCCGTCGGCAGGGTCCCGGCCGAAACGACCGACTGGAGCGAGCAAGCGTTGGGCGGAGAAGGGGGCTCACCTGCTCTCCTGAGCCCTATCCCCGAGGGCGCGCGCATGGCGTGGGCGACACAGAATCAAGAAGACGGGAGCTGGCGGCTGCTCGTGCAGGATGTCTCTGTCGATGATCTCGGCGCCGAGCGCCTCGTCGACCAAGGCGTAGCCGGCGCCGGCGTTGCGCCGAGGGTGGCCGCTGTCGCCACCGGGGATGGGCAGACCGCCATCTTCGCAAACATCGACAATCAGTGGCGCATGTACTGGGACGTGCGAGCGCCGACCTGGTTGATGGAGATGCTGCCCTGGACTGACACTGGGCACGTCCGCGCGTGGTTCACCGATGATGGCAACCTGCATTACTTTCGAGTCAGCCCCGACGGCCTGATGGTTGGTGATTACGCACCTGGCCGCGGCTGGTCCACCGAACAGACCCTCGGTCAGAACCTGATCGCGCCCGCAAGGCAGGTTGTCGGGGACGCGGCGGCCGTCGCTTGGCGCGTGGACAAGGAGGTCTTCGTGACCCACTTCCACCCGAGCCGCGGATGGACGGGCCCCGAGTTGGTGGGCGAGGCCGTGGGCGGCGCCGTCGATGTGGAGGTGCGCGACCAGAGCGTCGGGGTGGTGTGGCTCGCCCGCTCCGAGGACGGCGCGGTCCGCCCGCGCTACCGGGTCTTCGCACCTGGTACCGGCTGGAAGCCCGCCCAGACCGTCTCCATCCGCGGGAGCCAAGGCGCCGAACTCCCGTACATCACCTTCGTGCCCGGTACGGACGAACCGCTGATCTTCTGGACTCTGCTCACCAACCCAGCTTTCGCGACCTGGTGGGCACGCCCCGAAGCCCCGTGATTCGAGGGACGGCCTCGTGTCCGGCCGGGGTCACGGGGGCTCGGTGTATACCTGTGAGGTCTCGCTGTTGTGAGCCCACGGCAGCGCAGCTCGCCACTAACTTGCAACTTGGCAATGACCTGAGGGGTGCATCGAGGTCTGGCCCGTACGTGTAGAGAGGGGCGTGGCAACCCGGGTTGACGAACCCCCTCGATGGAGGCTCGGCAGGTCACACCGGGGGCGTGGCGGTCTCTCGCGCCGGTGCAACCGCGTGGCGCGTGCCCGCGCCGTCAGCCGAACAGCAGCTCTTCGACGAGGTCACACAGGGCGTGGATCTCGTCGGCGAGCGGGCTCGTCGACCCCGGCTCAGGTGCGCTCGTCGAGCATGGTTTGGAGCTGGGGCGGTAGAGGACCCGCGGGCGGCTCGGTCTCGGTCGCGGCCGCTGCGCTGACAATGTCCTCGAAGCTATCGGCCCGGTGCTCCATGAGGCCCCCGAGCTGGGCCTGCAACCAGGCCTTCACTCGTTCGAGGCCCTTTCTTGACCGCGCTGTGGCGACAAGCCTTGAGCTGACGAGTTCGATCCGCGACTCGGCGGAACCTTCTGGGCAGGTGCGGTGCCAGACCTTCGGCTGCACCGCCTCGAGGTCCAGGACAGCCAGGTGCTCGCCAGCCGTTCAAAGGCTGGCCGGCCGGTCGGGCCCCTCCAGTATCGCCTGAGGGCCTCCGTCGCCCGCGTGACGACTTGCCATGAGCGCCCGAGCGTGGCCCCACAACTTAGTACAGGTTCGGAACCTTGACCTCGGGCGGGCGCTGGATGCCCACGAGGCGGAAGCCGCGCTCCGGCCCCAAGTCGTAAAAGTGCACCTCGATGGAGGAGGAGGGCCGCACGGACTTTGTCTGGTGCACGAAGATGTCGAGCACCCCATAGCGCAGCGGGTCGTCGTCGGGCGCGTCCTTGGCGGCGAGGTCGGCGGGGCGCCGGTGTCCCATGGGCAGCACGATGCAGCTTCGGTGCGGGTGCTCGGCGTCGGGCATGAACTGCATCCAGCCCAGCTCTTCGTCGAGCTCCTCACCGCCCCGAAAACGCATCTTGTAATTGGTGATCTTGGTCGAGGCGACGCCGTGTTTGAGCGCGAGGTCCTCGAAGCACAGGGACTGCCGGTTATCACCCTCGGTGCGGCGGGCCAGGGCGAAGTTGGCCAGGGGCACGTACTCAGTGAGGTACTCTTCGAAGATGCGCTGACGCCGCTGCAACAGGCGCAGCAGGATGAACTCTTCGAGGCGGGGGTCTGGGTATTTGGCCTCCTTGAGCATGGCTCGAATGTGGGCGGGCGTCATCTTCGACAAGATGCGCACCATCCATAGGGCATCGGAGGGAGTCAGGCGGTCGTGGGCCGGGTTGGGATAGCCGCCCCGCCACTTGGAGGATGTGAAAGTGGGGCCGTCCAGATAGCCGAAAGTATCCACATCGTTGAGCTCCAAGGAGTTCCAGGTTCGGGGGTACAGGCCCAGCGTGATGAGGTCGACGAAGACGTGCTCGAAGTCCAGATAGTAGGAGCGACCGAGGCGGCGGCTAATACCGTCGGTGGGCCAGCGGCCACCGAAGGAGTCGCCCCAGTCGATGATGTAGTGAGTGACGAACTCACGCTCGGCCTCCTTGGTCCAAACATCGAGGGTGTTCTGCTCTCGGCTATCAAAGTGGTTGATCCACGAGGCTAAGATCTGCGAGCCGCGTAGTTCACGCCGGTCCTCGTGGGGCACGATGTCGTTCGGGTCCTTAGAGTTGGTGCCCTGATAGGTGAAGGGGCCGATGGGGCGGCCGTTCACGAAGCGGCTGGCCGAGGCGCGCAGCAGGCCATTCTTGAGTCGGTAGGCCTTGGACAGCACTTCATCAATGTGGTGCTTTTCCATGGGCACCTTCTCTCCGTACTCATTGTCGGCGGTCGCGCCCTCCTTGATGCCGATGATGTCCTCGGGGAAGTAGACCACCATGTTGCAGGGGGTGTTGAAGCCGGCCAGCCAGTAGATCTTCGAGCCCACCACGTCCGCGCTGGTGGCACGCATCGGCTGTTTGGGCCCATCGAACTTGAGCAGGTAGCGTTGCCCATCCGAGGCCTTGATGAAGAAGCCCGGGTTGGCGCCATTGGGTTTGGCGGCCGTCACCATCCACTTGCCCTCCGGCTTGAACGGGGGGGCATCGCCACAGGCGCCGGCTGCGGCCTGCTCGGGCGTGTAGTCATGCATGGAGATGCGGTTTTGGTACCAAGCGCTGTTCGGCACCTCGTCCACGGCGTTGACGTTGACGGCCTCGCCCGGCAGGGGCAGACGCCACATCTGGGCCAGCGGGTAGAAGAACAGCATGTCGGCGCCGTCGGCCATCAACCCGGAGTAGTACTCGGGGGGCTTTTCGGGCACTTGGTTGCGGTCGGCGTCCACCCACACCGGGGGGGCGAGGGGAAAACGACGAATCTGGGGGGCGCAGGCGCTGCTTGCGAGCCCGGTCAGAGCGAGTGTCAGGATAGCTGTGCGGTTCACGACAGAACTCCTCAAAAGCCCTTCACGTAGCCGAACGCGAAGCGAACCGAGTCGACCTTGAAGTTGTCATTTTCCGACTCCTCGAAGCGGTTTGTACCCACGGCGAAGAGTATCTGTAGGGACGAGTCCCGCGTGAAGCTGGTGCGCAGGCTGATGCCGCTGGATAGAGCTTGTCGTTCGAAGGACCAGCCCGAATAGTGGCCGTCGAAGACATTGCCCACACTGGCAAAGATCTCGGCGTCCAGCAGTGACCAGATGGGATATCGGTAGGAGGCGGTGGCCATAAAGGCGCTGTCGCCGACGAAGCGGCGCTGCAAGAATCCTCGCATTGTCTCCATGCCGCCTAGCGCCGGCAGCTCGGTGAAGGGGATGGGGTCGTCCACGGAGCCTGTGCGCTCGGTGAACTCACCGTAGATCCTCAGAGCGAGGGTGTGGCCCGCCCCGGAGACGTCCCAAAAACCACCGACTTCGCCGCCGAAGCGCACAAAGCTGCGGCTCAGGTTGGTGGGGTCGAACTCAAAGCTGCCGAAGGCTTCAAAGAGCATGCCCGAGCCGCCCCGGTACTCGGTGTCGGGGTCCCGGGTGTCGATCTTTGCCTCGAGGCGGCTCTCCAGCAACCCGTAGCCCCCGTCATCGCTGTATCCGCAGGGCGCATAGGGCCTGGACGTCCCCACCCGCGGTCGCGAGCTATAGGCTTCATCGCCACAATTGGCAGGGGCGCGGTGCTCCGGGGTGTCGAGAATTGCTATGCTGTCGCCGATGCCGTCATTGGCAAATTCGACGCTCCTCAGAGTCTGCCCAAAGCTAATCCAAGATAGGTCTTCGAGGACCGCGCGTAGTTCCCATCCTGCCTCTAGCCGGCGGACCTCATAGTTATACCGCTGGTCCGTGCTCGTGAAGGGCCCCTCGCCATAGAAGGGCTGATCCGAGCGGCGCACGAAGTTTCCGAATAGTCTCAGCCTGCCCGAGTTATCGCTGAGCACCTTGGTGTTGTTCGTTACGGAGGCGCTGATGAAATCGGGCCCGCCGAAGCCTACGCTCAGGCTCAGGTCATTGCCCTTAAAGAAGAGGTCCGTATTGTTATTGGTCAGCCCAGCGCCCGGACGTAGGCCGAAGTCGCCGAAGAAGGTTGGGAAGATGATGCTCTTGCCATCACGAAAGGACAGGAAGCGCTCAATGCGTTTGAAGACGTAATACTCTTCTAGGCGAGTGACCGTCCAGACGATCGGCACCCGCACCAGATAGTTCATGACGAGGTGCACGGGGTAGAGCACAATTCTTGGCACCCAGATGAGTATCTCTCCGGCCGAGGCGGCTTGGGCCTCGCGGCCGTCATAATTCACCGCGGGGCGCGGCTCACCGGCGGCGGCGCTGGGTGCGGGCAGCACATCCTCGCGAGGCGGTCCAGGGGGTGTGCCCGTCATGTCCTTGCCCTTGAGCACGCTCGCGAGGTCATCCTTGGGGGTCTCGAAAGCAGCCTCGGTGGTGGGTTCTTTCGGGCCCTGCTGCGCGGCCGCAGCCTCGGCCTGGGAGGTCTGGACCTGAACGGGCACGACCGCAACCGGGGTGGGCGTGGGCTGCGCAGGCAAGGTTGCGGTGAGCGTGGAGGTGCTCGCCGTGCTTGCAGTCTGGGTCTGGGCCTGGGCCCTAGGGCCCGTGAGCGTGCCGAGGGCTACGAGGATCGCCGCGGCGTGCAGCGGGCCTGTCGGTTTCCCCCCTGTCCGCGGAATAGGAACGCTTCGCATACCCCCTGATACACCAATCAGCGGGTCAGGGTGGGCCTCAGTGCCGGCTCTCGTCGACCGATGCGAGGCGTAGGCCTCTTTGTTACGGTCGCTGCATGGCCGGGCACACAGATCGCGCCACGGTGGGCGCCCTGAGGGTGGTCGTGGCCGTGATGCTGCTGGGCGTGGGGCGTACGCTTCAGCTCGATGGCTCACCGGTGGCGCAGCTCTGGGCGCAGCTCATCGACCGAAGCGCGGCCGACTTCGCGGCCTTGGATCGGGGCGTGGCTTGGATAATGTATGGCACCGCGGCGGTTGCGCTCATCGCGCCTCGAAAGGGCGTCTGGGCTTTGGCTCTGCTGCCATCGACGATCTGGTTGATTCTTTGGCCAGTGGCGCGGGTCCTATTGGCGACAGATTTTGCCTATGCCCTGGCGCCGTTCACTCAAGGCAACCGTCCCCTCGCGCTGCTCGCCCTGGTCTTCGTTTGGGCCGCGCCACCAAACCTTGAGGGGCCACGAGCCACGGAGCGACTGTTGAGATGGGGCGTCGTGGCGGTCTTCGCGAGCCATGGCTTGGAGGCGCTGCTGCAGCACCCGCGCTTTATTGACTACCTCATGGTGTCCACCGCGCGGCTGACTGACGTGGTGATGAGCCGCGAGGTGGCACAGCTGAGCGTTGGGGTCATCGGCTTTGTGGACGTCTGTGTGGCCGTAGCGGTCGCGACGCGGCGATCGCGGGCCGTGCTCGCCTGGGCGTGCTTTTGGGGCTTTGCGACGGCCGCGATGCGCTTGGTGTACTTTGGGCCCACTTTTGGCGCGCACCACTGCGCAGTTCGAGCTGTGAACGGGGGGGGAGCGCTGGTCATGCTGCTCGCGCTGAGGCGGCGCCGCTCAGTCGGTGCCCCGTCTGCCATCGAGGGTAGGGCACAAGCAGGGTGGGGCGTGGCCGGTTGACGCAGCGCGTTTGGCGCCGTGCGTCAACTGATCAGAGGATAAAC
>Ga0193954_1001560_pt1 | contig 11553 bp, 9 predicted proteins | sample BB_5_MG_FD_140340 | JGI IMG/M metagenome (GOLD analysis project Ga0193954, IMG submission 140340) | Microbial mat bacterial communities from the Broadkill River, Lewes, Delaware, United States - BB_5_MG | ecosystem: Environmental > Aquatic > Freshwater > River > Microbial mats | place: USA...
GCGAAGAGCGAGAGATGATGAGTTGCTCTTTATCTTGGATATATTGTGCAAGAGGGGTTAAGAGTTTATTGGCTATAACTCTCAAAAACTCAAAGGGGTTTTGATTGAAATAAAACCCAGCATGAGGTAAGATATGCTGATATTTTTGCAGGGTTTGGAGTAGTTCGTTTTCATTGGTATCTAGGGGGATGATTGTGGGAGTCTTGATATCTTGGCTAATCACAAGGGCAAAGGCTATATCTCCCTTGATATAATAATCTACTATCACGCTTGCTCTATCCATCTGCTCTTGGAGCTTTGCAAAACTCGTCTGCTTGGAGGTCTCAAAGCTAATAGCCGTAGATTTGATGCTTTGGAGTGTGCTAAAGAGCAGTAGGGATTCTCGATGATGGTAGAGTAGCTCCACAATCATACTATAGATACTCTCACGGTCGATTGAGAAGTAGAACTGATGAAGCACATCACCAATACGCTCTCGCAAAAAGCTCTCATGGGCAAAGAATTGGGTGATAAACGCATGGGCTTGGGGTGTGTTGCCTAGTTGATAGTGGCAGATGCCTTGATATCCAAGAGAGAGCTGTATAAACTCATGATGGTTTGCCTCCAAGGCTAGATGCGATAAGCGTTCAAAACTCTATAGGGCTTGGCTAGGATGTTTTTGTGCCAAAAAGGAGAGATACTCTGAGCCAGCAGAGTGTTGGTCAAAATCTCTCAAGACCTTATCGAGTATCGCTCTAGCACTTGTAAAATCCTTCTCTTTAATGTGGAGTTTGACTCTCAGCATCGCATAGAGGTAGAAGTAATCACTCTCAAGATAGTACTTGGTTGCATTAGCTTTGAAGATACCTAGCCAAAAGTAAGCTTTGGTAAAATTTTCCTCTTTGGTGTAGAAGTTGGCAAGATTGAAATAGTTGCTAATAATCGTGGCGTGGTTTTGATCGGGTGAGCGTTTGGAGCTACACAGTGAGCCAAGCAGATACTCTCTTTGTTTCTCTCTTCGTCCCAATACCCCATAAGTGTTGGCTAGGTTTCCATAGATTTTGGAGCGTTGGTTGAGATCACTGCTACCTACCTCATCAAGTAGCTCATAGAGCAGATTGAGAGCTTTGCTAAACTCTCCCATCTCTTTGTAAAAGAGTACAAGATTGTTTTTGATATCCCATTGAATTGAGAGCTTTGCTAAACTCTCCCATCTCTTTGTAAAAGAGTACAAGATTGTTTTTGATATCCCATTGATTGGATTGGGACTCTATACCTTGGTAGAGATCAATCGCCTCTTGGTATCTGCCTACTTTGTAGAGGGCTAAGCCTTGATTGATAAGGAGTCGCTCTTTAAGCTCACTTGGCAGAGGGTGGCGTAGTGCCTCGTGGATGCTACTTAGTGCCTCTTTGGGTCGGTTGGCATAGAGATAGTAGATAGTAGATGGTGTATTGGTTGTAGAGAAAAGGAAGCATTTCATCAAAGTGTGCTTGCTCTATGATTGCCCGAGCAATCTCTAGGAGTATAAACCCCGTGCCGCTAAAGCCATGACTATCGATGCTCTTTTGAGCACTCTCTAGCAAAATATTGACTAGCTCTGTAGTAAACTGCTCTTGGTGGGTCTGCAAGGTTTGGGGTAGATTGTCTGCTTCGTAGGCTTGGACAAGCTTTTGCACTAGTTCCAGATAGTAGAGTCCATCGACCTCTTGTGAGGCTTGCAGATGCTTCTTGGCTATGAGCTGATACTTTTGCCTATCTTCACCTGCAAGATTATCGAGTGTATGCCAAAAGCTGTTGTGATTTATAAAGTCAAAATGCTCTTGGATAAGGCTATCGAGTCTTTGGGGATTGCTCTCATTTAAAAGCTCTTTGGCTAGTGTTCTGTAGGTCATTTAGCTATCCAATACTCTATGCAGTGTAGCACTCAAAAAGCCTCTCTCAATCATAGAGGGTTCTATCGCTATGCTCTGTGTACCGTTGCGACGCTCAAAACGGCTCAAAATTTCATCAAACATCTCTTGATGCTCACGAGAGCTTGCCATAAGCTCTCGTGCAAGTAAGCCAAAGAGAATCTTTTTCTCTTCTATCTCCAATCTATCAATCAAACCTTCTAAAAAACCATCACTATTATTAGCTACTGCGTCGCTATCCATCTGAAGGTTGAGCAGTAGATAAAAAGCCCCTTGGATATCGGGTAATCTCTTGCTAAACTCTCTCGTATCAATAGGTTTATCTTCTTTTTTAAGCTCTATAAACTGCTCTAATTTAGATTTGGACTCTATCGCCTCAGCGATTTTTTGAGCAATGCTCTCAAGTGGCTCAAGACTGCTGAGTGCCAAATCATCTGCCAAGAGCGGATAGCGAGACAAAACATCATTTCTAGTAATATTATGATAGATCAAAAAGAGCTTTTTGAGCCGTTTTTCGATGCGTAGATTATCAAGCACCTGCAACTCACGATTCGTCCACTCACCCTCTATAAACGCAGGACTCACAATCGCTACAGCATAATGAGCGTTAGCAATGGCTTGATTGATCTTTTGAAAGAGGCTATCACTTGGTTCTATCCCCTCTTGATCTATCCAAGGGTTGAGGTTGTGGTTTTCTAGGTGGGTATAGAGTGGTAGAGCTATGGTTTGTTTGTCTTGGGTAGAGTGGGAGATGAAGAGGGTCATGGGTTATGCTTTTTGATGATTTTGTGTAAGAAGCTTCAGAAGACTCTGTAATTGTGTAGCTATCACTTGTAAACCTTATCGCTTATTTTATTATACTAAAATAAGTTAGAACAAATAATATATTTTTTCATTTTCTACACTTTCTTATGGAACTTTACTTTTTTGAGTTAACTAACAATTTGGGTTTCTATAATTAAATCTATGCTAAAATGAACTCTATTGAATGAGTATAAATTAACACTTACAAGTTGGTTAAATGGTACAATATTTTAACTGTGATTATATCATACAAGCAAAGGATAAGAATGAAAATTGTATCAGATGATTCACTATTTTTGGATGAAGTGTTTACAGAGCTTAAAAAAGAACGTATTATGGTAGAAAAAGATAGTCAAGAAGTTCAAGGAGCGATGGGTTGTACTACCACATCTATTGCAGTTATCAATTCAGGATTTGAAGTTATTGAAAAATTAATTAATCTTATTAATTTTTGGAAAAAATCACGACGAATCAACAATATTCATTATAAAGTGAAAGATGGAATGGAGGTCAAACTTAATAACCTCACTGATCAGGAAATTAGAGAGTCTATCGAAACTCTGCGAAACAACTTTGATCAGTTAGAGTTTATTTCTATCGGTAAAGAATGAGGCTAACTTTTGTCTCGATTCCTTCTACTGAATCTAAATGAAGTTTAGCTGAGTGCTAAAAGAATAGGATTATTCGAGTACTAATACTTAAGCCTCTTTACATCATCAAAAATACTCGATATATAGTTTTCTATTTCAACAGCTAACCTATTGACCTTTCCTTCAATTATATTGACTTTTGTATCATCTAAAAATATACAGCTTGTTGATTGAATATCATCATACCAATTCATAAACTTTGTAAAAACAAGATTTTTATCATTGGAGAGTTTCCCTCCATTGCCTTCTGCTACAATATATTTAATTTTACTTTTGATACCTTTTTGTACAAATTCAAACTCTTTATAACAATAATTTTCTTTTTGACTATTATGCTTTTTACTCAACATAATGTTTTGAATAATCTGTATAAAATATATAGAATTTTCACAAGCTTTTTGTATATGTATATCGTATTTATCTTCCGTATTTTTATAGTCAATATACCCATCGTGCATTGGCAACTTATCTTCTAAGTGATGATGAATTGCTTTTGCTAAGAGATTTTCAGATATTTGCTCATTTTCAAACATTGTATCCGTTAATACTTTTTTAATGTAATCAACATAATCTCTATTGATTCTATTTGGCAACTCTTTATTCGTTGAACTTCTGCTAAAGGAGATAAAGTAGTGATGTTCATAATCAAGGACAATTTGTAGCTTTTCATCATAATACTCTTGTAATGCTTGACTCCACTCTTGATAATAAGACTGTTGTAGCATTAATTTTCTAAACTCTAAAGAGCTGCTTTCCATATCTTTATTATCGTAAAAATATTGCAAAAAATTTGAAACTTGTACTCTTGAATCATCTAGATTTTGATTATATATCTCTGTAAGTTCTTTCTTAATATTCTCTAACTGTTTATCCAATTTGGCAAGTTTTGAGTTGGATGAGTGTGTCAATAAAATTTCTTGATAATGTTTATGACTTTGTATCTTATCTAAACTTTTTTGGGCATAAAGTAATATTAATTCTCTTTCATATCGTTTCATATTACTCTTCTCCTTCAAGTTTTTTACCTGATCGATATAGCGTTGCTCTTTTGAATTTTGTTCAGTGGCTATTTTGCCAAGCATCCTATAGTAGAGATAAGTTTCATCATAGTCATCAATTTCAAAGAGATTACTGTACAAATCTGTAACTTTAGCCCCTATGAAGTTTTTATTGATACTTTTGAGCTTATACCCTTCCTCCTCTTTACGCAGTACATTAATCTCTTTTTCATAGCATCCTGCCACGACAAGAGGACTATGAGCTGTGATAAAAAACTGCACATTGGGAAATGAATTGCGTAAAAGGTTGATAATTTTTTGCTGCCAGCTTGGGTGCAAATGGGCATCTATCTCATCTATACAAATAATAGCATCTTTAAATGCAACATCTTCATGCTCTATATCAGGATAAAGTTCTCGTAGGTAGTAGTATATTAAACCAAACATTGAGAGTATAGAAAGTGTACCCTGTGAGGCTTTTTGTATGGGTAAGATTTGTTTGTTACCCTCTGTAATGACATTAATCTCAAACTTTGCTCCACCTAGTGGCTTAATAGAATGAAAATTAAACTTATCATCGGTTAAATTTCTAAATACATTTTTAAATAGATAATACACAGCTCATATAAAAAATTTTGGATCAATGCTTCATAGGGCTTCTCATGGAGGAAGTGATAGCTTCCATATTCTCTTAAATTACCTTTACCCTCATCAATATCTACATAAGAAATACTGCTTTTTGATTTATCCATATAGCGTACATCAGGGATTGATAATATCGCTACTTTTCCAATTGATTGATCAAAAACCGTTTTGATACGTATAACATCTTCAAATTTACCATTTTTCTCAACGACACACTTGGCAAATGCATCTTGCTTGTTTTCATTAAAGAAGTTCGATGAAGCTAACTTATCCTCTTGTAGCAGCGATACAAGAAGCTTTAAAAAATAACTTTTACCAAATCCATTTTTACCTAGAATGATATTGATATGGTTTGAAAAAGAGCAAATTTGACTGTTAAAAAAATCCACATTATGCAGTTCCAAACGTTTGACTGTGAGATTATTAGAGATATTTGTTTCAAACTCAATAATATCTCGAATAATTTTTATTCTTTCAATCGCTTGTTCTCTTTTTTCATATTCACCTAGTTTGGAATATATTCTCTCTAAGCCTTTCCAAGCTTCTAATGAATTTGGAGTATCTTTGATAATGTTTCTATACTTTTGAATCGTTTCATCTATATCTTCAGTGACTACTAGATTACCTCCACCACTACCGATTATTAGATTATTAGATTATTAGATTATTATTTAAAGTATTATAATTACTATTCGTTGTAATAATATTTTTTCTATCTTCATAGTCTAATTTATTTTTATTTATTTCAATTCTTTTATCACCAGTACCAGCATGAAAGTGATGAGTTTGACCTTCGACATAAATATTAGTAGACCTCCTACTTTCAGGTCTTTCAATACCATTAAGCAGTTTAGATACACTAAAAGCTTTACCAAGCTCACCATTGAAATACTCATCTCGACCTGCTTTTTCATAACCTCTTAATTCTTTGTACTTAACTTTAACTTTTGGCAAGTCGGGTAGAGGAATTAATTCATCTATTTTAATCTCTTTAAACCTACTATTAATATCATCAAAGCGTTTACGAATTACTGCAAAAAAGTCTCGCTTTTGTTCGCCATTTACAAAAATCGATATTTGCTTTTCCTTTCCATAAATTTTAATCACCGCCTCCGTTTGGGTTGTTTTATCTTCAAGTACAACACCATTTCTCCATCGTAAATTATCTTTGATGTCATTGTAGCTTTTGACAATAAAAGCATCAATGATAGAAAGAGGTAAAAAACTGTATTTGAACTCAAACTGTAAAGCATTATTACTATTAAAATTAAAGTCAGGTTCTTGCACGTCAAAACGAGAGGGAATTAGCAATGTATTTTCTATCTGATAACAAAGTTCAAATTTTTTCATTAACTCTACAATATAACGATGAGTATAAGTAGGATAATCATTACTAGGAAGTAATTGTGAGATAGAATTAATATCAATCAAACCCCTGCTATCACCTAACTCTTTGGAAGTAATGATTTTATAGACACCATTGGTAACCCATTCAGGTTTAAGTGTATAAATTTCATTGAGATAAAAATCATTAAAATATATCGCAACACTTAAATCGTCTAAATAATTTGCAAGTATATCCCTAGCCAAACTCTCTACTTTATATTTATCACAAATATCTATGAATCTATCTCTATTAATAAAATTTTCTTCGGGTGCTTCAATATGGATTTTGACATTAAACCAACTTTTACCCCATTTAGTCTTAATTAGTTCAACACTGAGCATAGCATCTTGTAATGCTACATAAAACTCTTTAATTCCTCTACCATCTAAACACGAAGTACGATAAAAACCTACAATATTAGGGTACTTTTCTTGTAGAAACTTGCTATTAAGTTCAAAACCTTCATTATTATCTATCTTATTGAGTACTATAAGCACAGGAGAAGCCCCACCAAAGCTTCGTATAAAGTTGAGCCAATATTCACTATCTTCCTCTTTACGACCATCAAGTACAAGTACATAAAGTGAACGATTGGAGAGGAAAAACTGATGTGTAGAATGCATCATCTCCTGCCCTCCTAAATCCCAAAAGTGGGCTTTAATATTTATACCTTTTATCTGTAATTCTGTATTGGCGATATTAATCCCGTGTGTTATCGATTCATCTTTATCAAATGAATTGTACAAAGTTCGTTTAATAAGTGAAGTTTTACCTGCTCCACCATCACCGATAAAAATGACTTTAAGCTCATTAAGCTCTTTTTGATCTTCTTCTAATGATTTAAAATACTCTCCAATCGCATCATTTCCCTGAGCCATTATCTCTAATGGTGGCTCTTCAATGGGATTATTATCTAGTATTATTCCATCACCATAACTATCTAACTTTATTTCTAACTTTAAATTAAGTAATTCTTTTAGAAAATTTTTTATTTTATTATTTTTCAAATCCAGTTTATTTAAATTTGTCAGTTCTTTGAGGTAAGATATATCACTTATTTGATTATTCCATAAATGCAATTTCTGTAAATTTGTTAATTCTTGTAGGAACAATATATCACTTATTTGATTATTAGCTAAATCCAATTCCTGTAAATTTTTTAGTTCTTTTAAGACAGATATATCATTTATTTGATTAGAGTGTAAATCTAAAAAATTTAAATTTATAAGCTCTTTAAGGAACAGGGAAATCCGAAGAGAGTTCAATCAAAAGTTTCACAAGCCAAGATTTGGTAATCAAGCCCAAAAGGTACTAGAGGGTTTTGCCTTTGAGCTCTTTAACCCCAAAGGCAAGACCAAACATATCTTTAGTGAAGATGACTTTGTAGCGTATGCAAAAGCTGAGGAGTCCACTTTACTAGGTTCTACCTTTTTGCCTTCTAAAATACTCGATGTATTTCAAGACACCCAAGAGATATTTTTTATCCACCTCACCTTTCAAGAGTTTTTATCTGCACTGCATCTAGCAAGTTTGGAGTACTATCAAAACACCCAAGCTGTTGCTCTTGTCTTGGAGAAGGCATCATGGAGAGAGGTACTACGCTTCTATGCAGGTATACTCTACTCACCCTTCAAGCCTCATGATGCTATACAGAAGTTTGAATTTTTGTTGCACCATGCATGGGGGCATCGTGATGAGCTAGGGATTATAGAGAGTGAGATAGGCTATTGGTTTGTAGAGGCAGGTATCAAAAACCCTCCACCTCCCTTTGATCAACTCAAAAACGATCTATGGCGACGTTTTGATAGAGGGATGCAGTGTGCCCAACTCATCTTTGAACCTCTACTCAAAGAGTGGAGTGATACCCATGAGATAGAGCAGATCATAGACAAAGTACAATCAAGCTCAAAAGATACCAAGTTACTAAAATATATCCCCTTTATCGCTTCGAGTGCCAATCTACTGCATCAACAACGACTATTAGAGCTACTTTTCAAAGGCTCTATCGCACCACTCTACCAAAAAAGCATCACCTCAGCCATAGGAACTGCCAACCGTGTAGAGCTAATAGAGCATTATGCTCAAATGCTACCACAAATGAGCGATGAAGAGATACTCAACCTACTTGATATTATCGCCTCTTCCCAAGATAGTGAATACTACCCCTACATCGAGCCTCTTTTAGATAGTGACAACCAAGAGCTACAAGATAGAGCCTATGAGAGTGCTATCAAGATACAAGCCGAGCCATTTTTGGAGCATATCGAGAGCTTTTTTGAACGCTATATCCAAAACGAAGAGGAAGAGAAGTTTTCGATTCTCTACTACTGGGAGGATGAACCCATCGTCCAAATCCTCAATAGATACGCTCTTGATAGCACGATTGCCCCATCGATGCGATACAAAATAATGCAGGTGATGTATGAAAATATGCATCGTGAGAGCATCGCCATGCTAGATAAAAATGACTATCTCACCCTCTTTGAACAGAACCTGAACCCCAAACTCAAAGAGGCTACTTTGATGATGTATAGTCTGCTACTCTCGGTTACTCCTAGTGAGAAGCTAAGAGATGATTTCATGCAGATTCAAAAGCTAGAGCAATCCATCATCACGATTGCGACCAATAAACACCAGCCCTTTGAACTGCGTGCTACTGCACTCCACACGCTCAAAGCCAATCCTTTGCGTGCTACGATGCTTTTTGATATCTATATGCCACTCAGTGGGATTATCTTTGATGAGAGCCAAGAGAGTGAGCTACGCAACGGAGCTTTGGAAGTGATATGCCAACAGTCCTACTATCTCAAAGAGTTCTCTATCGTACACGATATATTTGAGCGAGGATTAGAGGAGTTTGAGGGTGATATGCTCATCAATATCCTCTACTTTATCGGTCAATATGGCTACCATCAATATTTGCTACAGGTGCGAGAGTACGCCCTCAATAACCCAAGCCACTATATCCAAGGCATCGCCATACAAGCCCTTGGAGATCTGCAAGATAGTGAAAGCCTAGAGTGGATATTTGATATCTTTATGCAGAGTGAGGGCTATCTACGAGAGGTTGCCATCGAGACCATTATCAAGCTCAAACCCCAGCTTCTTTTGAAGTACCAAGAAGATAGCTATGTCTACCGTATCCTTTGTGAATATATCGTAGAGAGTGGAGAGGTTTTAAAGCTTTTAAAAAGTAGTGAAATCAAAACAGAACAACCAACCCCAATGCTCTTTATCTCTCATGCTAGTGTCGATAAGACAACGATTGTAGAGCCACTCGTAGAGGCATTGCAAAGCAGTGGTATAGAGTGCTGGTATGATTAAAAGGATATCGAATGGGGCGAGAGCATCCCACAAAAGATCAATGAAGCGTTGGATAAAAGTGACTATATCCTCTTTATCATCTCCAAAGCCTTTTTACAAAGCCCATGGACACAAAGCGAACTCTACGCCACGCTCCATACCCAAATATCCAACGGCACAAAAAAAGCTCTACCCATCTTGATGGATGATCTCTCACCCAAAGATCTACCACCTTTGCTTCGACATTTGAAATATTTGGAGTGGAGTGGTGTTGATGGGGTTGTGGGGGAGGTTGGAAAGGTGATAGCGACTTAAAATTATCTAGGTGAAACATAGCGTAGTTTGAAAGTAAATTTAAATATTTTTTGGTACTATTTTAAGAGTTTGTTATTTAAAAAGGAGTTTCATTGGATAACATGAATAATACTAAACCTACAGTAGATCTTGCGCAACTTGTTAAAGAATCTCCTGATATAACACAATTAGATTTAGGTAATAATCAAATAAGTGATATATCGATTTTAAAAGAATTAACAAACCTGATTAAATTGGATTTAGGTAATAATCAAATAAGTGATATATCCATTTTAAAAGAGTTAATAAACCTAAATTTTTTGACCTTAAGTTATAATCAAATAAGTGATGTATCTTTCCTTAAATTAGGTAAATCCGATGACCAAAATAAGCAAAAATTAAGAAAAGAATGTTTTAATGTTGAATGAAGATAAAAAAGAAAAAAGAGTTGATAGAAGGACTCAAGAAAGTAAGTGATTTTAGAGTAGATGAGCATAAAATAGAGTATCCCTTATACGAAATACTCTTCATGAGCTTATTTGGAATGTTAAAAGGGTATTTGACTTATAAAGAGTTGCATGGATGGATGCAATATCAAAAGAGTAATGAACTCTTTAAAAAACTCTTTGACAAAGAGAGTATTAATATACCTTCTTGCTCAACACTGCATAACCTATTGATGAATACTGATAATAATGAATTAGAAGTTGTCTTTAGAGACTACTTCTTTCCCTATGTAAAACTTGATACTGTTTCAGTTGATGGTAAATGGTTAAGAGGAAGTGATGTCAGTGGACAATATACAAATGAGGGTCATAAATCAATTTTCAATATATTGGATAAAGAGAAAAAGTTGGTCATAGCTCATAAGTTTATGGAAAAAGGAAAACTAAGTGAAACACCTGCCTTTAAAGAGCTACTAGAAGATAAACGATTTGCTAAAAGCAATCAAATATTCTCCTTTGATGCCCTACTAACCCAAGTTGATATACTTAATAGCATTAATGATACCAATAGACGATATATAGCTAAAGTCAAAGGCAATCAAGAGGGCTTAAGAGATAAAGCTAAAGAGACCATTGCACTCTTTAATAAACCAAGTGATAGTTACAAAGATAAAAAACCTACTGTTGAAGGAAACAAATTAACCAAAAGAAGTGTTGAGACTTTTGAAAGCTCTGATTGTAACTTGGTGATGTTTCATGCCTCTTTTAAAAACATTCAAACCATCATTAAAGTCACTAAAGAAGTTACTGATAATGATACAGGAGAGATAACGACAACCATTACCTATTTAGTAGGCAACTTTAAAAGCTCTGCCAAATCTTTTCATAACTCTATCTTACAACACTGGTCTATTGAGACCTATCATTATCACTTAGATATGCTTACCAAAGAAGATAACCATATTGCTTATGTTAATCCCTTCTCAATGGCAATATTAAGATCATTTACTATTAATCTCTATCAACTCTATTTTAACAGGCATAAAGATGAAAAGATTATGAAATCCAAAGTCACCATGGCTGAAATCAAACGAACCTGTCATCATTTAGATGATTTTACCTCTCAAATCTTTGAA
>Ga0193954_1001569_pt1 | contig 11534 bp, 10 predicted proteins | sample BB_5_MG_FD_140340 | JGI IMG/M metagenome (GOLD analysis project Ga0193954, IMG submission 140340) | Microbial mat bacterial communities from the Broadkill River, Lewes, Delaware, United States - BB_5_MG | ecosystem: Environmental > Aquatic > Freshwater > River > Microbial mats | place: USA...
CGAAACAATCAAAATCCTTATATCATTAATGTAAGAAATTCTTACAGAAATGAACTCAAAGAACATATAAACTACCTACTTCAAATAAAAAAATTCTCAAAAATAGCAGTTTTTTACCAAAATGACGAATATGGAGAAGATGGGTATATATCAGTAGTAAAAGAGCTCAAAAAACACTCACTTAGTTTAGTGGGTGAAGGAAACTATAAACGAAATACCTTATCGATACGTCATGCCTTTAACTCTATCAAAGAAGCTAGTCCAGAAGCTATAATTATGATTGGTGCAAATAAAGCAAATACGCTTTTTATAAAACGTGCAAAAAAAGATAATAACTTTCAAAATACACTCTTTTGCAATATCTCTTTTGGTGATGCAAGTGAGATGGCAAAAGAATTAGATGGGGATAGTAGAAATATTATTTTTTCGCAAGTAGTTCCAAACTATCAAGATACTTCAATTCCTATAATCAAAGAATATCACGAAATATCAAAAGAGTATAATAAAAACTTTGAACCTAGCTTTATTTCACTAGAAGCATTTATAAGTGCTAAAATTTTAGTTGCTGCTTTAAAAGAGATAGATGGAGATATCACACGAAGTAAATTTATAAAAAACATACATCATCTCCCCTCAACATTACTCAATGGAATTCATATTAATTCAGATGCTAAAAACTTTTTAAATAAAACGTATCTATTTAAATATGAAAATAAACAATTTATAGAGATAAAAAATGAATCTAAATAAACTTTTTACCTTTAAACTTTTTAAATTTTTAAACAAAATAAATTTTGAAATTAAAACAAATTTTTTAATTTTTGTTATTACTGGTGGGATGTTTACAATAATGATTCTTTCTCTTATCTCTACATTTTCTATCAAATATGATTTTGATAAATTATTTGAAAAAAGAACTACCCTCTTTGTAAAACTTGAAGATATAAAAGATGCATATAAAGTAAATATACAAGATACTCTTATTGATATACAAAATAAAAGTATCTCTCTCAAAGAATCTAAAGAGGTACTTATATTAGCAAAACAGCTTATTGATTCAAATTGGTATGAGTATAAAAAAGTTACTAAAGATCAAACTGAACCATTTATTTATATCAGTGGAATAATAAAAAAAATATTTTCTATAAATATACCTTACGAAAAAGATAGAACACTTAAAACAAATATTATGAATAATATTGACAAAAAAATGATACTCATTAATACAATATTAGCAAACATAAAACACTCGCAAACAGATGAAAACTTTTCACAACTTTACCTTGAAATAAATGCTATAAATGTTTATATTACGAGTTTAATAAATTATGATTTATCTCTTGCCATAAATGAAAAAAGAGATACTCAAAATGTATTTAATATTATATTGATTATCTCTGTAATCTCTATTATTTTAGTATTTTTATTTTCTATTGTTCTTTCGATTTTATTAATTAATAACTTTAAAGCATTACATAATGATTTGGAACTCAATATTCAAGATAAAACGAAAGAGCTTAAAGAGCTCAATATGTCTTTAGAAAGACGAATTGTACAGGTGGTTAAAAATAATAGAAAAAAAGATATCATCATGTTTCAGCAAGCAAGGTTTGCTTCTTTAGGTGAGATGCTAAATAATATAGCACACCAATGGAGACAGCCATTAGGTTCTATCTCGATGATTGTACAAAGTTTTCAAACAAAAAACTCATTAGGGAAACTTACAGATAAATATATCGAAGAGAAAACAGAAGACGCCCTACTCTTAGCAAATAATATGTCAAATACCTTAGATGATTTTAAAAACTTTTTTCTTCCAGATAAAAGAAAAGAGGACTTTTTTATCATAGACTGTATTAAACACTCGTTTGAACTTTCAAAATATATCCTAGAAAAAGAAAGTATAAAATATAATGTTGCTTGTTCAAAAGCTATAAAAATCAATAATTTTTATAACGAACTCTCCCATGTGTTTTTAAATCTTATAAGTAATTCAAAAGATGCTTTATGTACAAATATGGCTAAAGATGATAGAATTATCAAAGTAATTGTTAGAGAATATAAAGATAATATTCATATAAACTTTATTGATAATGGTGGTGGAATTCCTGAGGATATTGCACCTAAAATTTTTGAACCTTATTATACAACAAAATATAAGAGTGCTGGTACTGGAATCGGACTTTATATGTCTAAACAGATAGTTGAAAAACATATGGATGGTTCAGTGAAACAAAAAAATATTATACATAAAATGGATCATGGTAACAAATATTCTTGTAGCTTATTTACTATAATAATCCCAATCAATAATACAAAGGTAATAGATGCAGACTAAGAATTTAGATATATTAAATAACTTTAATATATTATATTTAGAAGATGATGTTGATTTATTACGTCATACTACAGATATAATTGAGGATTTTGTTCATAAGATATATCCTGTAAAAACATCCAAAGAAGCGATGGAGATACTTTTAAATCATAAAGTTGATGTCATCATATCAGATATTTTACTCAAAGATGAAAATGGAATAGATTTCTTAAAACATATTCAAAATGAAAAAAACATTCATATTCCAACTATTCTTACAACAGCACACACAGATACTAAATACCTTTTAGATGCTATAAAATTAAAAGTAGAAAACTATATTATAAAACCTATAAAAATTAAAGAGTTACTTGATACCTTGCATGATGTTCTTTTGCCTATCGTACAAAAAAAAGAGATACAAAAAAATGAAAATATCATCAAAACTATTTCACATATTACAGATAGTAAACAAATAGAAATCATCAAACACATTATAAATCATCTAGACAATGAAAATATCTACGAAGGATCATACTCTGATATTATGAATATAATAAATATCTCAAAACCAACACTTATTAAGTTATTTAAAGAGTTAGCGACAAAAGAAATTTTAGTAAAAGTACAACATAAACGATACAGATTTAATGAAGAAGCATTAAGTACGATATAATACCAATTAAGATTACAAAACAAGGAAAAAATTTGAATTTCGACATTACAAAAATAGCCAATGCTATACTATTTATGCTAGAGAAGAAAGTTGTAAATCTCAACGATAAAAAGCTTTGTGCATTATTATTTATCATCGAATATAATCACTTACAAACATATGAAGAAAAGATATTTGGAGAAACTTTTATCAAAGGGAAAAGATCTCCTGAACCAGAAATACTGGGTGATATTTTTAATATTATTGCAAATAATCTTGATTTAGAAGATGATGATGAAAGACTCTATATAATAACTGAACTATTAGATTTTTTAGATATTGAAATCTTAGAAAAAGAAAAATTTAATGAACTTAACTTTATCAAAATGGAAGAGGAATATGACAAATCTGTTTTTTCACAAAAAGAGAGAAAAACACTTGAAGCTGTAGTAGAAAAATATCTGAAAGAAACTCCAAGACAAATGGCAAATGCTACTTTTGCTAAAGAAAAAGTAAGAAACACTGCTTTAGGTGAGATCATAATTTAATCTTTTACTACAATTCCAGTATATGATGTAGTTTTTATTGCTTGTAAAATTTTATCTATATTGGTTTTGGACTCATCAAAATTAACATGAGCTTTTTTTGTATTGAGTCTTACTTTTACCTCTTTTACACCTTCTACTTTTAAAATAGCTTTTTTTATCATCGTTGTACATAAGGGACAATGCATCTTTTTTATCTCTATATCTACATTTTTAGCATTAAGAGAACAGATAAATCCAACTATTAAAACAGACAATAACTTTTTCATATTTTACTCCACAAAATAAACAGAAAATTCTGGATAAGATAATAAAATCACTATAAGTAACGGAAATAAAACATACTTTTTTATATCTGTTTTATTTCTTTTTTCACAAAATATAGATTGTTTACTTTTTCTATAATATAAAAATAATAAAAAGATAGAAAGAATAGCTAATGGTATTCTTAAAAAACCTAACTCTTGTAAAAAACTCAATGATCCAACTGAGATACCAAAAAATAGATATAAAAAAGCAGGTAAACAACAAGATGTAGATAGTACAGCTGTTAAAACAGCTGTTACTATTAAATCTATATTTTTCATAATTTTTCTTGCGAAGTATACCCATATTTAAATGATGAAGCATCATAATAATCTACTACATCTTCACCTAATTCAGCATAAGGATATCCAAGCATATTAAGTGGATATTGTGTAGGTTTAGGATCTAAAATAAAATCTCTAGCATAGTTAAATGCAACCGAATTCATCTCCCAATTTCGAAAAAAGTATTTTTTCAAATCTTGTATTTTTTTATCTTTTAAGTCTCTTTTTTCTTGCTTCATAACTTTAGTTACATCAGCTGGATCTGCTGGAACCCAACCTATACCATTCATATAAAATTCTGCTCTACAGTGTTGACCACCAGTAATTTTTGCAAAACCATTTTCATCTGATTTTCCACAAGATTTAGATATTTTTGAAGCCCCTGCTCTTATACCAAATACTTCTCGAGCAGGAATACCTGAGTTTCTCAATAGTGCAACAAAAATAGAACTAACATCTGTACATTTTCCACCAAATATCTTTTCTTCAATGATTGCAGTTGCATCACCAACTCCACACCCTTTTACAGATTCATCTCTATACATATTTGATACTGTCCAGTCAAAAATAGCTTGTGCTTTTTCAAGCTGTGTATTTGCACCTTTTGTAATATCTTTAGCAAAATCTGTAATAAGTTTAGAAACTGGCGTATGTGTAGTACCTTCTAAAAATACTGCTACATCTTTTGGATAGTTTGTGTTATTTGTCGCTAGTGCTAAGTTTACACTTCGTTCCTGCATAATAATGTCAAATTTTACACTTAACTTTCTTGATTTTGTATCTTTTTCCCATGTAGCATAAAGTACTTTTGTCCCATAAGGATTATCATTTGAGATATATGCTTCTGTAAAATCACCATCATAAGAGAGTTTCATCACATGTTGATAATCACTTTCTAAAGGAAGTGGTACCCATAATCTTGCAACTTGATCATTTGATTCTAATGTGAAACTATTTTCAACAGAAAAGATTCGAGGTTTTGATGTGATACCAAAACTATTTGTTTTTGTACTTCCTAATAATAGACTAGGAGTAACAACCAGAGAACTTGCAACAAGTGTTGCACCTTTTAAGAATAATCTTCTTTCCATAATATTTACCTTTGTTTTTGTTCTTAAGGATACTCCTTAGAAAAAGGTAAAGCAATTTATATACTTCACTTACACCATAACCTATGGTCTTGAACATTGATGATGAAATGATAATATTTTATTAGTAAAACTTATCTTAAAATGGTAAATATTTTTTTACTATTTTATATATTTACTTATATTTGGTTTAATTAAAAGTAAACTATTATTTACATTTTTAAAAATATTTTTTATTTATCATATTTTAGATAGAATCCTTTATCAAATAAGAAAGGAGATAAATGAACAATCAGTATAAACTTACAAAATTTGTACAAGCAGCTGGTTGAGCGGCAAAAATGGGTCCGGAGGATCTTAAACAAACAATTTGCCAACTCAATCCAATTGATAAAAATGTACTTGTCGGTTTTGAAAATAGTGAAGATGCAGCCGTTTTTCAAATAAATGAAAATGAAGCATTAGTACAAACACTTGATTTTATTACTCCTGTAGTTGATGACCCTTTTATATACGGAAAGATTGCAGCAGCAAACTCTCTGTCTGATATTTTTGCTATGGGAGCTATTGTGAAAACAGCTATGAATATAGTAGGATTTGATGCAACTAATTTTCCCAAAGAGGTTCTGACAGAGATACTAAATGGTGGAAATGAAAAAATAAAAGAGTGTCATGGTGTATTAATGGGTGGTCATACTATTCAAACACCTGAGATGTACTATGGTCTTAGTGTAACAGGGATGATTCATCCTAGTAAAATACTAAAAAACAATGGTGGAAAAGTAGGAGATATTTTAATCTTAACGAAACCTATAGGATTAGGTATATTAACTACTGCTATAAAAAATGATAAGTTAAATGAAATTGGTATCAAAGAAGCTATAAAAATTATGGAAACTTTGAACTATAAAACATCACAACTTTTATCAAAGTACACAGTAAATGCTTGTACAGATATTACAGGATTTGGTCTTTTAGGACATACTTTAGAGTCTACAAGAGATGATATAACATACCTTATAGAAAGTTCAAATGTACCTATAATGAACCAAGTAAAAGAGCTATGTGAACAAAATATAGTTCCAGGTGGAAGTAAAAGAAATATGAAATATCTTGAAGATAAAATATCTTACGATCTTAGTATTTCCGATACAACTAAACAAATTTTATGTGATGCACAAACTTCAGGTGGATTACTTATTGCTATTGATAAAAATGATGCAATTGAGTATTTAAAAGAGATAGAAGAGTTATCTTTTGGATATGCAAGTATCATTGGAGAGATTATCCCAAGAGGTATAACACCAATCATAGTAAACTAAATTTAAAAGGTAAATTATATTTTACCTTTTAAGTAAAATAATACATTATATTCGATAAAATCAAGAAGTTTAAAAGTAGAATTGTTATTTAATTTATGAGGGCTAGGCCAATTTTGGCGAGAAGGTGTAGGAATCGAACCTACCGAAGCTTTGTCAGCAAAACTTCCAATCAGGGTTGAAACCTGTGGTGTCCACCAGGATCACAAACCCCCCGCAAATAAGACAAAATAATAAGTTAAAACGAAATCAGAAATTTTGTTTCATCCTACTATTTTATCTTGACAAATAAAGTAATAGAATTTTACATAATATTTATTAAAATAAACTGAAAGGGTAAAAATGTTTTTACTAAAATCTATACCAAAGGTGGATAAGTTTATCCAAAACAAATCCTTTAATCAAATGTCACTTAAGCTTGTGACTAAAATATCAAAAGAAGTGATAGAACAACTAAGAGCTGATATTTTAAATGAAAAAGTGACTAATATAGATGAAAAACTTCTTATAAAAAAAGTACAACAAAGATATAAAGAGATAACCTCACCATCTTTACAAAAAATAATCAACGCAACAGGGGTAATAGTACATACAAACCTTGGACGAAGTTTAATATCTAGTGATACATTTGATAGAGTTAAAGATACTGTAACTTCTTACAATAACCTAGAATATGATTTAGAAAAAGGTAAACGGGGCGAAAGATATTCACATATTAGCAAGTCGATATGTGAACTTCTTGGTTGTGAAGATGTTTTAATTGTAAATAACAATGCAAGTGCAGTATTTTTAGTACTTAATACTTTGGCGCAAAATAAAGAAGCTGTTGTAAGTAGAGGAGAATTAGTAGAGATAGGTGGAAGCTTTAGAGTTCCTGATGTTATGAGTAGCAGTGGAGCCATTTTAAAAGAGATTGGAACTACAAATAAAACGCATTTAAAAGATTATGAAAATGCCTTCAATGAAAATACTGCAATACTTATGAAAGTACATAAATCAAATTATTCAATTGAGGGTTTTACTAGTGAAGTAAGTCATGAAGATATTGTAAAAGTAGCAAAACAAAACGATGTAATAGATTACTATGATATGGGAAGTGGACATATGATTGACCTACCTTTTAATCTCAATAACTCAGAACCATCAGTTAAAGATATCATGAAATATAATCCATCACTTATTAGTTTCTCAGGAGATAAGCTACTGGGTTCAATACAAGCTGGGATCATTGTTGGAAAGAAAAAATATATCGATCAATTAAAAAAGAATCAACTATTAAGAATGTTAAGAGTTGATAAAATTACTCTTGCAATTTTGGAAGATAATATTACTTCACTATTATTAGATAAAAAAGAAGATATACCAACACTAAATATGCTTTTTACTTCAACTGAAATTCTTGAACAAAGAGCATCTGATTTAAAATCTCACATTTCCGATATATGTAAATGTGAAGTTATCCAAACACAAACAGTAATAGGAGGAGGAACAACTCCAAACAAAAAAATACCTACTGTTGCATTAAGCATTGAGTTCAATAATCATAAACCAAATAAAATAGAACAACTTTTTAGACAAAAAAGAGTTATTGGACGAATTGAAAGTGAAAAGTTTTTGATTGACTTTCGAAGCATAAGAGAAAAAGAACTACAAATTCTACAAAGATTAATAAAAGAAGTAATAAATGGATAATTTTATAATAGGAACTTGTGGACATATTGACCATGGAAAAACAGCATTAGTTAAAGCATTAAATGGCTATGAGGGTGACACTACAAATGAGGAAAAACAAAGAGGTATCACAATTGACCTATCTTTTTCTAATCTTACACGAGAAGATAAAAATATAGCATTTATTGATGTACCAGGACATGAAAAATTAGTTAAAAATATGATAGCAGGAGCATTTTCTTTTGATGTCGTTATGGTTGTAGTAAGTGCATCTGAAAAAATAATGCCCCAAACAATTGAACATCTAGAGATTTTAAATCTTCTAGGTATCAAAAAAGCAATTGTAGTTATAAGTAAAAAAGATTTAGTAGATGAAAAACTACTTGAACAAAATACTAAAGAGATATTATCTTTTTTTGATAACTATGATTTTGAGATTGTATTTTCATGTGCAGTTTCTATTTATGATGAATATTCAATTGAACTACTAAAAGATGAACTATTTACACTGGAATCATCAAACAAACCATCGCAAAATTTCTTCCGATATTATGTAGATAGAGTATTCAATACAAAAGGTAGTGGTACAGTTGTAACAGGAACAGTCTTAGGAAAACCAATATCTAAAGATGAAAAAGTTTTTATTTGCGATATAAAAAAGGATGTAAAACTAAAAGCTATTCAAGTTCATGGAGAAGAATCTGAGATAGCAAATATATCAAATAGAACTGCTTTAAACTTACAAAACATAGATACAAAACTTATCAAAAAAGGTTTTATGATAAGTAAAAAAGGTTTTTTAAGGGGATTCAAGCAAATTGACATCTCATATAAAACATTAAAAAACAAAGAACTATCACACAATAGTATTTACTCTATATATTTAGGGTCAAAAAAAATAGATGCAAGAGTTCTCATATTAGAAGATGGTTTTGCAACGATTAAAAATACAGAAGATTTGTTTTGTATCTATGGAGAAAAGATTATTATTAGAAATGGAAATGAAACAATTGCAGGTGGCATGATATTAAATCCAATAATTGACCCTATGAAAAAATCACAAAAACTAAACCTCTTAAAAGAGTTACAAGCAAACAATATCGCAAAAGCCTATGAGATACTACTACAAGCTCATAAAAAAGGATTAGGACTAATTTCATCGGCACAAAGATTTGCATTAAGCCATGAGGAAGCACTTGACTATGCAAAAAATCTAGAAAATAGTTTTGTAGATGAAAAAGCCTTGGTAATATATCCGATACAAACAAAAGATATAATCAAAAACACTATAAAAAATATATATTCTAAAAATAAATATGCACTACTCTCAGTTAGCTCAATATCACTTCGATTAGTATGGGCAACACAATCATTTATAGAACTTAGTATAAATGAATTGTGTGAAGAAAATATTTTAATTAAAGATGGAAACTTATATAAAAATGCCAATATAACAGAAGATATAAAAGACAAACTTGAATCGGTTATTATCAATAGATTAAAAGAAGAGAGCTATACACCAACAGCTCCATACAATATATATGATGATTTAGATATAGATAGAAAACTGGGTGACTCAATTTTAAAGTCACTTACAAAGAAAAAACTTGTAATAAGAATACAGCATAATCTTTTTGTAGAATCACAAATTCTAACAACTTTAGTAAATAGCATGAAAAATATTATAAAAGAAGATGGATATATAGAGATTAAAAATTTCAAAAACCACTACACAATGAGTAGAAAGTATCTTATAGCATATTTAGACTACTTAGATAATTTTTCAGAAATTAAAAAAGATGAACAAAAAAGAGTATTTATTTAGATATATACTCTTTTTATCAATTACATATTTAAACTATCCAGAATCTTATTTTCAACATCTCGTAAAGATATAAATGGTTTAGTGATATAATCATCAGCACCAATCAAATCAGATTTTATTATTTTTTCTTCTGTAGAAAAAGCTGTCATCATAATAACTTTTTGATTAGGATTAGCTTTTTTAATATCTGATAATAAATCTAATCCATTTACTAAAGGCATCATAATATCCAATAGAACCAAATCATAATCACCTGCCAAAATTTTAGGTGTTGCTAATTTTGCATTTGTAAAACTATCAACTTCTACAAGTTTCTTTCTTGATAAATAGTTTTTTATTAATAAACAAATCTGTTCTTCATCATCTACTACTACAATTTTTTTCATTTATTTCCTTTTAATTAAATTTTTCTATTTTAACTTTATCTAGTGTATCAAAAATCTTAGATGTTCTTATCTCTATATTTTGACCTAGCTCTATTAAAATATCATTTGAAGAATGTTTAGAGTTTTCATCTAAAAATTTTGTTATATTTTCAGATATTTCTAAATGAGATTCTTTTAATTCTTTCCAATTATTTGTTTTAGTATAAGGTTCACCATCTCTTTCTGATTGAGATATCCATGTACTTAAATTAGTGTTATTATCTATTGTAGTTAATTTATCTTTAATTTTATCAAAAGATTGTTCTTTTAGTAAAATATATTGAAGTTTAAAATTGTTTAATTTATTTACTAAATCAATATCTCCAATTTGTTCTTTTGCACTAGATTTAAATTTTGCATTATTTGCTACAGCAATTAAGTTAGAAGATAATTCTCTCACATCTTGTGCAAGTTTTGCAATTTGAGTGGCATCATTAGCATTTTCTTGTGTATTTTTATCTAATATAGCAATAGCATCATTGATTTGAAAAATACCTCTTTCTTGTTCATTACTCGCTTGAGATACATCATCAATTATCTCTTTAGTTTGCAATATAGCCTCTTGCAGTTCATCATAACCAACAATCATCTTATCAGCTATTTGTTTACCCTCATTTGCCTTATTTGTAGCACTCTCAACAATATCTTTTATCTCACGTGCAGCATCAGCTGATCTAGCTGCTAAATTTCTAACCTCTTGAGCAACAACAGCAAATCCTTTTCCTGCTTCACCAGCAGTTGCTGCTTCAACTGCAGCATTTAAACTTAAAATATTTGTTTGAAATGCAATTTGATCAATGACACTAATAGCATCCGCAATTGATGTCACTTCTTTATTGATATCTTTCATTGAATCAACAGTTTGATGAGCAAGCTTTTGTCCATTTGTTGCCGAATTCATAACTACATCATCTATCTCTTTCATTTTAGCAATATTTGATGAGCTATTTTTTATATTCATAGTTATCTCTTCAACTGATGCCGCTGTTTCTTCTAAACTTGCTGCTTGATTATTAGATGATGTAGATAAAGAATCAGCAGAAGAAGTTAATACATTAATGTTATTAGATAAACTCTCTCCACTTTGCATAATTGTTGC
>Ga0193954_1001570_pt1 | contig 11530 bp, 9 predicted proteins | sample BB_5_MG_FD_140340 | JGI IMG/M metagenome (GOLD analysis project Ga0193954, IMG submission 140340) | Microbial mat bacterial communities from the Broadkill River, Lewes, Delaware, United States - BB_5_MG | ecosystem: Environmental > Aquatic > Freshwater > River > Microbial mats | place: USA...
CATCGCGAGTATTATCAGGAATGAGTGATATAAGTTCTTTAGGAAGATTGTTTTTTTCGAGCACTTTTTGCAAAGTTTTTGCAATGATATTGTTACTAAAAAATGCTTCTTTACCACCCTTTAAAACACATATATTTCCACTTTTAAAACAGAGTGCTGCTGTATCACTTGTAACATTTGGTCTACTCTCATAAATAATAGCGATGACCCCAATTGGAATGGATACTTTTTCTATGCGAAGTCCACTTGGAACTACCCATCCATCCAAAATTCTGCCTACAGGTTCTTGTAAAGAAGCTATCTCTTCTATAGCATTTGCCATAGCATTTACTCTGTGTTTATCTAGTAAAAGCCTATCTAACAAAGAAGAACTCAAGTTGTTTTTTTCAGCTTCTATTAAATCTTTTTTGTTTTCTTCTAGGATTTCTTTAGAGTTTTTTCTTAACTCATCTGCCATTTGATTTAAAATATCATTTTTAACACTTGGTTCCAGTAGTGATATTTTGTGCCTATTTTTTTTTAAACTTTTTAAAAAAGATTCCATTGTATTACCTTAACTTCATAATATGAGGTTCATTTTACTATTTTTTGCTATAATAAGAGATAAAATAAAAATTAATAGGCGAAAACATGCAACACATTTATGATATGGTGATTATTGGTGGTGGCCCTGGAGGAATTGGAGCTGCTGTTGAAGCTAAGGTTTTAGGATTAGAAAAAATTCTAATGATAGAGAAGGGTGATAATCACTCTCAAACAATCAGAAAATTCTACAAAGATAACAAGCGAGTGGATAAAGACTATAAAGGTCAGGTCGTTGAACTTGCTGGTAATGTTAACTTTAAAGACGGAACTAAAGAGAGTACGCTTGATTACTTTGATAAGCTTTTAGATAATGATGAGATAGATACAGCATTTAATTCTGAAGTTGAAAAAATTAAAAAAAATGGCGATGTTTTTCAAATCATTACTTCCTCTTCAGGGTACACTGCAAAAAATGTAATCGTAGCTATTGGAACTATGGGTAAACCCAATAAACCTAGTTATAAAATCCCTCCTTCAATTAAACCTAGAGTTAACTTTAATTTAGATAAATGTTCAAGTGGGGAAAAACTACTTTTGGTCGGTGGGGGAAACGCTGCTGCTGAGTATGCTATAGAACTATCAAAGACAAATACTGTAACTCTTAATTATAGAAGAGATAAGTTTAATAGACTCAATGAAATAAATGAAAATATGTTATATGAGTATAATGGACAAGAAAAACTAAGACTTAGAATGGGCATTGATGTAGAGTCTTTAGAAAATGCAAGTGGACTTGTAAAAGTAAATTTTACTGATGGATATTATACTATTTATGATAGAGTAATATATGCAATTGGTGGAACAACGCCAGTAGATTTCTTAAAATTGTGTGGTATTACATTTGATGAAAATAATAAACCTGAATTTGATGAAAACTTTGAAACACAAACAAAAGGTTTATATCTTGCAGGGGACATTGCAGTTCAAAGTGGTGGTTCGATTGCAATAGCACTTAATCATGCACATCATATAATCAGACATATATTGGAGAACTAAATTAATCCATGAACAGCAATAATAATTCTTTTTCAATATTTTTAAACATAGTACTTGGCTTATTTTTTATTGGGAGTATTGTTTTTTCATATTTTTTTGGTAATTTTGGCGGTATCAGTATTAAAGAACTAAATGATAACTACATGATAAAGGATGAATTGAGTTTTAAAGATTTGCCACAAAATATACAAAAAAAATATATTGATAGAGATCAATTAAAGCTAATGGATAATTCAAATGAGACTATTAAAAAAGCTTTTGATGATGAGGGCAATCCATTGGTTATAGAAGCAGAGGATGCTGATGATTTTAACAAAATAGTGAAATCTTTACAAGAAAGAATTATATTTTTAGAAAAAGAAAATATATTTCTTTCTAATGATAAAGATGAATTATTAAAAATTGTTGAACATGAAAAATCAAAAAACAATACAGACCAAAAAAGTCTTGTATCTAATAATTTAGAAAAGCTAAATGAAGCTGAACAGCAGCATTATGAAAACATAAGTCAATTAACAATGAAAATCAATGATTTACAAAGAGAAAATATTAGTTTATCGCAACAAATCAATGGGAAAAATGATGCTTTAAAAGTAAGAGTTGAAGAGTTAGAAGCCCGTTTAGTTGATGAAAAGAAAAAAGCTTTAGTAAATCAAGAAAAAGCACTTGAATCTCAAAAATTAAAATATTCAAACTTAGAAAATGAAAAAAAATCTTTACAAGAGCAGTTAGATGTAGTGCGTCAAAATTTAGAATCACAAAAATCTAATAATACTGTTTATCTTGGTAAAAAAGATCAACAAATTACGATGTTACAAGATAAAATAAACCAATTGATGATGGAAAAAAATAATATTCTTATAAAAAATAGTCAAGCTGCTTTAGAAATGGAAAAAAGAAATAGTAAAAAGCTTCAAGAATTTAGTGAAATTATCAAAAATAATAGTTTAGAGAAAGAAGCTATAAAAAAGGGATATTTAGAGGCCATTGAAAAACTAGAAAAAAAATACAATACACTAGTAACTGAACAAAAAGAAGAGATAAATAGCATAACTGTAAATCTTCAAAAAGAAAAACAAAATAGTATTACTGTTTTAGAAAATAGTGAAAATATGCTTTTAAAAAAAGAGGTAGAATATAAAAAAGACCTTGGTAAAAGTAGAGAAGTAATAAAAATTTTAAATAATAAAGTAAAAAGTATTGAGGATGAGAATAAAGCACTACTCTCAAAACTTGAAACACAAAATACGACAATTTCTCTTGGACAAGACAAAGTATTGCAATTGCAGGATAAAATAAAAACTTTAGATAAAAATGACAGAAATTTAGATGATGAGGTTAGAGAAAGAGTAAAAATCAATGAAGAAAAACACAACATAAACTATAAAATATTAAATGAAAAAATTGCTAATTTAGAACAAGAATTAAAAACAAAAAACTCTTCAAATTCTAAAAACATATCTGCACTAAAGAATGAAAAAGCGGAACTTGTTCGTAAAATTAATATAGCACATGATGAAAATACTCAAAAAAATCAACAAATTGCTAAATTAAAAGATGAAATATCGATGATATTAAAACAAAAAAATAATTTAGAATTAAATGAAAATGAAAAACTTACAAAAATCAAAAAATCTTTTGATTCTTTGCAAGAAGATGTCATAAAGCAAGAAAAAGAATATAACAATATTGTAAAAAAATTAAAAAAAGATGTTAATAATCAGCAAGCAGAGTACAGTAACATTATTAATAAACTAAAAAATGATATTGAAAATCAAGAAAACGAGTATAGTAATATTGTAGATGGTTTAAAAAAAGAGCTTGTTAGTAAAGATACCGCACTTCTTGAAAGAGCAAAAGACAAAGAAAAATTAGGTAAGTATGTAAGAGAAATTACTTATTTAAAAAAACTGTTAAAAACTGCTGATAATAAAGTAGCTATAGCAAAAACTAATTCTTTATCTAAAAAGTCAAAAAAACTCGTAAAAGTTGATAGTATAGAATGCGATGATATGAATTCTGGAAATTTTAAAATTTCTTCTACATGTAAAGCTAAAGTAGATAAGTTTTTAAATCAGTATAGTGAGAATGATTTCTTTGAAATTATTCCTATTGTTGGTACTGGTGGATTTGCTTCGCTTAATTTAATAAAGAGAAAAAGCAAATTAGGCATAGCCGACGGAGAGATAGAAAGACTTACAGGACTTGCAAATTTAGGTCTTGGAAAACATAGAGCAAAAGAAGCAGGCTGGTTAATAAAAGAAAAATTTGGTGACAATGCAAAGATAAGTTATACTGTTTATAACATTGAAGCACAAAATAAAAGAGGTTTTGTAATTCGTGTTTATAGATGATGAACTTTACCTTTTTCAGTACAAAGATGGATATAGATATAATAGTGATTCACTAGTATTGTATGATTTTATATCTAAATTACAACCTAATGGAAATGTTTTGGATGTTGGAAGTGGAAGTGGAATACTTGGGCTTTTATTAAAAAGAGATTTTTCTACGATATCATTAACACAAATTGAAGTCCAAAAGAGGCATCAACTTCTTACATCAAAGAGTGCAGAATATAACAAATTAGAATCAGAAGTAATTTGTGCTGATATTCGAGAGTATAACTTTGATAAAAAATTTGATTTTATAGTTTCTAATCCTCCTTTTTACCACAAGGGAACTCAAAAAAGCGAGAATGACTCTTTAAAAATTAGTAGGCATAGTGATTCTTTGCCTTTTGAAGAGTTAACTAAAACTATATCTTCAAAGCTAAAACCAAGAGGTTCATTTGTTTTTTGTTATGATGCAAAACAGATAGATACTCTTCTATCAATTTTGATGCAACATAAACTAAAAGTCAATACTATGAGGTTAGTGTATACAAAAGAAGAGAACGATGCGTCGTTAGTGCTTATTTATGCTCGAAAAAGTTCTAAGTCTTTATGTAGGATTTTACCTCCATTATATATGAATAGTAAAGAAGTGGAAAAAATATATTTAAATTCAAAAACGAAAAGTCTTTTATGGGAAAATTAATACAACAAGATGGGTACGATTTTGCATTTGATCCAAAAGCTTGTGATAAGTGTCAAGGTCGTTGCTGTATAGGAGAAAGTGGTTCTATTTGGGTAAATCCTCAAGAAATTACAACTTTGGCAAATGCTTTACATGTACAAAGAGATATGTTTATTAATAATTATTTAATAAAAATTGGATATCGTTATAGTATAAAAGAAGAAATTTTCAATGATGGATTTAGATGTGTTTTCTTTGATATAAAAGAAAAAAAGTGCAGTGTTTATGAAAATAGACCAACACAGTGTAGAACATTTCCTTTTTGGGAACATTTTAAAAATCATATAAGCGAGGTAGAAGAAGAGTGTCCAGGTATATACAAAGTATAATATTTTTTTTAGTTTTTTTATTGGCAGGCTGTTCTTTTACAGACCCTGCGATAAACCAAGTTGGACAAAAGTCTTTTGAAAATGAAGACTATATGATACTTGTAGCCCTTGAAAATCAAAAAGATGGGGACAATACAAGCGCAATGGAATTATATAAGCTATTGTATGAAAAAAGTGGAAAAGTTCAGTATCTTATTGAAGCTACCAAAATTTCATTCTTATTAAATGATATAAAAAATACAGAACTCCTTTTAAAAGATGCTCTTGAAAAAGCCCCTCTCAATACTGAGCTAAAAAGAATAGAAATCGGATTTCTAATGAGACAAGAGCGCTACGAAGAGGCAGAAAAAAAATCACTAGAGCTTTTAAAACTAAATAAAAATGAAAGAAATTTGAAGATAACAGGGACAATATATTTTCAGATGAAATCATACTCTTTAGCTTTAAAATATTTTGAAAGTGCATATAGAATCAATAGTGATGAAAACTCTCTTTTGTATATAATTGATATTTTATATAACTATCTTAATAAAAAAGACGATGCTATTGCGTTACTTGAGACACATATTAGAATGCAAACTTGTGAGCTAAATACTTGTTTTAAATTAGTTGAAATTTATGGAAAAGAGAAAAATATAAATGGACTTATTTCAACATACAAAAAATTATATCAAAGATTTGGAAATGATGAATATGCGCAAAAAGTTATCGAATTGCTGATTTATACAAAAGATAAAAATAGTGCAATAAAGTTTTTAGAAGAGAGTGGATATAACCAAGAGATGTTACTTGATATATATGTATCATCTAGTGATTTTCAAAGTGCTTATAAGGTTGCAGAAAATTTATATAAAAAAAGTTCAGATCTAGTTTTTTTAGGTAAAATGGCAATATATGAGTATGAGTTAAACAAGAATAAAATTGATGACAAAGTTTTGAAGTCGGTATCAGAAAAGTTTGAAAAAGTTGTTTATAAATTAAATAATGCACTTTATTATAATTATTATGGATATTTATTGATTGACCATGATATTGATGTTGCAAAGGGAATTGGACTTGTTAGTGAAGCTCTTTTAAAAGAGCCAAATTCTCCTTTTTACCTTGATTCTTTAGCTTGGGGTTATTATAAGCAAGGAAAGTGTAAAAAAGCTAAAGAAATAATGGATAAACTTATAAAAAATTCCAAAGAAAAGGAACTGCTAATGCATTCAGAAAAAATAAATAGGTGTGTAAATCAATGATACTTGATGAAATAATTTTAAAAACAAAAGATGATTTAGAAAAAAGAAAGAAAGAGTTTACAATGGATTGGCTGGGTAGGAGTTTGGCTTTTAATCCTTTTGCTCCAAGAGATATTAAACCATATTTAACAGCAACAAAAGAGGATCCTTATAGAATCATTGCAGAAGTTAAAAAAGCAAGTCCAAGTAAAGGAATTATAAGAGAAGATTTTGATCCACTTAAAATAGCGCAAGAGTATGAAAAAGGGGGTGCTAGTGCGATTTCAGTTTTAACTGAGCCTCATTACTTTAAGGGAAATATTGAGTATCTTACAGGAATTAGGAGATATGTATCAACTCCTCTTTTGAGAAAAGACTTTATAATTGATGAGTATCAAATACTTGAAGCAGTAGTTTACGGAGCAGATTTTATTTTACTTATTGCAAAAGCACTTAGTAAAAAAGAGTTGAAATCACTTTTAGAGTATACATGGAGACTTGGTATGGAAGCTTTAGTTGAGATTCATGATAAAGAAGATTTAACGAAAGCTATTTTTGCTGGTGCAAATATAATAGGGGTAAATCATCGAAATCTTGATACTTTTGAGATGGATATGGATTTAACTGAAAAATTGATGCCTTTGATACCAAATGGAAAAATAATTGTTGCTGAGAGTGGATTAAACGATAAAGGAATAATAAAACATTTAAGTAAGGTTGGAGCGGATGCCTTTTTGATTGGGGAACATTTTATGAGAAAAGAGAATATAAGTGAGTCTCTAAAAGAGTTAATAAAGGTATAAAATGGAAAATATGTATGCACCTTGGAGAGATGAGTATATAAAGAAGGAACGAAAAGGTTGTCCTTTTTGTTTTATTGTTAACAATAGTGATAAAGATGAAGAAACTCAAGTTCTTTTTAGATCCAAAAACTGTTTTTTAGTTATGAATAAATATCCGTATAATCCTGGACATTTTATGGTTATACCTAATTTACATGTAGACAATATTGAATCACTTAATAGTGAAGTTTGGCTAGAGATGAGTGATCTTGTACAGAAATCTGTTAGAGTACTTAAAGAAACATTTGGTGTTAAAGGTGTCAACATAGGAATGAATCTTGGAGAGTGTAGCGGTGCTGGAATTGCAGAACATGTGCATTATCATTTAGTTCCAAGATGGCAAAGAGATACAAATTTTATAACTTCTATTGGAAATACTAGAGTTTTTTCGACTGATTTTGAAGAAATGTATAAAAAAATTAAATTATGTATACAGGAAAATTTTTAGTATTTACTACCCTTTATCTCACATTAACCTAAATAACAATATAATTTATTAACTCTAGTGAGTGGTGTAAATACTATGAATAAACTATCTTTAGCTAAAATAAATTTTTATAATGTACTTTTTACTGCATTTTTATTTACGATAAGTATTGGAATTGTAGAAGTATATAGCTCATACGCGCATTTTGAAAAGCAAGTTCAAAGAATGCAAGACAGATATATCTCCACTAAAAAAAAGAGATCCAAAGAACAAGTCAATAAATTAGTAAAACAGATTCAAGAAAACATACACACTAGATACACAATATTAGAAAAAGCTTTAGAGCAAAATGTTGAAGAACTTTCTTCTTTATACAATAGTATAAAATCAAAAAATCAAAACCTCAATAATAAAGAAATTTTAAAATATTTTATTAAAGAAGTTGATAATATTAAACTACCTAATAGTAGTGTATATTATTATATTTTTGATCAAGATACTAATTTTTTGTATCATGGAAACCAAAAAAAGTTAGCAGGACAGAATATACGAAAAAATATTAAACAAGAAGAAATTTTATCATTTATTGAAAAGTCTTTAACCTCTGGATATGCTACTGGTTTATATGAGTGGCAAAACCCTAAAACAAAAAAAATAGAAAAAAAGTTTGCCTACATTAAAAAAATTCAAAATACTGATATATATTTAGCTACAGGATTTTATGTAAATGATATAGAAAAAGATATCAAAAACGATATTATTAAAACTATAAATGAAACAAGATTTGGCTTAGATAAAAAGGGATACTTTTGGATTCATTCTCTATCTGGTGTAATGATTATTAATCCAATGCAACCTCAATTTAATGAAAAAAGTGTATTTGATTATAAAACTTTAAAAAATAGATATCCTTTTAGAGAAATGAATAAAATAGCGCTTGAAAATAATTCAGGTTTTATAGACTATTTTTGGAAATATCCTCTAAGTGAGGGAAAAGAAGAGAAAAAAATATCTTATATTAAAAATCTAGATTACTTTGGCTGGGTAGTTGGTAGTGGTTTTTACTTTAGAAAACAGCTAGAAATTGTAAAAAGTGAAGAGAAATATTTACAAGAAGAATTAGAAGAGAGTCTATTTAGATTATTTGTGATTTTAATTTTAATTTTTGGTAGTTCGGTCTTAGTTGCTTATTATATTAGTAGAAAAATAACACAAATAACTCAAGAAAGAAAATTACATTTAAATATGTTAGAACAGTATAAAATTGTGCTAGATGAAAGTTCAATTGTTTCTAAAACAGATAAAAACGGTTTTATTACATATGTAAACAAGCAATTCGAAAAAGCTTGTGGATATAAAACAAAAGAGCTTATAGGTAAGTCTCATAGTATATTAAGACATCAAAGTATGCCAAAAGAGACTTTTAGTACTATGTGGAATAATATTTCTATGGGAAAAATTTGGTCAGGCATTATTAAAAATAAAAAAAAAGATGGAACAAGTTACTATATTCGTATGATTATTATACCTATAAAAGATGCTGATAATAATGTTTTAGAGTATATTTCTGCAAGTACTGAAATAACTGAACTTATGACTAAAAATAATCTTTTAGAAAAATTTACACTTACAGATGGTCTTACAGGACTTGGTAGTAGAGTTAAGTTGATGAACGATTTATTTAAAACTAAATATAATATTTTGGCAATTGTAGATATTCTAAAATTTACTGAAGTTAATGATATGTATGGCCAAAAAGTAGGTGATAAAATTATTAAAGAAGTTGCTCAAGAGATATTTGAGTTTTCAAAAAATAATCATACAAAAGTATATCGGCTTCATGCAGATGTTTTTGCAATACTCTGTGTTGATAGTAAATCTACAGAATTTATTTTACAGATAAATCATCTTGTTAATTATTTGAAAAATTATCATTTTGATAAAAATGAAGTGAATGCTACTTTTGATTTTGTTTGTGGTATCTCTCAAGGAAATGAAAAAGTTTTAGCTTGTGCAGATATGGCATTAAAAGAAGCAAAAAGAAAACATTTACCCGTTAGTATCTATAACAAAGATAACTCTCTACTAGATGAATATAAAAATAATGCAAAATGGATGAAGGTAGTAGTCAAAGCACTTGAAGAAGATAGAATAGTTCCATATTTTCAGCCAATATATTCTTATAAAAATAAAAACATAAATAAATATGAATCACTTATGCGACTTATTGATGAAAATGGCAATATAATAACTCCAATGAACTTTTTAAGTGTCATAAAACAAACAAGTATTTATCCTAAAATTACACAAACTATGATACGAAAAACTGTTGATAAGTTTAGATATACTCCAAAAGATTCTTTTTCAATTAATATAACACTTGAAGATTTACTTAATAAAGAGACAATGCAGTATTTTTATACTACTATTTCTTCAGCTGATATATTTAATAGGTTAATAATAGAAATTGTTGAGAGTGATGAGCTTATAAATTTTGAAAAAGTTGGAGAAATTTTGAGTGAATTTAAGGCTCGTGGTACAAAAATAGCTATAGATGATTTTGGAACTGGCTACTCAAACTATAATTATTTACTGAAGCTTGATGTAGATTATATAAAAATTGATGGTTCCATAATAAAAAATATTGCAGATAAAAAAACAAAAGAATTAATTACAACTATTGTCGCTTTTGCTAAAAAAAGTGATATTCAGACGATTGCAGAATTTGTAAGTGATAGTACAATAGATGCAAATGTAGAAGCACTCGAGATTGATTTTGCACAAGGTTACTTTAGAGGAAAACCTTACCCACATATATAAGTTGTATAAATTTTAGCTATAATAAAATATGCTAAAAGAATTAAATATAAATGAATTTTATAATGACATAAATAAGTTTGATCTTATAATAGATGTGAGAACTCCAAAAGAGTTTAAAGAATCTCATATACCAACAGCTGTAAATTTATATGCCTTAAGTGATGAACAACATCATGAAATAGGTGAAATGTATGTACAAAAATCTAAGCAAAATGCAAAAGTTCTAGGGGCTAGTTATATATGTAAAAATGCATCTGAGCACTTAAAAACTATACATAAAAAGTATCAAGTAGGAAGTAAAATTGGGATTTATTGTGCTAGAGGAGGGCTTCGGTCTACTTCGCTAGCGACTATATTTTCTTTTACAGATTACCAAGTGTTTAAAATTGAAGATGGCTATAAAGAGTATAGACAATTTATTATAAACTACATTGAAAATTTTAAACATGAAAACTTTATAGTATTAGGTGGCAATACAGGATGCGGGAAAAGTGAGCTTATACAAAAGCTCTCTCCTTCAATTGATTTAGAATACTTAGCAAATCATTTTGGTTCAACCTTTGGGCTTATGAAGGGAAATCAGCCAAATCAAAAAGCATTTCAAAATGAATTAGCATATGAACTTCAAAATATTGATGAAAAAAGTTGGATTTTCATTGAAGGTGAAAGTAAAAAGATCGGTTCAATTATTCAGCCAGATTTACTCTATAAAAGAATTCAATCTGGGATTAGAGTAGAAATAACGGCTCCATTAGAGCAACGAGTACAACGTATATTAAAAGATTATATAAATATAGATGATGAATATTTTTATAAATCAATGCAGACAATTACTCCATATATCAAAAAAAGTGCAAAGCTTGATGCAATTAGTCATTATCAAAAAGGAAATTTAGCTAAAGTAGCAGAGATTTTGCTTGTTGATTATTATGATAAAGTATATAGAAAACCAAAAAAAATTGATTATACTGTATCTAATGAGTGTGAGAACAGTGCTCTTCTAGAATTGATGGATTTGCAATCAACTTTAAACCTTCACTAGTTATTTCATAGATTTTATGAACAATAGAGTCAATAAATTCTTTATCGTGAGATACTATAATAATACTTTTGTCAATATTTTTTAGAATTTCTACTAGTTTTAATTGCATATTTAAATCAAGTCCACTTGTAGGTTCATCCAGAAGCATAAGTTTTGGTTCAGTTACTAAAACACCAGCAAGAGCTACAAGC
>Ga0193954_1001571_pt1 | contig 11524 bp, 7 predicted proteins | sample BB_5_MG_FD_140340 | JGI IMG/M metagenome (GOLD analysis project Ga0193954, IMG submission 140340) | Microbial mat bacterial communities from the Broadkill River, Lewes, Delaware, United States - BB_5_MG | ecosystem: Environmental > Aquatic > Freshwater > River > Microbial mats | place: USA...
CCTGCGCACCCACCTCATCGGCAGCGAGTCCGCCGTGCAGGCCATCGACTTCGAGGCCCTCTTTGGCCAGATCACCCCCGACGCTCCGCCCTGCCCTGACGGCGTGCCTTGTGATGACCCCGAGCCCATTGAGATCAGTCTCGATGGTGCGCAAATCGCGGACATGATGGCCCAGGAGGTGCTCAACGCCGCCCATACAGAGGCCACCACCGCAAGCTCCCTGACCCTGCGGCTAAACGATCTGCTCTGCCCACCGGAAGGTGACACAGGTGAGCGCAACCCATACTGCGTGACGGCAGCAGAAGACATGCAGCCCCGCTTGCACCTCACCTCCCTCAGCCCGGGTGATGTCAGCGCCAGCTTGCAGGTGGGCGCCGCCCGCGCCGAGATCGCGCGCCTTGAGCTATTCCAGGCCCACCTCGCAGTAGAGATCGACATCGGCGCTGCGAAGACCGGTATGGAGACCCTGGCCAGCACAATGCCCGACGTGCCCGAGGATGTGCTCGCCGCCCTTCGCGCCGCGAATGTGCAAGGTCGACTGCGCGCCGAAGTCGGCCCCAACGCAGCCTCCCTGTACGCCGCACGCCTCATCGTGCTCAGCCGGGTCGTCATCGAGACCAACGTTGAGGGTGAGGCCATCGCGCTGCACCTTGAGGCCGCTGACCCGACTCTGGAGATCATCGTAGACCCCAGCGCTCAGACCGTCACCGCCGAGCTCAACACGGGCGGCATGGACCTCACCGCGCCCTTCAACCTGTTCGGTGGCATTGAAGGCTCGGCCCCCTGCACCGTGGGCCCCAATGGCGAGACCAATTGCGACGACCCCGTTGAGCCCGAGCCGCTCATGGGCAGCCTTCAGCTCATCGTCCCCGCGAGCACAGCTCGCCTGATCATGACCGGCAGCGACCGCATCTTCCTCGACAACATCTCCGCCGCCGGCCCCGTACAAGCCAAGCTGGACAGCCGCACTCTGCTCAGCGCGACCTTGGGCCAAAACCCATTCAGCCTCGAGATGCGAGAGGTGCAAGACAACCTGCTCATCCAGGTCATGCCCAGCGCGAGCCTCGCGATCGAGTTTGACCTCGCTAGCCTCGCAGAGCAGATGGAGGTGCCCCATTGGATGCTCAGCGAGCGCCTCGCCATCAGCATGGACGGCGACCCGATGCCCACCATGGCCATCGAGGACGAGAGCGGTCAGATGCGCATGACGCAGGGTCGGTTGACGATCGACTCACGGGCCGCGAACCGTCAGATCGTGGTGAATGCCGGGCAGTGCCTGCTCGGTACCGAGACCGAGCCCAGCTCGGACGAGGCGCACCCGTTGGAGGCGGTGATGGCCGGCGCCTGCAACTGATTCTGCAGGCGAAGCCAAGCCGAGCCGCACGTGAGCGCGGCGGCAGGGGCATCCCACAAATCGCCCCGCCGCGGAGTCTGCCTGGAGTTCGGGGGCCGACTTGGTTAGTGATAGCTGAGCATGCCTGTGCTGCCTCTACTGCTGCTTGCGGCGACCTTTGAACCCACCGGTGGCGTAGCCCTGTCCTGCCAGGAGAACCTGCGTGGCAAGACGGGCCGGGCCCGGGTCGAGGTTGTCGTCGGCGCGGGGACCCTCCACGAGGGCGAGACCGAGCGGGGCGTGGCCCACCTGCTGGAGCACCTGGTCCTGCGGCCCCTCGGCTTCGATGACGGCAACGGGGCCACCGGCTGGGACTACACCCAGTACCACCGCGACGTGCGCGCCGAGCTGCTCGTCTCGGCGGCGCGCGAGCTCTTGCAGCAGCTGCGCGCGCCCGCGCTCAGTGCCGAAGATGTGCGGCTCGAAAAGCGCATCGTGCTGCGAGAGCTAGAGGATCGCGGCACCAGCCACGTCGAGATCCACGACGATCCAATCTTTGGCAGCTCCGCGCTGGCCCGCTACCCCGGAGGTAGCGCCGCCTCAGTACGCGACCTAGACCCGGACGCCGTCGCCCGCTTTCACAGCGGCCATTATGTGCGCGGCAATATCGCGGTGCTGCTGCGCGGCGCGGTGGATTGCGCGGCGGCGCGGCAGGAGTTGGCCCCCATCCTGTCGCAGTTCGGCAATGGACCGGCCTCCGAGGTCCCAAGAATCGACAGCCACGAGCCGGGGCAAGTGACCTTGCCTTCGGCGCCGGGCACTTTTGTGGCCGGTTTTTATTGGTACAACGCCGATGTGCAGCAGGAGCTGCTGTACCGGCTGGTCGCCAAGCACCTTGAACAGCAGGCCCTGGATGAGCTGCGCAAAAAACGCGGCCTGACCTACTCGCCCCAGGCCAAGTTCTTGAGGCGCGGCCCGGGCGGCCAGATCATGCTTCAGGTCCAGACCAGTGGCGAAGATACGGAGGTGCAACAGTGGTATGATGCCGCCCTGCAAGCGCTGTTGACGACTTCCGAGCCGCACAAGGCGCTGTCTTCCGCGATCCCGGAGCTGCGGGACGCCCTCGAAAACGATGGGGTGCGCGCCGGCCTGGCGAAAATCCGAGGAGAGGCATCGCCGTCGAAGGTGCTCGAAGCCTTCAACGATACGAACCTACGCACCGCCCTGCCGCCCCTGCTATCGAGCCGCAGAGCCTTCGGTTCGGCCGTGCCTCAAAGTAATGTGGGCAGTTTGCTCATCTTGGGACTGTTCGGCCTGTTGGTGTTGGGCGCGCTCTTCTATGCTTATCGGGGATTCTTAGGCCGCTGAGTGAAGTCGACGCATACCAACCCTGGCGCGCCGGACCCCATGCTGGGGCAGGTGCTCGACGAGCGCTACCACATCATCGGTGAGCTGGGTCGGGGCGGCATCGGCATCGTCTACCGCGCCCAGCAACGCCTCGTGCACGACCGCGACGTCGCGGTGAAGATCCTCAACCGCGCCGCCTCCACCCGCGTCTCCACAGCCCATCGCTTCGAGACCGAGGCCCGCATCATCTCCGGGCTGCGCCACCCCAATACGATCAAGCTCATTGATACCGGCCACACTCAAGATGGACGGCTGTACATCGTCACGGAGTGCCTGGACGGTGAGCCACTCTCTGAGCGCCTGTCGCGCGGCCCCATGAGCGCGCTCGATGCGGTGCACGTCATCCAGCAGATCGCCGAAGCCCTGACCGAGGCCCACGAAAAGGGGGTGGTGCACCGAGACCTCAAGCCCGCCAACGTCTTCTTGGAGATGGTGGGCTCTCAGCAGATCGTGAAGGTCTTGGACTTTGGCATCGCCAAACTCGTGGACGCCGACTCCCTCACCGCGCCCATGCAGATCTTCGGCACCCCGGGATTCATGGCGCCTGAGCAATGCCGGGGCGAGACCGTGGACGGGCGCGCCGATCTCTACGCCCTGGGGGTGCTCGGATACCTCTGCCTCACAGGCGACCTGCCGCTGGACGGCCCCAATGTGCAAGCTGTCCTGTCCGTCACCATCGAGGCCCAGCCTACCCCGCTCACCGAGCACCTGCCCAACGTGGACCCGGAACTTGAGGGCCTGATCATGCAGCTGCTCGCCAAGGCCCCCGGAGACCGCCTCCCCGACGCCGGCGCAGTTCGCGACGCCTGCGCGCAGATCGCCCGGGCCCTGGCCCGCACCGATGCCGTGGCCCTGCCCGGACAGGCCCGTGCGGGCGGCTCGCTCAAGGTGCACAATGCAGGCGCGCTTGCCCTGACTCCACCCACCCCCGTCGACGACGGCGGCGGCGGCGACCCCACCGAGATCAACCCGGCGAGCCTGATGGCCACGGATGATGAGGACTCGCCCGGGGACACCCAGCCGGTACCCCAAAAGGCCATTCAGGACGCGATCATGGCCATGGAAGACTTTGGCGCCGACGACCTGGACTGCGCGCCCACGCTGCTACAGACGAAGCTGACGGGCGACAACGCCGACTCAGCCCCAGAGCCCGAAAAGAAAAAGGGGTCCGCGGGCAGGAATCTACTCATCGCGGCGATCAGCGCCGTGGTCACCGCGGGCATCGCGATGTTGGTGCTGAGCCTATTGAGAGGCTGAACGCCTCAGCTCAGCACCAAGACGGTGACCCCATCCCCGCCCTCTTCACGCTCCCCGGGGCGCACTTCGGCCACATAACCGGAACGGCCGAGGTGCTCGCGGGTGGCGGTGCGCAGCGCGCCCGTGCCGTGGCCATGCACCACGCGCACGTGGGTGGTGGCCATGTTGTAGTGGTGGTCCAGGAAACCATCGAGGCGGTCGAGGCACTCATCGACCATCATGCCGCGCACGTCGATCTCCTCCCAGACCACCTTGTCGTCCTCGCGCTTTTCTTTGCGGGCCTTCTTCGCCTTGGCCACCTGCTTGTTGCTGGGGCGCGTATTCTGACGTGGGCGCTTGGTCTTGGCGGAACGCAGGGACTTCAGCGGCACACGTAGGCGAATGTTGCCGACCGCAACCTGGGCTTCTTTGCCCTCGATGCCCACGACGTCGCCATCACGCTGCACCTTGGGGATATGGACCCAATCGCCGACCTGCACCGCGTCGAGCGGCTCGGCCTCGACGGGTTTGGGCTCTGCAGCCTGCCTTGCCTTTTCCTGCTCGGCCTTTTTGAGCTTGCCCATCTGATCCACGGCCTGATTGGCCTGGCGCATCGCCTCTTTGACCGCGTCGGAGTTGGCCGCCTTCTGCAGGTCGGCCACGATCTTTGCGACCTGGGCGCGCGAGTTGTCGATCTCCTCCAGCAGCTCGGCCCGGGCCCGCCGGCGCACCTGGTCGATCTCCTTGCCGAGCAGTCGCTCCTTTTCACGTGCGCTGGCCTGAGCCTGCTTCGCCGCGTTCTCGGTCTCAATCACTCGCAACTTGGCCTGCTCCAACTCAGAAGAGCGGGACTCAATCTGCCGCAGCAGCTTTTCGAGCTCCTGACTGCCATCGCCCGTCAGATCGCGGGCGCGCTGCACCAGCTCGGGGGCCACACCCAGCCCCTGGGCGATGTCGAAGCCGCTGGAGCCCTGAGGCACATCGAGGGTGACCCGATAGGTAGGACGCAGCCGCTCGGTATCGAAGCCCACGCCCGCGTTGCGGAAGCGCTCGTCCGTAAAGGGCACCGCCTTGAGGCGCTCAAAGTGCGTGGTGACGACGGTGTGCACCTGCAGGTCGGCGAGGCGCTCCAGGATGGCCTGGCCCAAGGCCTGCCCCTGGTTGGGGTCCGTATCCGCCGCGATCTCGTCGATGAGTACGAGGTCCCCGGCTTTGGCCCGATTGAGGATCTGCACCAAACGCTGCATGTGGGCGGCGAAAGTCGACAGGTTGCTTGCGATGGACTGCTGATCGCCGATGGCGACCTCGATGCGGGGGTACCAGCCGATGCGAGAGCCCTCGCCACAGGGCAGATGCAGACCCATGCGCGCCATCAGCGCGAGCAGGCCGATGGTCTTCATGGCCACCGTCTTGCCGCCGGTATTGGGGCCCGTGACGACCAGGACGCACTGTTGCTCCTGCAGCGCGAAGTCATTGCCCACGACCTCAGAGAGCTTGATCTTCGGCGCACGAGGCGGCGCCTCAGCATCTTCATCCACCGGAGGCGGCGGCGCGATGGCCTGCAAGAGCAGCAGGGGGTGTTTGGCCCGCAGCAGAGCGAAGCCTGGCTCAACTTCGGGCTGCACCGGGATGCAGGACAGGTCATTGGCGAGCTTCGCGCAGCTGCACAACAGGTCCACCACGCCGATGACCTGCATCATCTGCCGCACCGGGTGCGCATCCGAGATCACGAGCAGGGTGAGGTGGGAGAGGATGCGGTGCTCCTCCTCCTTTTGGTCGCTCTGCGCGATCTTCAGGCGATTGCCGAGGTCCACGAGGGCCTGAGGCTCGATGTAGACGGTCTGCCCGGAGTTGGAGGAGTCGTGCACGATGCCCTTCAGGGAGTTCTTGAAGGAGGCCTTGATCGGCAGCACGTAGCGGTCGGCCCGGACCGTATAGAAGTTATCCTGCAAGATGGGCTGCATCTTGGCCGAGGTGAGCAGCTCGGTGATCTTGCCCGAGATGGTCTCCTTGAGAGCGCGCACCCGCTGCCTCAAGGGCCCCAGGTCTGGCGAGGCGCTATCGGCGAGCTGGCCGTCGGGATCGAAGGCGCGCAGGACCTCGTTGGCAGGCCGCGACAGGTCCACCATGGAGGCCGCGAGCCCGTACAGGGCCGGCGCATCCTCCTCGCTGGCAAGCAGGTTGCGCCGCAGATCGGAGCCCGCGCTCATCGTACGCGCGATGGCACGCAGCTGCGCCCCCTCGAGCATCACGCCCTTTTCACCCAGCTCCAGCGCCGCGCTGACGTCCTCGGCCCCCGAAACGGGCGGGGCCCGGTCCAGGTCGAGCAGGTTTCGGGTCTGTCGGATGGCCTCGATACGGGCCAACGCCGCATCTCTGTGCTCAAAGGGCGCGAGCAGGTTGACCTCAGACGCCCCTAGGGGTGTGTGGGTGCGGACCAGGAGCGCTGCTCGAATGGCCTCAAATTCCAACCGGCTGACGGCGTGCATCGGCGACGTTGTTACTCCTTGTGGCCCAGGGACGAAAGCGATTTGGCTCGCCGCCGCGCTGACCCTGGCCCTGGGGTGCACCTCAGCGTCACGCCCGGGCCTGCAACGTGAACGCACTGTGCCCAGCGAGTGCCTCAAGGCCCCTCAGCAGTACGCCCAACTCGACCCCACCGGCCCCCGGAGTTTCGTAAAGGCGCACGAGGCCTATTCCCGCGGTCAAACGCTGATGGATGCGGGCCAGACGGGCCCGGCGCAAGACGCCTTCACACAGGCGGTGCAGGCGGACCCCAGCCACGGCCTGGCCCGGATCGCCCTGGCTGAGGCCCACTGGCTCACCGATAACAACGCGCCCTTGATCCGAGAGCACCTCGCCGCCGCGACGCTGCTGCTACCAAACAACCCGCGCGCCCACCTGCGCTTTGCGGACATCAACGCAGAGCTGGACGAAGGAAAGGTTGCAGCCCGGCACTACCGTTGTGCGCTGGCACTATCGCCAGACCTCACCGCCGCGCATGTGCGGCTGGCCAGGCACGCCCTGGGCGCAGGCCAGGCTGCAGAAGCCGAGGCGCACATCAGGGCCGCGATCGCCGCCGAGCCCAAGCAGTACCTGCACCTCATCCTGCTCAGCCAGGCGCTCAAGGCCCAGGCCCGCACCCGTGACGCGGCCAAGGCGGCCGAAGATGCAGCCGTGCTCAAGGGTACATCTGCGCCCCTGTACCGCCGCGCGGCGCGGCTGTATGAAGACGCGAGCGCCCCGAAAGACGCATTGCGACTGAGACGCATTGCCGACGAACTCGACCCTCCCAAAGAGGCGCGTGATCTGCGGCCGCTGCGCAAAGCGCGCCCTCGCAAGAAGCGTAAAAGGCGAAGGTAGGTGTACGGTTCGGGACACCGCCTGTACCGATAGTTGCACCGTAGAGGATCGGTTGCGTGGCGTAGTCCCGGGGTCTACGTTTTAGCGCAGCCGTGACTGCAACGAAGGACCGATTGCTCCTCGCAGCGGAAGCTCGCTTCCTGCTGAAGGGGTACAGCGCAACAACTGTCGACGAGATCTGCCGTGATGCGGGGGCCACCAAGGGGGCCTTCTTCCATCACTTCAAGAGCAAGAAGGATATCGTCAAGGAGGCGCTGGATCGCCACGCAGAGCGTCGATTCGAGACGATGATGCAGGGCACGGCGCACGGCGAGACGCCCCGCACGCGGGTGCTGGCCTACGTGGAGCGCATGCATCGCATGGCTCGCTCCAGCGAGCAGCCGGCCTGCCTGGTGGCGGCGATGACTCTAGAGCTCAGCGATGTGCATCCGGACGTGCAAATCATCGTCAACCAGGCTTTCGCTCGGTGGACGCGGGATCTCACGACGCTGCTCATGCCCGCGATGGCCTCAGCTGCGCCCACCGCAGAGTCGGTCGCCCACCTCATCATGAGCAGCTACCAGGGCGCGCTCATCGTGGCTCGGGCCAAGCGCAACCCGCTCGTCATCGATGATGCGATGCGCAGCCTCTCGACCTACCTAGAGACCGTTCTCGCCTCAGATGCGCCTGTGCACCATCTACCGGAGACGCAACACGTCCTGCAAACGGGGTAGCACCGCCTCGTACTTCTTGAGTCGCTGATGGTCTCGGGCCGTAGGCTCCGGGATCCGCGACAGGTCCATATTGTCTTGCATGTCAGCGATCTTCACGCGGACCGCGAGCGCGTTCTTCATCAGCCGCAGGAGGTAGGCCTCGTAGTCCTCACCATCCCGCTTCGTCAGCGCATCCACGGCCTGTACGATGTGCTCTTGAAAGCCCTCCTGCCGGAGGCGGTCGAGGCTCAGCTCCGTATCCTCGACGGTATCGTGCAGCACGCCCACAATCTGATGCGGCACATCCGGCAGCGCGCGCATCACGCGCATCGGGTGCTCAATATAGGGTGCGCCGCCTTTGTCGACCTGGCCCGCGTGCGCCGCGCGGGCCAATGAGATGGCGTGCTGCAATTGTGGGTCGAGATCGTGGGCCATGACCCCCGCATCATGGCCCGACAGACCCGCCGGCCAAAGCAGGGCCCGTCCCTGGCCGCACTGAGAAAGGTCAAAACCGTCCTAGGTCGGGCAGAATCTCTCGAAAGAGTCTGGTCGGTACGGACGTATGCGTACACCTGAAAAAAAAGTGCCGGATGAGCAAAAAAGCCCAAGTGCGCCTAGCCCAGAGGCGTGCAGGCCCTAGAGCTAGGATTGGGGCGGCGCCACGGCCGTCGAACCCAACGTGCATTCCTCCCCCAGTTGGGGGATGTGGGGCGTGTGACTGCGCGTAGGGTCGCTCAGACCTTGCTCATGGTCCGCAGGGGCCACGGGTTGCCGGGGCCACCCACCCGTGGCATGCCCCAGGGATGCACCGACGCATCGGCTTGCTAATCCCAATCTTGCTCTCTGCGAGTTGTGGACAAGTCGTCCGTCCCGACGCAGGCCTCGGTCAGGACGGCGCGGCGCCGGACGCGGGTCCAATGGATAGCGCGACCGACGATGCCACCATCGCGGACGCCGCCCCCGAAGACGCCCAAGCTTTGGACGCAGCAGGCCCAGACGCAGCGAACTCCGACGCCGCAAGTCCGACCGTCGTCTCCGTGCGCCTACGCATTGTCGGGCAGGGGACCGTCACTGGTCCAGGGATGACCTGCAATGGGGACTGCACCTTCTCTGTCGACAGCGGCTCCCGCGTGAGTCTACAGGCCACCCCGAATCAACACTGGAGCTTCGCACAATGGTCCCAGGCCGGGTGCGCCGACCCGCAGTGTGTAGTGACCCCTGAAGCAGATCTAGACCTCACGGTGACCTTTGAGCGGCGCACCTACCCGCTGCAGGTCACGCTCAGCGGCCTCGGCGCAGGCACGGTGACCGCGACCGCCGTAGGCCTCAGCTGTACTGCGGGGACCTGCAGCGCCGACGTGCAGAGCGAGCGGCTGCTGACTCTGCAGGCGGCACCGGACGCGATGGCCTCCTTCGGCGGGTGGGGCGGCGATTGTGTGGGCCTCAGCGAACAATGCACGGTGCGCATGGACCGCGCTCGCAGCGTGATCGCCGCCTTTGACGACCAGCCTGTCTTCGCTGCGCTTCAGATCGTCAGAGAGGGCGATGGTGCAGCCGACGGTGTGATTCAGGGGGCCGCTGGAGCCATCGTATGCCCCTCTCAATGCGCGGCAAGCCTGCAGGTGGGCACCAGCGTGACCCTCGACGCCTCGACATCGATCAATACCACCGTCTTTTCTCAGTGGACCTCTGGGCCCTGTGTGGGCCAAGGGGCGCGCTGCACATTCACCATGGCGCAGGGCCATGGCCCGATCGGCGCCGAGTTCTTGGTGAACAGGCTGAGCGTGTCTGCCGCAGGTGCCCCGGGATCAATCACATCAGATGTGGGTGGCATCAACTGCGGGACAGCATGTCAATCTGACTTGCCACAGGGGACCCAGATCACACTCAGCGCGGTGCCTGGGGGCCCGGATCAACGTTTTGAGCGCTGGTCTGGCGCGTGTGCAGGCACCGTACCCACATGCGTGCTCACCCTGGACGGTCCAGCGAGTGCCCAGGCGCACTTCATAGTGCGCCCGCCCCCCATCACCAATCATCAGGCTGCGGACCTCGTGCTCGGTCAACCCAGCTTCACCACTGACCTGCCCAATAACGGCGGGGAGAGCATCTCGACCCTTAATCAGCCCCGTTACTGCCACACAGATGGGACCCGCCTATGGGTCGGCGACGGGGCCAACGCCCGCGTCTTGCAGTGGAATAGCATGCCTGTGCAACCCTTCATGCAACCGGCGAACGTGGTGATCGGACAGGCATCTCCCACACAGCATAACTATGGGACCACGCAGAGCACCTTCAATGAGCGTCCAGGGAACCTGGGCATCGTAAACGGGCGGCTCTACGTTGCGGACTTTATGAACAGCCGCATCCTGATGTGGAACACCATACCGACAAGCCATGGCGTAGCCGCCGACGCCGTGCTCGGCCAAACGAACTCTACGAACGGGTTCGGGGGACTCTCGGCTAGCCGCTACGATCGGCCGTACACCCTATCTATCAGTGGCAGCAGGCTATTCGTCGTAGATACCTTCAACCATCGTGTCTTGGGCTACACCAACGCACCAAGCCAGACCGGCTACGCGAACGCCGACCTCGTGCTCGGGCAGTTTGACGGCAGCGGCGCGCCGTCCTTCCTTCAGGAAGACAACCCATCGCCACCTACTGCTGGGTCCATGCACTATCCCTTTGACACCGCTCATGACCCCATCACCGACCGCTTCTTTGTGGTGGATACGCACAACAATCGAGTCCTCGGCTGGAATAGTTTGCCCAGCCCTCCGAGGCCCGCAGACTTTGTGCTGGGACAGGTCGCCGCGAACTTGAACGCCGCCAACGCAGGTCAGGCCGGCCCCAATGCCATCGGCTTTGATGGCCCACGAACCGCCTTCGTACACAGCGGAAGTCTCTTCGTTTCAGATGGCAGCAACAGCCGCGTCATGGTGTGGACGCCCGTCCCCAACGCAACTGGGGAGCAAGCGCGGGGCGTCTTGGGGCAAGCTGACTTGACAACCCGAGGCGCGGTCACGGCCGTCGACGGCCTGACGAGCCCATGGGGCATCTGTGGAACAGGCTCCACCCTCTTCGTGGTCGACAGCAACGATCACAGAGTGCTGCGCTATTCGCTGCTCCCCTGAGCGGCGTCTTCAATCAGCCCAACGCTTCTTTGGCTGCCTTGAGGCTCATGCCCAAGGTGGGCACCCAGCCGGCGTGGTCCGCGAGGCGCAGCAGGAGGGCCTCGGAGGTCGCGTCCCCGTGCCCATCCTTGCGGCAGCGCTTCAGGGCGTCCGCGAGCGGGACGAAGCGGTTGTCGGCGACCCCGGGCGGGACCTCGACGTGGAACAGGTGGTAGCGCAGGTCGCTCTGCCCCGGTGAGGCATCGGCGCTGGCGCCGAGCTTCTTGGGTGCACCGGCCAAGCCCCGGGCCATGATGATGGCTTCGGCGGCGTGCTCGGCGAGGCCCTCGATGACATCGCGGCGATGCTCGACGCCCACGTGC
>Ga0193954_1001572_pt1 | contig 11522 bp, 13 predicted proteins | sample BB_5_MG_FD_140340 | JGI IMG/M metagenome (GOLD analysis project Ga0193954, IMG submission 140340) | Microbial mat bacterial communities from the Broadkill River, Lewes, Delaware, United States - BB_5_MG | ecosystem: Environmental > Aquatic > Freshwater > River > Microbial mats | place: USA...
CTTAGTTTCTATAAGTATTCTAGTCCTACTTAGCTTATATTATAGTTAATTTTATAATAAATATAATGTAAAATAATAAAAAGAGTAGATTTCTAATATCTATTTTTGGATAGAATTATTTTATAATTTCTATAGAGGTATTTTTTTTACCATACTCCAATACTAAGGTAAAGAGTTTTTGTGCATTTTTTGGGTGAAGCCTAACACAACCATGGGAAGCCTTTTTGCCTAAACGACCAATAGAGTTTGTTCCATGAATAGCATATCCACCATTAAAAAATATAGAGTGTGGCATTGGTGAGTTGTGATATTTTCTTGAGTAGTGCATTTTGACAAGATAGAGGGGTTTATATTTTCCCAAAGGTGTTCTGTAGCCTCTTCGTGCTGTTGATACTTTCCAATTATAGAGTAACTCATCTCCACGAAAAACTTCCATTCTCTGATTGGATAGATTAATTTTTGCAGTAATAAGTCTCTCTCTAGCTTTTTTTAAAGCAATAGCTCTTTCTTCTTTCTCTCTTTTGAGTATAGCATTTTGCTCTCTCTTTATAATCGAGAGGAGTATTGCTTCATCTCTATCAATTTTTTCAAATTGAGCTTCTAAGACAGTACCATAGAGTATACTTGTAGAAAAGCAGATAGACAATAGTATGAAAATTAATGATTTTTGAACTATAAACACTCGTGAACTCTTTTTTGAATCATAGCATAAGTATAATTAGATAAGGGATATTGATTGAAGTGGTAGTAAGAGGGGGACTCGAACCCCCGACCTCCGGCTTATGAGACCAGCGCTCTAACCAGCTGAGCTACCTTACCACTTTGTTTGAAGAGACGGAATAATATCAGAATATCCTTTTATTGTCAAGTATTTTTGAAATTTTATCTATATTTACATTTTAATTGATACAATAACAAAAATTTATCAAGGAGATACAATGGGTTTTAAACCATTAGCAAATAGAGTATTAATACAAAGAGCCCCTGAGGTTACTACTACTGCTTCAGGTATCATTTTACCAGGAACAGCCAAAGAAAAGCCACAACAAGGTCAAGTAATAGCAGTAGGACCTGATGCACTTGATGAGGGTATTAATGAAGGTGATACAGTTATATTTGGCAAATATGGTGGTACTGAGATTACACTTGATGACCAAGAGCTTCTAATCTTGACAAGTGATGATATTTTGGGCATTCTTCAATAATAAATAAAAACAATAATTAATAAAAAAAGGAAATATATATAATGGCTAAAGAGATATTTTATTCTGATGTAGCAAGAAATGGTTTGTATAGTGGTGTAGAGAAGTTAGCAGATGCGGTAAAAGTAACAATGGGACCTAGAGGACGAAATGTACTTATCCAAAAAAGCTATGGTGCACCACATATTACAAAAGATGGTGTAAGTGTAGCTAGAGAGATAGAGCTACTTGATACGCTAGAAAACATGGGTGCACAACTTGTAAAAGAGGTAGCAAGTAATACTGCTGAAGAGGCTGGTGATGGTACAACTACAGCTACTGTACTTGCACACTCTATCTTCAAAGAAGGTCTTAGAAACATCACTGCTGGAGCTAATCCTATTGAAGTAAAAAGAGGAATGGATAAAGCTTCTAATGCTATTATCCAAGAGCTTAAAAAGATGGCAAAAGATGTAAGTGGCAAAAAAGAGATAGCCCAAATTGCAACTATCTCTGCAAACTCTGATGAGGCTATTGGTAATTTGATTGCTGAGGCTATGGAGAGAGTTGGTAAAGATGGTGTTATCACTGTAGAAGAGGCAAAAGGTATCCAAGACGACCTTGAAGTTGTAGAGGGTATGCAGTTTGATAGAGGTTATTTGAGTCCATATTTTGTAACAAATAGTGAAAAGATGTCGTGTGAACTCGAAGCTCCACTTCTACTTCTTACAGACCTCAAAATTACATCATTGAAAGATTTGGTGCCTATATTAGAACAAATTCAACAATCAGGAAGACCACTTCTTATTATTGCTGATGACCTAGAGGGTGAAGCACTTGCAACTCTTGTTCTTAATAGACTCAAAGGTGTTCTTAACATCGCTGCGGTAAAAGCTCCTGGTTTTGGTGATAGAAAAAAAGCAATGCTTCAAGATATAGCTATTCTTACAGGTGCAACACTTATCACTGAAGAGCTAGGTCTTTCACTAGAAAAAGCCTCTTTAGCAGACCTAGGTCAAGCATCAAGAGTAGTGATAGACAAAGACAATACTGTTATTGTAGATGGCAAAGGAAACCCTGATGCAGTTGTAGCAAGAGTAAATGAAATTAAAACTCAAGTAGAGACAACAAGCAGTGAATATGACAAAGAAAAACTCCAAGAGAGACTTGCAAAACTTAGCGGTGGTGTAGCTGTTATCAAAGTTGGAGCAGCGACTGAAACAGAGATGAAAGAGAAAAAAGACCGTGTTGATGATGCACTCTCTGCTACAAAAGCAGCCGTAGATGAAGGTATCATTATTGGTGGTGGTGCAGCCCTTGTGAAAGCGAGTAAAAAAGTATCTCTTGAGCTTGAAAATGATGAAAAAGTAGGTGCAGAGATTATTCTTAGAGCTATTACTGCACCAATGAAACAGATTGCATCTAACGCAGGATTTGACGCAGGTGTAGTTGCAGATAAAATTGCAAATAGTGATGATGAGAATTTAGGATTTAATGCAGCTACTGGTGAGTATGTAGACATGCTAGAAGCAGGTATTATTGACCCTCTTAAAGTAGGAAGAGTAGCACTTTTGAATGCTACTTCAGTGGCGAGTCTACTCCTTACTACAGAAGCAACAGTAAGCGATATCAAAGAGGCTCCAACAGCTTCTCCAGCTATGCCAGATATGGGTGGAATGGGCGGTGGTATGCCAGGAATGATGTAATCATTTTTTTCTAGCATATTAGAGAGAATTTATCTACTACTCTATAGATATTATCTAACTATGCTATAATTTGACCAAAAAAGAGGCGTACCTTTATGTTAATAGCTCCTAGTATACTCTCTGCTGATTTTGGTCATCTTTCACGAGATGTACAGGCCATTTGTGATGGAGATTGTGATTTTGTTCATGTAGATGTAATGGATGGGCATTTTGTTCCCAATCTTACTATTGGTCCTGTTGTTGTTGATGCGGTTGCAAAAGCATCAACAAAACCCTTAGATATTCATTTGATGGTAGAGAATAATAGCTTTTTTGTAGATCTTTTTGCTCCACTTAGACCTGAATTTATCTCGTTTCATATTGAAGAAGAGAAACACCCTCATCGTCTTGTTCAAAAAATTCGCTCTTTAGGGATTCGTCCTGCTGTTACGCTCAATCCCCATACACCACCCCAAGCTGTAGAGTATCTTTTGGCAGATGTAGATATGGTTTTGTTGATGAGTGTAAATCCTGGGTTTGGTGGGCAAAAATTTATCCCATCGGTACTCCAAAGAGCTATCGAACTCAAAAAGCTTATTAACAAATATAATCCTAACTGTCTGATTGAAGTAGATGGAGGGGTGAATGACCAAAATATCCAAAGCCTTAAAGACGCTGGTGTAGATGTAGTTGTTGCAGGGTCGTATGTCTATAAACATCCTGTGGGGATTAGTCACGCGATTGCATCACTCAAATAGAGTCTATGTATGAGAGTAAAAATATGCGGTATTACCAATCTACAAGATGCACTCCAAGCCATTGAGGCTGGTGCGGATGCTTTGGGATTTGTATTTTATCCTCCATCGCCTCGATATATATCTTGCCAAGATGCCAAAGAGATTACAGCAAAGCTTCCTCCTTTTGTAGAGAGAGTTGGACTTTTTGTCAATGAGACTCCCAAGGCTATAGATGCTATATGTACCCAAAGTGGCATGAGCCTCGCACAAATTCATTTTGATATGGATAGCACAGAGTTAGACCAGATTATAACCTCAACACTTCCTGTAGTAAGGGCTAAAAGTGCTAAAGATATTCTAAAGTTTGAGGGGGAGTACCGACTTGTTGATGCCTATTGTGAGGCGTATGGTGGGAGTGGGAAACGGTTGAATATTGAGTGGTTTGATGGGGTAGATTGTTCTAAGATAATCTTAGCAGGTGGGCTTACTCCTGATAACTTATCAGAGATACAAAAATATGGATTTTATGGTGTTGATGTGAGTTCTGCAACAGAACAAGCAAAAGGAGTGAAAGACCCTATCAAAGTAGAGCAGTTTATACAAAATGCAAAAAATATTTGAACAACTCACCTCTGTTTTTCGCAAAAATAGCGGATATATCTCAAAAGAACGGTATGAAGAGATAATTCTTAAAAATAGAACTCTTTTTGAAGATAGCGATACTATATTTTTGCTACTTCAAGCCTCTGGTTATCCTATTAGTGAGTACCAAGATGGGTATAGATTAGATACATACTTTACACCGTATAAAGAGCAAAAATATTGTATTCTTGATATAGAGACCAATGGGAGTAAACCAGTGAGTTCTCAGGTAATTGAGATTGGTGCGGTGATGGTACAAAATGGCAAGATTATTGACCGATTTGAGACCTTTGTGGAGTGTGCATTTGTGCCTCCTTATATTAGCAAAATTACAGGCATAGAACAAAAAGACCTTATAGGTGCTCCCTCTAGGGCAAAGGCACTTATGATGCTTAGAGAGTTTATGCAAGATGCTATATTTGTAGCTCATAATGTGAGTTTTGATTATCCATTTTTAACAGCTTCATTTAACCGTTTTGGATTAGGAGAGATAGGCAACCCACAGCTATGTACCATCAATCTAGCCAAACGAACATTCAAAAGTCCAAAGTATGGATTGGCGTATCTTAATGAGTCTTTGAATATAGAACTCGTCACACACCATAGAGCCTATAGTGATGCTTTGAGTGCTTTTTTTGTGATGCAAAAGAGCCTAGAGACAATACCAGAATATGTTCTTAGCACGGATGATCTTTTGAGATTTTCAACCTCTAGTCAAAGAGAAAGAGGGCAAAAGAGAAGGGAGACCCCACAGTAACTATTTTTACTGTTGAGGTGCATTCTTTGGATTGTTTGCATCTGCAAGAGCGATTAATCCACCTTTGAGTACTTGAACATCTTTAAATCCAATTCTTTTAAGACCAACAGCAGCTAATAGAGCTCTTGTTCCTGAATGACAAACAATAACCATTGGTTTATCTGTTGGAAGTTTATCTAAACTCTCTTTTTTAAAGAGCTTTGCAATAGGAATATCAATAGCATTCTCTCCTCCAAGAGTAATAACTCCTACTTCTGCCTCTGTTCTCACATCAAGTAGTGTAACATTATTATCTCGAATCATTTTCATGGTATCCTCAGCGTTTATAAATAACTTAGAGTTGGCACAAGCTTTTTGTGTCATAGAAGAGTAAAACTCAAGAAGGTTTTCTGCTTTAGTAGTATCATACGCCATAGCGTTCATTGTTACAAGAGCAAAAGTTAGAGTTAGATAGACAAATTTTTTCATTTGTTTTCCTTATTTAAAATATATTTCTAAATTATATTAGTTAAAAATAAAAGTTGGATTAAAAAATCGTAGGCTGTATTTTTTCGTTATCTACGCCACCTTCAGCACTAATCTCTTCTAGTTTACTCCATATTTTTGTAGCAATATTTTGATAGCGAAGAGAAGTTTCACAGTTGGGGGCGAGTATAGTAATGGGTAAACCACTATCTCCTCCCTCTCGTATTGCTGGTTCTATGGGTACTTCTCCTAAGAGTTGGGTTTGATAATTTTCTATTAGAGGTGCTGTGGTACTTTTGCCAAATATAGCATACTCTTTACCACTCTCAGGACAGATAAATCCACTCATATTTTCGATAACTCCTGCTATAGGTATATGAAGTTGCTTAAACATATCCATACTCCTAATAGTATCATCTAGGGCAACTTTTTGTGGTGTAGTTACGGCTACTCCTGCACTCATAGGGAGGCTTTGAGCGATTGAGAGCTGTGCATCTCCTGTACCAGGGGGCATATCAAAAATAAGAATATCTAGCTTATTCCACAAAATATCTTCTAGCATCTGTTCAATAGCTTGTGTGACCATAGCACCCTTCCAAATCAAAGAGGCACCTCTTTCTACAAGTAGACCTATAGACATCACCTGCACACCATAGGCTATAATTGGTTTGACTCTTTGTCCTAAAAAAATGGGCTGTTTATCTTCAATTCCCATCATTCTAGGGATATTTGGACCATAAATATCTACATCAAGCAATCCAACTCTTTTGCCTTGTTGTGCAAGTGCTATAGCTAGATTGACAGCTGTTGTTGATTTGCCAACACCTCCTTTGCCACTACTTACCATAAGAAAATGTTGTATATCAGGTAAGAGATTTTTGCCTTGGGAGCTTGTCTCTTTGGGTGGTTTTGGTTGTATAATATCAATGCTAAGTGGAGCTATATCTAATACACTTAGACTAGACTCTATTTGTGCAGAGAGTTGTTTGGCAATTATATCAGAAGAGGAGGGGATTGTAAGGGTAACTTTGGTCTGTTGGGTTGAAATCTCCAAGGATGTAAGAAAGTCAAACTCTATAATACTTTTATTAAAATTTGGATAAATTACTTTTGAGAGTTGGGTTAGTATGGCATCTTTTGTAGGCATAAGCTACACTCCTATAAATTATATTTATTATAAGTTTAGATTTTATAAGAACCATTCTAAACTTTCTATTAATTTCGCTATGATTATGCCATATTTTATAAGGATTTAGATTATGAAAAAAGAGGGAACTATTTTTATTGGATTATTTTTGTTTTTGGCTATTGGTATGCATTTCAAAGAGTGGACAAGCCACCCCATAGAGCATATAATGGCACTTCCTACAGCAGGAGCGTATGGTTTTGGGGCATTTCACCCTTTGGTATTTACAATAGCACTCTATATAGTTGTAGCTATGGGTAGAGGCATTGTAAAACTTTTTACCAAAAAATAGCCAAGAGTTATATAGGTAAAACTCTAATCTCTGGATGGAGTTTTTCTCTAAGAATATTCTCAATAGCAAAAAGTGTTCCTGTACTAGAACTCGCACACCCATTACAAGCACCAAGGTATCGAATATAAATATCTATATTTTCACCATTCTCTTTAATATCAAGTATCTCCATATCACCACCATCCATAATAAGCATTTGGCGGATATTATCATCAATTACTTTGTCTACAGCTTTGAGTTTTTGAACTACTGTCATTTCGATAAATGGTAGATTTGCACCAGAAGCTATAGCATCTGCACTTTTTGCCATTTTCTCTTTTTCATACTCTTCTAGTAAGTCAACTAAGTAAACATCTTTGGCTTCATGTCCACCTGGTTTGATACACGATTTACAAAATGCTCCTGCTTTGGTGTAGTCTGTAATCTGTTCGATAGAAGTAAGGTCATTGAGACGGATTACTTCTTTGAGAGTAGAGAGGGTAACTCTAGCACATTCACATACTATAATCTCCTCTTCAAAGCTCTCCATATCTACACCTTTGTACTGTGCGGCTGCTTTTTTGATAACATCATACGCCATAACACTACAGTGCATCTTTTGTGGTGGAACAGCAGGAGTTTCAGGATTGTCTCTCATTGCCATTTCAACATCTATATTTGTAATCTTTACAGCCTCATCAACTGTTTTGCCTTTACAGAGTTCTGCCATTGTATCACTACTAGCAATAGCAGTACCACAGCCAAAACTTTTGAATTTTGAGAGCATAATAACATCGCTTTTTGGATGTACTGCCCAGTATAAACGCACAGCATCCCCACAACTCTCTGCACCAAAGTCTGCAACAATCAGTTTTGCACCCATGCCATCAGCTTCTTCTTGTGTAATCTCTCCCATATTTTGTGGGTTATTCATTAAATCTGTTACTTTTTGGCTATACTCATCCCAGATGGTACCACCTATTAAACTATCCATTCCCATAATTTTTCCTTTTTTTTCAGTTTTTATCTATTATCTGCGTCTATTTAATGGTGTGCATCCAAGCCACTCTCATGACCCTCTGGTGCATAAGCATAAGAGCTTGATATACCTCGCAATCTTGTTACAGCCTCTTTGACTACTGCTAGAGTAAAATCTAACTCCTCTTGGGTTGTATATCTACTCAAAGAGAATCTAATAGCAGTATGAGCCAAATCTTCGGCAGCACCAATAGCCTCCATTACAGAGTTTGCTTCTAAGTCTTCACTTGCACAAGCAGACCCAGTACTCGCAGCGATATTAGAACGGTTTAAGTCCCATAACATAGACTCACCCTCTATACCTCTAAACGAGATAAGGATAGTATTTGGTGTTCTTTTTTCTCTTGGAGTAACAACAAATGTATCTTCTATCTCTAAGAGTTTCTCTTCAAATGCATCTCTCATCTCTCTAAGGTCTTCCATCTCGTAATCAAGAGCATCAATAGCCTGTTCCATAGCCTTGCCCATTCCGACAATACCAGCAACATTAAGCGTACCCGAACGGTATCCGCCCATCTGTGAACCACCATGGAAAAGAGGCGTAAGCTCTTTGCCTTTTTTCATATATAAAGCACCCACACCTTTTGGACCATGGAATTTGTGTGCAGACATTGTGAGATAGTCTATATTTGCACTCTGGACATCTACAGGAAGTTTTCCTATAGCCTGAACAGCATCTGTATGAAAAAGTACACCTCTCTCTTCACAAATAGCACCAATCTCTTCAATAGGAAAGATAGCTCCTGTTTCGTTATTTGCCCACATAATAGAGACTAATGCAGTCTTATCTGTAATATAATCTCTTACTGTTTGTGCCTCAATAAGCCCCTCGCTATTGATAGGCAAATAGGTAACTCTACAACCCTGAGACTCCAAAAATTTTGCTGAAGCAATAACAGAAGGGTGTTCGACTTCACTTACTATAATATGATTTTTGCGTCCAGTGATAATATATTCAAAATAGATACTCTTAAAGACCCAGTTATTACTCTCTGTAGCACATGAAGTGATGACTACATTATCATTTTTGTGAGCATGGATTCCTGCATATATCTTCTCCATAGCACCTTTGAGTGCTGGATGTGTATCACTAGCAAATTGATGTAATGAGTTAGGATTACCATACTTTTGTACAAAAAATGGTTCCATTTCATCAAAGACATGGGGATCAACTAAGGTTGTAGCATTATTATCTAAATAGACTCTCATTATAATTTCCTTTTTTATCTAGGACTATTTTTGTCCTAATTAACTTTCTGCATATTACGACAACTATTCTTAAAGTAAGATAAAGTTAAGAGGAGAATTATACTCCTATTTAGGTTAATTATGATTGATAGAAGAGGTTTTAGAGAAGTTTATCTTAAAATATACTCAGAGTATTGACACATTAGAGTTAGTTAGATAAAATAGGTTAATCTAATAAAATAAAAGGAGATTAAACATGAAAAAGTTTATAAGTTTATCTATTTTGGTTATTGCACTTTTTGTAGTAAGTGGTTGTGGTAGTAGCTCTAGTGATAGTGGATATACTCCAGCACCTGTAGAGCCAGTAGATCCTATTGATCCTCCACTCCCTGATCAATCAGTTGATCTTTTGGATTTGGGTTATGGATATGCGATAGAGGGGTATAGCTCTTATGGAGAGTATGTAATCTTAGATTATTGTGGCAGTGGGTATGACCTCTATCGTGATAGTGAACACTTTTATGGTGATTTTAATACTGATGGATATACTATAAATATGTATGATAGTGATGGTGGAAGCTATGTTATTGATACAAATGATGGTTATTTAGATGTAGGTGTAAATTATTATATTTATGATATAGATACAGATATTACAGTAGAGACTATTACACCTATCTCTTGTTAGTTCAAGAGAGGGTATCTACTAAAAAGTAGAGATTGTGGGGGTATTAATTATATTATAAAATTCACTTCTTGTACGCGAATCGCTTTGGAATAGACCTCGTAAAGCAGAGCTTACGGTTGTGGAGTTTATCTTCTCTACGCCTCGCATCTCCATACACATATGTCTAGCATGGATTACTACTGCTACACCTTTTGGATTAATTGTATCAATAAACGCATCAGCTATCTGCTCTGTCATCTGCTCTTGAATTTGTAATCGTCTTGCAAATACATTCACTACTCTAGGTATCTTAGAGAGTCCTACAACTTTGCCATTGGGTATATATGCTATATGCGCACGCCCTATAATCGGGAGAAGATGGTGTTCACACATCGAATAAAACTCTATATCTCGTACAACAACCATCTCATTATTTGTACTACTAAAAAGGGCACTATTTAATATCTCTGTAGGATTTTGGTGGTATCCTTCTGTAAGAAATTTTAGTGATTTAGCCACACGACTAGGTGTTTTGAGTAGCCCTTCTCGTTGAGGGTCTTCCCCTAAAAGTTCCAATACCTTTGTAACAGCTAATTCAAATTCTTCTTCTTTATTCATTCTATTATCCATAAGTTTTAATGGGCAAATTGTAGCAGAAATTTAATAACTTTCTCATCTATCTTATCTTTATTAATCTTTTTTGGATAAAATCACAAGAATATTATAATTTAGATAACAAAAGGAAGAGTGTGGAAATTACAACAAAAAGAGTAGATGATGCTAATGTACTCATCGTGGCAACAATCCAAAAAAGCGAGATTGAGTCACGAATTGACAAATTAGCAAAAGAGGCTGGTACACAGATTAAAGTTGATGGCTTTAGAAAAGGCAAAGTTCCAGCACATATCGTCAAAAAACTCCATGGAGAAAAATTAGAACAAGATGCTGAAGGTGATGTTCTTAAAGAGGTTCTTGATGCAGGAACAAAAGAGCTTGAACTAGATGCAAATGCAATTCTTGGTCAACCTACATTTAAAAAGTTTGACAAAACAGATACTGGTATTGAGGTAGAGATTGAACTCTCAACAAGACCAGAGTTTGAAGTAGAAGGGTATAACGAACTTGCTCCATCATTTGAGATGCCAGTTGTAGAAGAAGCCGAAACAACAGAACGATTAGAGTCACTTATCCAATCTCAAGCTCCATTAGAAAAAATTGCTGAAGAGAGAGCTATTGCAGATGGTGATACAATTGTAATGGATTTTGAAGGAAGTATTGATGGTGTTGTATTTGAAGGTGGAACAGCACAAGACTTTAGCCTTGTTATTGGTTCTGGTCAATTTATCCCTGGATTTGAAGAGCAACTCATTGGTGTAAATCTTAATGAAGAGACTACAATTACTGTAACTTTTCCAGCAGAGTACCACTCAGAAGACCTTGCAGGAAAAGAGTCACAATTTAAAGTAACAGTCAAAGAGATTCAAGAGAAAACTATTCCTGAACTCAATGATGAACTTGCAGGAAAAATGCTACAAGGTGAAGAGAACCCAACTGTAGACCTTCTCAAAGAGAAAATAGCAGAGCAGATTAAAAGTGAAAAACTCTCTAAGATATATAATGATGAGTTAAAACCAAAAATGGTAGAAGCACTTGTAAACCACTTTACATTCTCTCTTCCAAATAATATAGTAGAACAAGAGATAGA
>Ga0193954_1001574_pt1 | contig 11514 bp, 8 predicted proteins | sample BB_5_MG_FD_140340 | JGI IMG/M metagenome (GOLD analysis project Ga0193954, IMG submission 140340) | Microbial mat bacterial communities from the Broadkill River, Lewes, Delaware, United States - BB_5_MG | ecosystem: Environmental > Aquatic > Freshwater > River > Microbial mats | place: USA...
GATGTCCAAATTGTGATTAGTGAAGGTCATGATGACAACTATAACTTCAATCTGACGAATGGAACTCTAAGCATTAGTAAAGCCGAATTAACTGTAACTGCAGACGACAAAGTTAAAAACTATGGTGAAGCAAATCCGGAGTTAACACTAAGCTATTCTGGTTTTGTGAATGGTGAAGATGCAACTGTACTGACAAGCCAACCTACACTCTCTTCAAATGCAAATGAAACCACTGCTTATGGTTCAGCTGATATCCTGCTTTCAGGAGGAGAAGCTGATAATTACGCTTTCAAGTATCAAAACGGAACATTATTAATCAACAAAGCGATATTAACTGTTACAGCAGATGATAAAACCAAGAACTACGGTGAAGCAAATCCTGAATTGACTCTATCTTACTCTGGTTTTGTGAATGGTGAAAACAAAACTACTATAAGTACAGAGCCAACTACCTCATGCCTGGCAACCAATTCTACGGAAGTTAGTGGTGTTGAAATTACTGTGAGCGGAGGTTCGGCTGACAATTACGATTTTGACTATGTAAATGGAATGCTTTTAATCAACAAGGCAGAACTATTTGTTAGCGCTGATAAGCAAACAAAGGTTTATGGTGAGGTTAATCCTGAATTTACTTTGAGTTATACAGGCTTTGTGAATGGTGATAATGAATCTGTTTTAGATAGCAAACCTACATGTTCTTCTCTAGCCAATACGCAAACAGATATTGGTGATGTCCAAATTGTGATTAGTGAAGGTCATGATGACAACTATAATTTCAATCTGACGAATGGAATTCTAAGTATTACTAAAGCAGAACTAACCGTAATAGCAGATGACAAAGTAAAAAACTATGGTGAAGCAAATCCAGAATTGACGCTAAGCTATTCCGGGTTTGTAAATGGTGAAAACGCAAGTGTGTTGACAAATCAGCCTTCACTTGCTTCAACAGCCGATGAAACGACCGCTTATGGTTCTGCGGACATTCTTGTTTCAGGAGGAGAAGCTGATAATTACGCTTTCAAATATCAGAATGGTACATTATTAATAAACAAAGCCATACTTACCGCTACAGCAGATGATAAAACCAGGAATTACGGTGAAATCAATCCTACTTTTAGTCTAAACTATAATGGGTTTGTTAACGGTGAAAACAAAACTGCTTTGAGCACAGAACCAACTACTTCATGTATGGCAACTAACGCTACCGAAGTTAGTGGTGTAGAAATTACGGTGAGCGGAGGTTCAGCTGACAATTACGATTTTGACTATGTAAATGGAATGCTTTTAATCAATAAAGCGGAACTATTTGTTAGCGCCGATAACCAAACGAAGACTTATGGTGAAGTCAATCCCGAATTTACTTTAAGCTATACAGGTTTTGTGAACGGTGATAATGAATCTGTTTTAGATACCAAACCAACATGTACTTCTCTAGCTAATAAGCATACAGAAATTGGCAATCTCGAAATTCTTCTAAGTGGAGGTGACGACGACAACTATAACTTTAATCTGACAAATGGAACTCTAAGTATTAACAAGGCAGAACTAACCGTAATAGCAGAAGACAAAGTAAAAACCTATGGTGAAGCAAATCCAGACTTAACACTAAGCTATTCTGGTTTTGTGAATGGTGAAGATGAAACCATTCTCACCAAACAACCAACAGTTAGTTCAACAGCCGATGCCACTACAAATGCAGGTAGCCATGCTATCACTCTTGCTGAAGGTACTGCAAATAACTACAATCTTACTTATGTAGATGGTACATTAACTATTCACAAAGCTGAGTTGACTGTAAGTGCTGACAACCAAACAAGAGAACAAGGTACAGCAAATCCTGATTTAACCTTTAGCATTAACGGATTTGTTAATGGTGATGATGAATCTGATTTAGATGATCTTCCTATCGCTACTTGCGTGGCAGATGAGAATTCAGAGGCAGGTGATTACGATATCATTGTAGATTCAGGCGACGACAATAATTATTCTTTTAACTACATCAACGGGGTGTTGACGGTAACCATTGTAACAGATATTTCGGAAATTGAGGTTCTTAAACTGACCACCTACCCTAACCCTACAAAAGATTGGTTAATTATCAACTGGACAGACAACAACACTCACAATGCTGAAATTCAGATCCTGAATATAAACGGAAGCTTGATCAAAAACATTAACAATTATAATAATGGATCAAGAATAAATGTTTCGAATTTGAAAACCGGCACATACATCCTGAGAATAAAAATAGATAATCATTATCAAAGTAAGAGATTCATAAAAATCTAATCATCAGGAAATAATACAGTTTAAATCTGAGACGAGAACAAGCTTACAACTTCTCAATCTCAAATCAAAAAAGCGATTGCACTACACAGTGCAATCGCTTTTGTTTTTTTAAAATAGAATTCGATGAACTAAACGCGCTCAGTAGCTACTTCCAAATTCAGATTCTTAGAAGAATTGTTCCGCTTACGAGTTCTCACAAAAGTTTCCTTAACTCTCTGTGATTTCATCATGTATGGAATCCAAATCGCCGCACCTACTACACTCCTGGTTAGATCATTATAATCAATAGTATCTGCACCAAGTATTTCTGCACCTAATAGGGTATCAATAATTAATCCCGCCAATACAGCCACTCGAAAGTAAATGTATAGCTTTGGGAAGATCGTTCTTTTCTGATGCATTAATACGATTAAAAATATCGCAGCCAAGATTGTTGCAATATTATAAATCAATTCAAAAAAGTAGAACCCGCCGGATAAAAATGGCATGTTGTTATATAATTCTATAAACTGATCCCAAGTAGCCTGATTAAAATATCCCGAATCATAAATTAAATACACAATGGAAATAGGTGTCATATAAAGCCCCAGAGCGACCAAGCCAAGCCAACCACCAATAGTTTCTCTTACTTGTGGATATCTAATCTCCGGTTTGTCGTTCCAGAGGTATAATTTCTTGAATACAAAAAACAAGCAAATCAATAAGAGTACCGTAATGAATAGTGCCGGACCAAATAATTTGAATTCAGTATCAGCATCAATCCCCCACTCTATTGGGTATTCACATTTATCACTTATACGTTCATAATCTTTAAAATATCCTTTTAAATCTTCAATAGGCACATGATCTTTTAAACTTTTATATCGGTAACTTATCGTCAGCATATTTGCCTTTTTATTGACGGATACCTTGTAATAAAATTTCAAAACATCATTCACTACGCTATCTGTTTCTTCAGTGAATCCAACTCCTTTGTGCTTCGGGAAATGCAAATTGATATTCAATTCTACATCCACAGGATAAGAATTGATTTTTAATGGCATGGTTCTTAACTTATCATCACTCGAATTTAAAAACTCGTACAAGTTGAAAGGATAGTAGCTGGAATACAGCTCAACAGTATCCTTGCCTCTGTGCTCCCAAATATCTTCTATATAATACTTCTCATCAATTGTAAAAATATTCTTTTCCTGATCGTCAGTATAAGTTAAAGCTGTATCTGTCTGCCAACTCATTGCATTGTAATACTGATTACAATAATCCAAGTAGCCATCCATATTTTCAGCTAATGGAACTCCGGTATTAATACCTCTCTTTAGATTTGCCAATTCCCCGTAAAACTTCGATTGAACCTCATATCTAACCTTCGATATACTATCGGTATACCAAAAATCCTCAGTAATTACAGCTCTCTTCACCTGATCTTCAGGAATATCCTCCAATATCTCGGTATCATTATCAATTACAAGAGCCTTCCCAAACATTGGATTTTGAATCTGATTCAACCCGCCCTTCTCATAATTCGAAGTTGGATCAACCCAATATTCCTTATCCTTCCAAATAAATTTTACAATTACATGATTAAAAGCAAATGGTGATGCCGAGTATTGATCTACAAACCTCTTGTGCTTTGTACTCACCAATGCAGGCCAAGCTGAAACTCCTATTCGATTAAGCATGAGACTTAACAAATAAGATTTATCCTTACAATCCCCAAATCGCTGTGAAAATACCGCCTCAGGTTGATGAGGTTTGTGAGAATTAACTCCATTACTCATTGCCAGATAACGAATTTCATCCTGTACAAATCGAATCGTTCCGATGATACCCTCTTCATTAGATTCAAAATTTCTATTCTTTACGAACTCATCAATTTTAGGGCAATCAATATTCATTGGGTACAATTCGAGCATAAATGAACGAACCTCATTCCAATTTTTAAAAGAACTAATCTCTGAACGCGGATAGGCATTGTACCAACTTGGTGTGTCGTCATCAGTAAAAATTGGCGCTACATTCTGCAAATCCCAAATCAGGCGTTTTTCTCGTTTTGTGCTACGTATGTTAGGATTAGTCCCTCCGAACAGATTCTTAATTTTCACCTTCTTATCTCTGGGCAGCAGCATCTCATAATACAAATGCTGAATTTCTACATTGTAAGCCTGTGAGACCACAGAATAGGCATAGTCTTTAAAAATGGGGTTGGCTCCCTTAAATGTATATTCATATTCAAGGATGTCACCTACACGAATATCTTCTAATATTGTAACCGCTGAATAACTGCCATCATAGAGGTAACGATCCGCTTTTTTTTCATTACGCATCAACTCTACCTTACTCCTGTCCAACTTGTTTATAATTTTTCCATTGCGATGAACAACAATTTTATTTATAACCAATTCCTGATAAGATGGATCGAAAGTAAACTCCAACTGAGAATTGCTTTGAACACCATCCTCATTATTTAATCGTATGCAATACCTATAATTGTATTCTTTTGTAATTTCATTATCCTGCCAGTCTAAAAGCAGATAACTAATAGAACCTTCATTTTCCAAATTCTTTACATTACTATTGAATTTAACTTTTGATTTCCAAGATGGTGAAGGTCCTATTTTAAAAGTAGGTGTAGCTATAGATAAAAAGGCTTGACTCGTAAAAATCAGCACAAGTAGTAGGCGCAATAATTTCATTAATCTGGGTTTAGTATTAGATTTTCTTTCCCTATAAAGGTAGGTGCTAAATTTATCAAAAAAATAATACCCGATAGTATCTAAAAAGCGCTATCTGAATTTACATCCTTTAATTAGAATCATTCAAAACCTATTCTTTTGAAATTATTATGCCAAGCCAGGAAATAAAACAACAGTTTACAACTTCTCGCTTTTTCTTCAATTAATTAGACTAATAATTGTCACTACTAAACCTTATTTAATGCCGTCCTAAACTGTGAATTAAGTATATTAAAAAACCATTCGAACACATCTTTATTATACATTAATTTATTATATTGTAAGTGACGCCAATGCCTACATAGAAAGGAAAACTCTATAGGAATTACCGATAGTTACTAGGTGTTTAACTAGCAAGCTTTTAGTGTTAATTTAAAATAGATGAATATGGAAAATCAGGAAAATGACGGGGTTATTAAATGGCACACAGATTTTGAAACAGGAATATCAAGAATAGATTTTGAGCATAAAATATTTTTAGAACTGGTGAATTCTTTCAGCCATGCCATCAATAAAAAAAGATCAGATTCAGAACTATATAGAATTATAACGGAAATAGAAAAATATGCCGAATTTCATTTCATAAGTGAAGAAAATGTAATGCGACGAATAGATTACCCCTATTTTAAAGAACATCAAATAGAACACTTTGAATTGTTAGATAAATTCAATTTGGCAAAGTTTAAAAATTGTAACTTTATGGAGTTTTATAATTTCCTTAAAGAATGGTTTATTCTTCATACAACAGAAACCGATATCACGCTCAAAAAGTACATTGTTGAAAATAATATAAAGTTGGAAGACTTTTATTACGATATAAAAATCTAATATGAATACACTAAACGTTATCAAACTCTTAATCGTTGATGATAAAACTGAGAATCTTAAACTGATATCAGGCTTTTTTGAAGATTCAAACTATTTTGTGAGAACATCCAGTTCGCTTGAAGACACCTGTAATATATGTAATGATATCGAATTCGATTTACTATTAATCGATATCAGAATGCCGATAAATGGATTTGTATTTTGGGATAAAATCAGAGTAAGTAAACTAAACAGTACTACTCCAGTAATTTTTATGGCTGAAAAGACCGATTTGGAGAACATATCCAAAGCATTCAAGTCGGGTTGTCGTGATGTGATTACAAAACCTTTTCAACTCGACGAGCTTTTATCTAAAGTTTCTACCCATTCATTATTGCAAATTCAGCACAAACAAATTAGTGAACTGATGGCTGCCAAAGAAAAGATATTCGCCATCATAGGTCATGACCTACGAAGCCCTTTCAATTCATTAATTGGTTTTTCGAAGCTACTGCTTGAAAACCTGGAAAATACCAAAGATAACTCTTCGAAAAAGTATGCTGAGTTAATTAACAACATCTCGGTTAAGAACCTTGAGTTACTGGATAACTTGTTAATTTATGCCAGAGATCTGGAAAAACAGGCCCAGGCATCATTAGAGAAAATCAACATCCATCAACTGATTTCTGAGGTACTACAAATTATACAGCCTACCGCCGCTCTAAAAGAGATACAGTTGGTTCAAATTTTTGGAGAATCAAGAGATACTTTAGGTACCAAAGATTTAATTGCAACCATGATTCGAAACATTCTTAGCAATGCTGTTAAATTTTCACCTAACAATGGATTTGTAAGCGTAAAAACAAAGGTTGTGGGCAACATGATTGAAATAGACATTTCAGATACTGGTGTTGGCATGGATGAAGCCAAATTGCAAAACCTCTTCAACCCCGAGCACCCGCAATCAAGCCTGGGAACCGCTGGCGAAATGGGATCTGGTTACGGTCTAATGCTTTCCAAAGAGATTGCAGACAAACACAATGGCGAAATAAAAGTGAACAGCGAACTTGACAAAGGAACAAGCTTTAAAATTCGATTGCCAATATATGAAGAAGCCAAGCACTAAGATAACCAACAAACTTATTTCAATATAAGCGAATACTACACATATAAACAGTAAAGCAATTACCTAAAGTAGTTGCTTTTTTGTTTACAGAACTTCTATCGCTCAATTCCCTGAGTGGTGAAGGACAAGCCCTGTTGACCACTGGTGGAAATCATGACCGCTTCGAAGACGGGTGCGTGTGCTGTTGGTGTGGTAGCCCAATCGAAAATGAAGTTGGCGCCAGTGCCTCCCTCCTTGTCTTCCTGACCAATGACTACCTCGATGGTTTCCATAGGTTTGATATAGACTGGTTTTTGAATGTAGGAACGAATTAAATCTCCGTGCGTGTTGTAATAATCTGCTTTCATTAGAAACATAGTATCCGTAGAGCTGATGTTTCTCATGCTAATGGTTGCCGTTAAATCGTAGGTCTGACGGTCCGAAAACTGGTAAATCTCCGAGTAAACCGACAAATAGGAACTGGCTTGCTTCAAATCGGCTATGCGCTCTTCCGAAGCCCTTCTCTCCTCCCAATTAACTGGCTCAATAAAGTTTTTTCTTCTTTGCTCATCGCAGGATGCAAAAAACAGGATGAATACAATAAAACAAGCAAGCAGTTTCATAGGCTACAATTTAATAAATGAGTATAAGACAGGTTCTACTACCAAATATACCCATTCTAAGTTTGGAAATGAACTGTTTAGTAATACAAATGCTTAAAAATTAAGTTCCCTTCCTATTTCTTCACAAGCCCATCTCCACTCCTTTTTTCACTCTCCTCACACGTAAGGAGTCAGTCAATTAAATTCTTGCTATAAATTTCATTTTTGTTTACCATTTGCTAATCCTTTTGTTTTTCATAAATTTGATTTGATAAAACGTTACCATTATAGAATAGTGAAATAAATGAAAATCAAAATAGATACAGATTTAGAATTAAGACAATTAGAATTATCAGATTCTATTGATATTTTTAAAACAATTAACAGCCAAAGAAAGTACTTAGGAAAATGGTTACCTTTTGTAGCATGTACTAATAAAATTGAGGACACGGAGAATTTTATCAACTCAGTAGTAAATGCTCCTAAAGATAAATTTGAATATACTTTTACAATTAGGAAACAAGATAAATTTGTAGGATTGATTGGATTAAAAAGCTCAGATAAAATAAACAGAATAACAGAAATAGGATATTGGATTTCTGAGAAATTTCAAAAAAAGGGAATTGTAACAAAATCGGTTGCTAGACTTTGTGAATTTGCTTTTAAAGATCAAGGATTTAACAGAATACAAATAAAATGCGCTGTAGGAAACAAATTGAGTTCTAACATTCCAAAAAGACTTGGATTTAAATTCGAGGGAATTGAACGAGATGGAGAACTACTCACTGGAAATATCTTCACTGATTTAGAAGTTTATAGCAAATTGAAAAAAGATTAATTATTGAATCAGTCTGAAAAAGTACTGCAGCCAACAATTTATAAAAGCAATGCTAAAACTCCAGATAATAAAGTAATATTGAGATAATAAATTTAAATTATAAAAATATTATTTAAAGAAGAGAAAATATGAATATGTCAAATATAGAGACAAAAGCAATGAGCTATATTTTATTGGCTTATGTGTTAATGGCAGCGGTTGGAATTGGAGCATTTGCTTTTTCGAATTCGGAAGCTGTTTTAATAGATGGAGTATTCAACTTCATATCGGCACTTTCTATGATTATAGGAATCAAGATTTCAAAACTTGTTGCTAAGAAGCCTACTAAATCGCTTCCATTCGGATTTGCAATGTACGAAACACTGTATACACTTTTTAAAGGGCTAATGATTTATGGGGTTCTTGTTTTAGCAGGAGTTTCAAATATTATAAAAATATACGATTACATTGCTATTGGTAGTGTCGAACAAGTTAAGGGAGGTTCTATTATTTATTATTCCATCGCGATGGTAATAATTTGCTCATTTGTATATTTATACCTTGCATCGCAGTGTAAAAAGACCAAGAATCAAAGCATAATGTTACAAACCGAAAAAATAGCTGTATTTCAAAATGCAATTATTTCTGGAGCAATTGGAGTTGTATTTTTACTTATTGGTTTCCTTAAAAACTCTTTTCTAGCACCTATTGTACCCATTGCCGATTCTATAATTGTTCTCGTTTTATGTCTTTTCCTTTTTAGCGATCCTATAAAGATTTTAAAAAATGCCTTTAACGAATTAATAATAAAAGACATTCACCATGAAATGCGTGAAAAAGTTACCCAAATGATAATACCTATACTACCCAATGATTACAGTTTGAATCATATTTCTATAAATAGACTTGGGCGCACCTATTATTTTATGATATTGATTAATCCGTTAAAGGCAAATTTATCGCTAGATGAGATTGAGAATATTCAGAAATCGATTAAAAATATTGTAATAAGTGAAGCTCCTTTCAGTTTTATAGATGTAATTTTCTCAAGCGAGAGTGTTGATGATTGGGAGGATTAGTATCTCCTGATACCAAGAGGCATCAAATTCTTCAACTGGATAAGTATGGAGGTATCAAAGCACAATTGGTAAGAATGTGTCATTGGTCGATAGGCTGTAAATTGAAACACAATTACATTCAACAAACATAGTATGGATTTAAAAATGAAGCATTTTAGAATGCTCAATGCGACAGACACTCACCCTTAAAAAATCGTTACCCTAAATAAACTAAAGACCTCGCTCCCGAGGTCTTTTTCATTTCCCATAATTTCACCGACATATTCATCCACTTGGTCGATAAAGTCGTCCTGTTTGTATTTTTTTTTACTGTTCAGCTCAACTTGACAGGCAAATTATTTTTATAGTAAACAAAAAGGACTTAAATTAAATACTGTTTTATGAGATATTTCTCTTTATGAGGGAATTGAATAAAATAAGGTAACCCATCGGCTGGTCATCAACCGGGTTTTGAACTTTGGACAGTCACTCTTGGAAGATGAGGCCGATGGGCCCTTGCAATTTAACCTAAATATGCAGTATTTAAATGATCTCAGGTACAATTTATTCCCAAAGGTCGGTTTCTTTTGATCAAGCGATTTTTTTGAATAGTTACAGACAATTGTTCGAGACGAATATTGCTATTTTAAAAGTACATTGATATGTCAATAGATTATAAAGTTATGGAAAAAGGCCAACCCGGAGTAGTAGGTGGTGGCGTTAAAAAATTCTATGCTCAAATTGTAAATGGTAAAGAAGCTACTATTGATGAGATTGTAGATGATATTGAAAAATTTAGTGCATTATCAGAAGCAGATATCCGAGGTGTTATTATTGCTCTTGAAAACGAAATTCAGAACAAGTTGGCACAAGGCAGAATCGTTCGACTGGAAAAGATTGGTAGCCTATACCCATCAATCAGTAGTAAAGGCGAAGATACTGCCGATAAGGTAAGCGCTGCTTCTATTAAAAAGGTAGGCGTAAATTACCGCGCTGGGACTCGTATTTTAAAGAGTATAAAAGATGCTGGATTTCACAAAATCTAGTCCCAGGCAAAAACCTTCTGTACTTTGACACAAAACCACCTTAGGTTTCGATCAAAAGCACGTGTGGTTTTCAGTAAAAGCACCTGTGGTTTCGATCAAAAGCACGCATGCTTTTGCCAATCATTTTGTTTTCGTCTGTAACAAACAAAAAAGTAAGGGATTTCTAATCAGGAATCCCTTTAAATTTGAACATCTTATTCACTTCATTCTCTAGGATCAACATTTACCTACCGTCGATCTACATAAAAAGTAAGAATAGCATGTGATGATATCCCATTCTCATCGAGAACTTGCGTGTGGAATTTGTAATTGCCCGGTATGGCATTTCCATTTACAACTAATTTTAAGGATACAATAACTTCCTCCTTATTGCAAAGGATAGTTTCATTTGTAAAAATCTCTTGTAAGGAAGAGGAAAAATACTTGCTGCAATTTAGCTCTGAAAGTCCACCCTTCTCTAAATGCATTTGATAAGTACTTATTTTTTGATTGCCTGTAAGTAATATTTTAAGGTTTAGGCTATCGTTTGGGTGAACGATGTTAAAAGGCGTTGGACTTAGAAACTGTATGGTATTTTCGCTTGTTTGCCTCTGTTTTTTGGCTTTTCCAGCTAGTACTACAGTTGTAAAAAGTACCATTCCTACTAGTAGAATATACTTCATGTTGGGTTATTTGGGTTTTAAGTTAGATTGAGTATTAAAGGTAGTAAAAAAAAAAGAGCAGAGCACGAGCAATCGGGGTTGATTTTACTCGTAGCGCTCCACCCTTTTCATTGTATAATTAATACCAAAATGAGACATGCTATTATCTTATTTTAGTGCCTTTGCTCCCAATTCCATACTGAATTGGGGTCATATCTTAAACCAAAAAGAGTTCACTCTATAATGGGAATTCCTATTTTCATTATCAATTGTAGTGCTTATTCCTTTACAAATTCATACCAATTGAAAAAACAAAATCTTCTTTTGAAATGAACCTCTATTTTCCAGACAAACAACACTATCCTATTGATTTACTTTAAGTTCAGATTAACTCAACAATTTCAAATAAGGCAATAA
>Ga0193954_1001575_pt1 | contig 11514 bp, 11 predicted proteins | sample BB_5_MG_FD_140340 | JGI IMG/M metagenome (GOLD analysis project Ga0193954, IMG submission 140340) | Microbial mat bacterial communities from the Broadkill River, Lewes, Delaware, United States - BB_5_MG | ecosystem: Environmental > Aquatic > Freshwater > River > Microbial mats | place: USA...
GACTCGCCGCGCAAGGGGGGCTTTGGGGGTGCACGGCCCCGTCATGGAGCTCAGCCGCCGTGGGGCCCCAACGAGGCGGTGCAACCGTCGCTCCATGCCCAGACGCACCATGCCGCCGGTCCCCCGCAGGGGCGGGTCCGGGAGCACGGAAGCGAAGCGACGATGAAACTCAGCCCAACGGCCGGACGCCACACCGCAGCCCACCGCGCAACACAGCCTGCGCATCACCGGATCGAAGCGCAGAGCCGCAGCGCAGCGGAGGGCGCACGGACTCGCCGCGCAAGGGGGGCTTTGGGGGTGCACGGCCCCGTCGTGAAGCTCAGCCGCCCTGGGGCCCCAACGAGGCGTTGCAACCGCCGCCCCATGCCCATACGCTCCATGCCGCCGGTCCCCCGCAGCGGCGGGTCCGGGAGCCCGGAAGCGAAGCGACGAGACACCTCAGCCCAGCGGCCCCACGACAAGCTCAAGGAGCACGGTCTGCAAACTCTGCCACAAGGCGGTCCCAGACCACCTGGATTCGCGGCACCGAGCGCAACGCTCTGTGGGTCACGAGGTACAGCTCGTCCTTTGGCAGAGTCTGCAGGTCGCCCTGCAGCGCTTCTGAGACCCGCACAGGCTTCAAACCGTAGTGCTCGGCGGTGAGCGCAGGGAAGATGCCAACCCCGATGCCGGCCGAGGCGGCCTGAAGCTGGGTCACGAAGCTGTCGGAGCGCAGCCTTGGTGCAACCTGGCCTGCCCGATGAGCCCTCCACTGTGCGGCCGGAATCTGATCGAGGCGCTCGCCGAAGCCGAGCCAGGGCACCTGCGCCCAGCCTTCGATGGGTCCTAGGCGCTCGATGAGTTCGGGGGCGCCGGCCACCTGCCAATGCACATCGAAAACCTTCTTGAAGACCAGGTCACCCCGGATCGGACGCACGATCCTCAGCGCAAGGTCTGCCTCGCGACGTGTCAGGTCCCGCACAGACTCCCCGGGTTCGAGCTCGATGTGCAGGTTGGGATGCTCTCGAAAGACATCTTGCATCACGGGAAGCAAGACAACCTGCGAGACATCGGGTGGGCAGGTGATGCGCACCAAGCCCTCGACCTCGCGCTCCAGGCCGTCCGCAGCACGCTCGAACTGCTGGATGCTGTGCTCCACGAGCTCAGCGGTGGGCAGAAGGTCTTCTGCGGCCTGGGTGGCTCGTGCGCCATCGCGACCGCGCTCAAATAGGGTGCTGGCTAAGGTGCGCTCCAGGGCCACCAAGCGACGCGACACCGTCGACGTATCTACGCCCAGCGTGCGGGCCGCCTCTCCGATGGTTCGCGCTCGGTACAGGGCCAAGAACAGGCGCACGTCATCCCAGGCCATGGGGCTCCGCTTCTCTTGCATCTGCGCAACGATAGTTTGGATTCCTGTCTGTAGATAGGCGGGAACGCAAGGCTTACGTTGTCCGTGGGTCCAAGGCCGGGCCCCAAGAACCGGGAGACAATGATGCAACACCTTAAAACTACTCTCATTACTGGCGGCACGGGCAAGACTGGACGTCGCATTGCCCAGCGGCTCACTGCCCTGGGCCACCCCATTCGGATCGGGTCCCGGAACGCTGAAGTGCCCTTCGACTGGGAGCAGCCCGCGACCTGGGGCCCCGCGCTGCAGAACGTGGGCGCGCTGTACCTGTGCTTTCAGCCGGACCTCGCGATTCCAGGCGCCGTCGAAATCATCACCGCCCTTACGGCCCAGGCCGCCGCCGCTGGCGTGCAGCGGGTGGTCCTGCTCTCCGGTCGCGGAGAGGAGGCCGCGCAGGCCTGCGAAGAGGTTGTGATGGCCTCAGGCATGCAGTGGACCGTGGTTCGGGCCAGCTGGTTCAACCAAAACTTCAGCGAGGGGCCCTTCTTGCCGGGTGTGCAGGCGGGCGCGGTCGCTTTCCCGGCCGGCACGACGGCAGAGCCTTTCATTGACGTGGAGGATATCGCGGACGTCGCTGCGGCGGCGCTCAGCGAAGACGGCCACGCGGGCGAGCTCTACGAGGTGACAGGCCCTCGTTTGATGACCTTTGCAGATGCGGTGCACGAGATCGGTGCAGCAGCGGGGCGTGACTTGAGTTTCATCGACGCGAGCCCCAACGATTACCTTGCAGGTTTGCTTGCCGAAGGTGTGCCCACGCCGATGGCTGAGTTCCTCGTCTGGTTGTCTCAGACCGTACTCGATGGCCGCAACGCAACGGTCACTGATGGTGTGCAGCGGGCTTTGGGCCGGCCCGCTCGGGACTTCAGTGACTTTGCCAAAGCTACGGCAGCCACCGGCGTATGGAGCGCCTCATGATGGCCCCGCAGCTTGTCGCTATTGGGTGTGCGGTCGCGGCTGCACTCACCGCGGGTGTCCTGTTCGCCTTTTCGAACTTCATCATGCGGGCCTTCAACCGGTTGCCGGCGGCGGAAGCCATGCGCGCCATGCAGACGATCAACATCACCGTCGTCAACCCTACTTTCATGGTCTTGCTCTTCGGGCCGGGGATTGTGGGGCTGCTCTTCGAGATCCCCCGTCTGATCAACGGCGGGCCCTCGAGCACGCTGCTGGTCGCAAGCTCACTCTATACCTTGGGCGTGTCGTTGGTGACCCTCGCGGGCAATGTGCCGCTCAACGACGCGCTGGCCCGGCGGGATGCAAACATGGTGGATGCGCAGACGGCGTGGCGGGCCTACGCTCGGCCCTGGCTACGATTCAACCACTTGAGATCGTTGGCAGCCGTGGCCGCCTCGGTCTTGTTTGCCCTGGCGGCGTAGAGGGCTACTCGGCGTCGGTGCTTGACCACTCCAGGGACGCTATGTCTCTAGTGGTGACATGTATGTACCCACCGGCGACATTGTGGCTCCTGCAAAGGCGGGCGAAGCTCGTGTGCCGCAGAGTGAGCGTGTCCTCGAGGTTGTGGCCAAGGATGGGTACACACTCGGCGCAACCCTCTTCGAGGCGGCCAAACCCGAGGGTGCGGTGCTGCTGGCGGGGGCCACCGGCGTACCCGCACGCTTTTACCGCCCCTTCGCGCGGTGGCTTGCTGGACACCGCAACTTAACCTGCCTGACCTTCGACTTTCGAGGCATCGCGACCTCCCTCAGGGGGCCCCTCGCCAAGAGTCAGGCTCGGCTTCAAGACTGGGGGCAACTCGATCTGCCGGCCGCGCTCGATGCACTCTGCGCCCACGCCAGGGGCCCCACGTATCTCGTCGGGCACTCCGCTGGCGGCCAGCTGGTCGGGCTGATGCCCAATGTGCATCAGCTCCGACGCATTGTGCAGGTGGCGGGTTCCTCTGGGTACTTCGGCAATCTCTCTCCCCGGATGCGTCTGACGGCCCGGCTGCTCATGCAAGGTTACCTGCCCATCTCTACGCGGGTGGTCGGCTATGGCGCGTGTAAGGTTCTGGGTTGGGGCGAGAACCTGCCCACCCACGTGGCCCGACAGTGGACAAAGTGGTGCGCGAGCCCGGGCTATGTCGAAAATGCCTTTGGCGACACGGTACACAGCCACGCCTATGGCGAGATCAGCGCGCCCATCCTCAACCTCTCGTTTGTCGATGATACGATAGCCACGGCCGCGAACATCGAGGACCTATTGCGCCTGTTCCCAGCTGCTTCCATTGAGCGTCGCCGCTTTGGCGCCGAAGACGTGCAGGGACGAGCCATCGGGCATATCGGGTTCTTTCGCAGCGGCAATAAGGATCTGTGGCCAGAGGTTGCCGATTTCCTAGTGGCGACCTAACCGTTGCCTGTGCCGTCCTATCACCACGGAAACCTGCGCGAAGCGGCGCTTGAAGCCGCGGCAGAGCTCATCGAGACCCAAGGTGAGGCGAAGGTCAGCTTGCGGACCATCGCCGAGCAGGTGGGCGTCACCCACCGAGCCCTGTACCGGCACTTCCCAGACCGGGCCGCCTTATTGGCGGAGGTGGCCTGCGGGGCTCTTGAGACCCTGCACGCCGAGATGCAGGCCGTCATTCGCCACGCGGACCCAGAGCCCGAGACTCGAATGGTGGCGGTTATTGAAAGCTACATTGACTTTGCGCTCAAGCGCCCCGCCACCTACCGGCATGCATTCACAGCGGGGTTCGCTAAGCGCAGCGCGCACCCTGGGCTGGCGAAGGTGGCCCGGGCGCTCGGAAGGTCCTTTGGTGCCCTGGTCGAAGCCCTGCCGCCCCCTGATGCGCGCCAGCCTCGCCCAAAGGAGGACGCCATCGCGCTGTGGGCCCTCCTGCACGGCATGATCGACCTGTATTGGGGCGGCTCCCTCAGGGCCAGCTCCCCGACCGCGGCCCGACGCTACATGGTCGCCCAAGTCTCTCGGCAGCTTGGCTTGCAGACTGCCTAAACCGCTCCAGGTCGCAGCAAGACCTCGGTATTCCGATCGTCAACGCTGGTCACGAATGCGGTCCACCACGGAGACGCAGGCGTTCCTGCGAATCAACGGACGCAAGCGGCCATGCGCAGCTTAAGCGGCCCGTCACCCGGTACCCAGCGAGTCGGGGGCACGCAGTGCTTTGCGCCAGGCACGCGCAGATGGACCGGCCAGCGGGGCGCCGGATCCGCTGAGAAACGACCTTGAGCATCGGACCTACTGATCAGCACGTTTCGTCCGAGCGCGGCCCCGATGGGATCCGACATAAACAGGTGCTCTCCCGGGAGCGGCGCGCCATCCGGCCCTTGTAGAGTGCCGGTCAGAGGCCCGATCGGCCCTTGGCTCAGCTCGAGGGTCAAGTGCTCGCCCTCGCGCAAGCTACCCTCCGCGAAGCCGGTGCGCTCATCGAGCACGAGCACCGCCGCGTAGTCGCCGGCCGGCAGGTCCTCGAGCTCGATCGTCCCACGCGGATCGAGCGACTGTAAGGAGACGAACGCCCCGTCGGTCTGCACGACGTGCACCGAGGCCCCCGGGTCCCCGCCGCGCACGGTGAGGCGACCGGTCGCGGGCGCGAGGCGGATAGTGACCGCCGTGCCTTCGCAAACGCCCCGGCCGACCCCCTTCGCCGCGCGCGCCCAGAGCCATCGACGGGCGCGGTGGGCGACGCGGACCTCGAAGTGGCCCGCGAGGTCGGTGCTCACCTTGGTCTTGTCCGCGTGGTCCCCGCCCGCGAGCCAGCGACGCTCGTCCTCGGAGAGCCCGCGGGAGGTTTGATCGAAGGCGGTCAAAACGCGGGCGTCGGCGACGGGGGCGCCCTCGGCATCGACGACGACGCCCGCGCACTTGGGCAGGAGGTCTTCGAGCACGAGCCCGATCTCTGCGCCCTCGGGCGGCAGGTCGACCTGCACCTCGACCTTGTGGTCCGCCTCGCTCGCGGTCACGTGGTAGCGCCCGGATTCGAGCCTGAAATCTGCCCGCCCCTGTCGAGTCGTCCAGGTGCTCTGCTCCGAGGGCCCCTGCACGTCGACACGAATACTCTCGCCGGCGCTCTTGCCGTCCGGCCGGCGGACTACGACCCGCAGCTCGGCGAGCCGGTTCAAGGTGAACTCGACCTGCGTAATCCCATCGGTCTGGACCTCGACGGTCTGCTCGGGCCCCTTGGCCGGAGAACGGACTCCCCCCTCGGCCCACACCTGGTAGCTCCCCGGTGGAAGAACGAAGGCGAAGGACCCATCGTAGCGGGGGGGCGTCATGGCGACTTCGCCGGCGGCACCGCGGGCCCTCAGTGTCGCGTCCTTGAAAGGATGGCCCTGAGCGTCCACCACCCGTCCATCGATGCGCCCGGTGCGCGGGTGACGAAATGCGAGTCGGACGAGCTGGCCGCGACGGAGCTGGAGTTCGGATCTTGGGATACCTTCCTCGTCGGCCTGGCAACGCGTCTTGACCCCGTACCGCCCCGGCCGCAAGCCCTCGCAGAGCGCAGAACCCGGGGCCCGCAGCTCCCCTTCGGTAAGCCCCAGCGCGGAGGGGGTGCCCGCCTCGATCGCCTCGGCCCGCTCGACCGCCTCGATGCTGGTTCCGTAATCTGTCGACATCGTGCCCGGCCGCCGCGTGAGATCCAGCCAGGGATCCGGACAAGGCGCACCTCCGTCGTACTTGAGCTCCACGAGGATCGCGCTCGCCGCCTCCAGCTGGATGCGCACCCCGGTGATCGACGCCCCCGGCGTCACCACGATCGGCCTCGCCTCTCCGAGCCGCTGTGCCTCCTTGACGTAGGGCCGATAGCGGCCCGGGCGCACAGACTCGAAGACGAAGCGCCCGTCCTCGCCCGACGTCGTACTCTCCGCCCTCGGCGAGCCGAGCCTCACTTTGATCGCCACGCCACGCCCCTGCGCGTCCACGACCTGACCCTCGACCCGGGCCGCGGGTATGAGTTTGAAGTGTTGGTCCTCATGTCCCGCAAGGCCACGCGTCTCAGATAGATAGCCCTCAGCCGAGACGAGGACCATGAAAGGCCCCATCGGGGCCGACGCCTCCGCATGACCGCTGTCATCGGTCTCGGTGACACGCACAAAATGGGGTCGAAAGCGCTGGACCTGCACAGTGGCCCCCGGCACCGGTCCACCGCCCGCGTCGTCCACCTGAACCGCGAAGGACTGCTGCAGCTCATCGGTTTCAACGAGAGCCACGTCTGAGCTTGGGCCCGCGGTGCTGGCGGCCGAGACGGGCTCGGGAGCAGGCGCAGCGCCAAAAGAGGTGTGAGCTTCCGTCAGACCGTTCGCAACCTCACCTGCATCATCCCGAAGGCCCCAATACAGAGCGGTGCCGACACAGACCATCACCGCGGCGATGCTGAGCATCCGGCCCCGCCCTGAGGTCGGCTCGACCGACGGGCTCACGAGACGTAATGCCCCGGAGACGGCACCTCGCGCGCCGTAGTAAATGTTGGTCTGCGCGTTGTCACCAGGCTCATCCTAGCGGGAACAGCTCAGCGGGGCGACTCACCTGCCGTTGTCCATCCCGGCGATCGCGACGCGCCCCGGCACGAGAGCCTTTGCGTGGCTAGGGCCACAACATGAGGCTCCCTACGGTTAATCTCGCATCGCTGAGTTGGGGAATTCCGGGTTGAGCGGTAGCTACTCGGAGCAGAGCGGAACGAGTGAGCCGTCTTCCAAGCGCCAGCAGAAGCAGCCCGCTAGCGGCACCAGCTCAGCACAGTACGTCTCCTGCACCCCGTCGCAGCCGCTCGGCCCGGGGCCCTGAAGCGGCGCCACACACGCAGACTCACACTGCGATGGGGATTCGCAAACCTCACCCGCGTCGGACGTAGGGCACGCGCAGCGCAGGCCTTCTCTGAGATAGTACAGCTCCAGGCGACCCCCGCTGGCCTCGCACTCGGCCTGCGAGACGGCTTCGCCGGCCGGGCACGCCGGGGCCAGCGCTCCGGAGTCATCGGAGCAGGCGCTGAGACCTAGTCCAGCCCACAGGCAGATGGGGACAATCACTCTGAGCACACGTGCAATCTATCCTGACAGCTCAGCGTTCAGCATCACCAAAGTAGGGGACGGGATCATGGACGCCACTAAGTCCGGCACCGCGGGGCGCTTCGATCTGGGCCTGGGCTGGCATAGACTGCGGCGTGGCGATGTCGCTGAGACACGGGTTGTTTTTCGCGCCGCTTGTGTCGTTGCTGCTGTGCGGCTGGGCCTGCTCCGAGAGTCCCTCGGCAGGGGCGCCCACCCGCGCGGACGCGGCCACCATCAACGACGCGGGCGCGCCGCACCTGGACGCCGAGGTGCTGGTCTACGGCGAGATGGCCATGGTGCCCGCCGGTGGCTTTTGGATGGGTTGCTCGGGCGACGATCCGGGATGGTGCGGGCTGAGTGCCCCCTTCACCTGCTGCCAACCCTCGGAGCGGCCGCACCACTATGTCGAAGTGCCTACGTTTTGGATCGACCGCACCGAGGCCTCTATTTCGGCGTACGGGGAATGTGTCGATGCGGGAGTATGTCGACGCGGCGGCGAGTCCGCGGGGTGCAACTGGGGCGAGCGGGAGCAACGCGCGAATCACCCGGTCAGCTGTGTGGACTTCGAACAAGCCCGGACCTTCTGTGAATGGCGAAGCCGACGGCTCTGCACAGAGGCGGAGTGGGAAAAGGCCGCCGTGGGAGGTTGTGAGTTCAACGGTGGCGAGCAGCGGTGCCGGTCCCAAACCCGTTACCACCCGTGGGGGCGCGCCACCCCCAACTGCGACCTGGCCAATATGCACATCTATGGCGAACAAGGAGAGGGGCTGCCGGGCTGCGGCACGAACGCCTCCAGTCCGGTCGGCTCAAGGCCGCTCGGCCAGAGTCCGTATGGCGTGCATGACATGGTCGGCAACGCGTATGAGTATGTGCAGGACTGCCGTCACTATAGCTACGTCGGAGCGCCCACGGATGGTTCCGCTTGGACCACCGACTGCGAGTCATTGATCCCCGGCGCAACGCGTGGCGGCGACTGGCGCACCCCGGCCGTGTACTTGCGTAGTTCACTTCGTTGGAGCGAAAGACCCCGAGAAGAGTGCTGCGGTATTCGCTGCTGCGCCTCTGAGGCCCCGCCATGAAGTTCACATCCTACCCCGAGCTCACCACGGACATTCACGGCGGCGGCCACTTCGCGTGGACGAAGCGCCGCACGACCCTGCACTTCCTCGCCGATGGAAAGGTATCTTGCGACATCGAGACCTTTGCCAGCTCCCAACGGACCGCACCGACCAAACCCGTGCAGATGACGGGCCAGATCACCGCCCTCGAAGCGCCGGACAGATTGCAGTTTCGGGTCACAAAGCCGGGTACCGACCAGGGGCTGAGCTTCACCGCGCTGCGGGTGCAGCACGAGCTTCTGTGTTCGGTCTACTCCGAATTCAGCGACTCGAGGTTCTCATTGCTGCTGCGCACCGACGATGCGCTTGAGGGCTTCAGCTTGCCGCCGCCCCCGCCCTCGGCCCCCGAGCCAGAGCAGCCAGCCCCGAAACCCAAGCGGCCGCCGTTCCGACGCCGCACCATCGCCCCGCAGATGCGCCCCCCCGTGGTGGGTGAGGCCTTCAAGAAGCAGCTCGCGAGCCTGAACCGTCAGCTCAAAAAGCACGGCGGCGGGGCGAACACCCTAAGGGCTGCCGACCTGCAACCGCACCAGAGAGAACTGCTGGGGGCGGTCTTCGCGGGCCCGCTTCAGTTCCTCAAGGACGACGCCCTGGGCGAGATCAGCGAGCACTACGCGGCCGAGAGCAAGCGACTCACCATGCAGGTTACCCACGTGAAGTTGCCTGAGAGCCCGTTTGGGGCCTGGGAGGCCGCGATCGGCGAGTCCACCTGGGGAGGCGTGATCGTGGTCTACGACCTCGAAGGCTTTTCGATGGTGGGGCGTACACTCGTAGACTAGCCACGAAACGAGACGCACCAATTCCCGACGGCTGCCGATGCTGAAGGTGGTGGCAGAGCAACCTACAACCCCCGACATGGTGGGAATGATGCACGACGTGGCCTGCGGCGAGATGAGCCTGGCCGCGGTCCTAGGGGTGTCCCCGGAAGTCGGTGAGCAGCTCGTGGAGCAGGCCCTGGGCCTCGCGGAGGCCGGGCGGCTCGAGGAGGCGGAAGCACTGCTGACCCAGCTCGCCCTGGTCGAGGCCGAGAGCCCGCTGCTGCCCATGCTCTTGGGCACGGTGCGCGCGGAGCAGGGCGCCTTCGAGGCCGCCGCCGCCGCCTATGACGAGGCGCTGGAGCGTCACGTACGTAGCGCCGGCCACGCCCGCTTCGAAAATGAGGTGCGCCTGCTTCGAGCCCGGGCGCACATGGCCATGGGCCTGCGGGAAGAGGCGCAAGTTGACCTGCTGCTGGCCTCCGTCGGCCCCGACGCCGAGATCTCCCGTGGAGCGCAAGCCCTCTTGACCGGCATGGCAAGGATCGACCGTTGAAGCTCAAGGGAACCCCGGAGGCCTGGCAGGCCCGGCTCGATGCGCTGACGCAGTCCGAGGCTGTGAAGGCACCGGACGCGGCACGTCTGGCCGCGGCCCAAGACCTCTTCGCGGCGGCTACCGCCGAGGCCCAGACCCCCAGAGCCACCGAGTCCTTCTTGGGCGCAGCGCGACGCCTGTGGGACTCGCGCGGCACCAAGGGGGTACCGAGCTTCGCAGCCAAGATTGCATCTCAAGGCGTGGAGCCGCACAGAGAGCGCCTCTTATCCGCCTCCAAGGATGACCTCACAGAGATCGTCGACCAGCTCGCCCTGCTCTGCCTCGACGCCAAGGACGGCACGGCACCACTCGACCGGCTCTTGGACCTCAAGGCCATCCTCTCCGCCGGTCAGGACGTCGCCAAGGCCTACCGAAAACGCCGCAAGACCACCCCCGCTGCGCAGCGGGTCGGTGCCCCGCTCGACGAGCGTTGGACCGAGATCTTGCAAACCCTGGACGAGCGCCTGGGCGAAGTAGCCCGGGCGGAGCGCCTGGCAACCTTTGGAGAATCTCTCGGCCGAGCTTCCACCCGCGTGGGCCGATGGTCGCGCGCCGCGCATGTGGACGCCGCCGCTCGCACCGCAGGCTCGATTGCAGCGGGAATCTACGGGGCGGGTGGAAAGATCGCAGACCTAACCCGCGCCGCGCTGGGCAATAAGGGCGGCGACATCAAGGTCCCAGGCTGGGTCAAGGCGGTCGCAAAGCAGGCCAAGGCTCTGTTCGACAAGATCATGCCGGGTCCGGTTCGAGACGCCATCGACGGCCTCACCAAGGGCGCACACGGCCTAGTCACGGCATTGTACCGGGTCGAAGAGGACGCGGGCAGCGCCGACGCTCTGGTCGATCGCTTCGTGGACGGCCTCGCAACCGCCAAGCCGGTGGTCGACCCCTCCGCGGATGCCGTAGCCATCGGCGTGCTCAAAGAGGCGGCGGTTCTACTCAATGGAGCCCGCGGGCAAGAACTCATCTACAATCGCCGCACCAACCAGCTCCAGCTCAACGCGCTCGACCTCGTGGGCGTTCGGCTGGGCCTGGGCGCCACGGTGCGCGCTTTTTGCCGCAACCTGTACGGAGACGGCGCGGCCATCGCGAAGAGCCAGGGCCGAGCTGGCCTAGAGGTCGGCGCATTCATCGGCCACGTGGGTTTCTTTACGGCCCAGGTCCCGGACCTGCCTGCCGACGAGGCTCCGCGGGGTTGGATGTCGACGGTGAGCCTGGGCTACACCCTCAGCCTGCCTGCGATCTCCGACCAGTCTCTATTCGCGCTTCGTGAGCGGCCCACCGCGACCTTCGCGCTGACCCCTGATCAGCAAGCGAGGATCGAAGCCGTCTTTAAAGATATCCCGGCCAACGCCTCGACCTATACGGACGCGCTCGGCGAAGCCGTTAAGGGCGCAGACAACTAGGCCAGCGCGCGTCAGATGCGGTGGGCTATGGCGGAGGCCGGTCGCAGATTGAGCAACGACCGTTCTCTGTGCACCGCGTGGGAAAACAGGCCTTATCGCTCTTGCAGGGCACGACACACCCGTCAAAATAGCAGCGGGCCTCACCGGGGCAATCTGAGTCCTGCAAACACGCCGCGCACAGACCTCGCGGGCGAGCGCAGCGGCCTTCGGGGCAGTCTGCGTCTACCTGGCAAGGTGGCCTGCAAGTGCCC
>Ga0193954_1001577_pt1 | contig 11512 bp, 10 predicted proteins | sample BB_5_MG_FD_140340 | JGI IMG/M metagenome (GOLD analysis project Ga0193954, IMG submission 140340) | Microbial mat bacterial communities from the Broadkill River, Lewes, Delaware, United States - BB_5_MG | ecosystem: Environmental > Aquatic > Freshwater > River > Microbial mats | place: USA...
CAAACTTTCCATCTTTTGTTCGTACACCATAAAGTCCAGAGCTTATTTGTAGTATTATATCTGCCATATCTTTTGGCACTTTTTTTGGAAAACTTTCTATTGGCGCTTCCCAATTAGGACGATAAAAGCACTCTCTTTCTTTATTAAAAACATAAGTATCAGCTTCAAGATCTTTTTTAAATACAATCTTTCTATAAAAATCAATAGCTACAGGAATGTTAAAAAAAAGTTTACAAAGTTTGAATACTTTATATTCAAAAGCATTTCCTCTTACTTCTTTCATATATTTTGTATCATAATCATTATGTGTTACAAAAAAGTTTGAAGTAAGTCCACCCTCACCTGAATTGATTGGAAATCCACCCATTTGTGCTCCATAAACAAAAGCACGTGTTCCCTCAGGTGAGATAGAACCATCACTCATAGGAGCTCTTCCTATTATTGAATTAGATGTAAAAGGATGCTCCCTTTTAGAACCAAACTCTACTGAAAAATCATTTTCTACCTCATCATCATTTAAAACAATATTAGTGTGCCTTAACATAAATTTTGGTTTTGGTAAAGGTTGAGATGGTGAAAAAGAGGAGAAATTGACTTTATCTCTTGACGCACTATAAACCCAATCGAGTTTATCCATAGATTCATAAAACTTTTCATCTCCAAAGTATTGACGAAAAGGTTCTCTAAATTCTTGAAATACAAATCTCAGTCTTCCTATAATTGGATAGTTTACTAAAATTTGATGTTTCCGTTGTACATATTTATCGTGAACATACCACATAAATATACCGATTAAAAAAATAACTAAAATGACAAACCATACTTGCATAGATTGTTCCTATTATATACTAAAATTAAAATAAGAGGAAAGTATCCCCTTATTATTTATACTATTTAAGACCTCTTGCCCCAATATTTCCATATCTATGATACGAATGAGATATTGATTGTTCTATAAAATAGTTTAGAAGTTCTAATCTTCCTTCCATCATTGGCTTTTGTCTAACAATAAATGTTAAAGATGAAGCTGACTTATCAAATACTACAGAAGATACTTTATCTATATTAGAATACAAAACTCTATCATATTGGGACATTGTTTTTATCATCTGTTCATCTGTTTCTACTGCATACTCGTTTTTAGGTGAAAATAATATAGCAGATTTTTCTAAAAACTCTAGTACTTCTTTATTATTACTAATTGACACTTTAAATCTAACATTTGAAACAATTGAAGCTAATATTCTTGAAACTGCTTCAAAAATTGTATCATTTTGAGTTACTCTAATTAAAACTTTTTCCAAAGGCAAATATCTGAAATGATTATCTTCACCTCTTACTCCACAATAATCTTTTGCTTTGCTAAATTCATTTTCATAGTTTTCATAGTACGATTGAAGTGCAATATCTAATTTTTCAAACTCCTCTTTATTTGATTGAGTTTGTTTACAAGTTTGAATAAATTCAGTTAATTGATTGTTATATTTTTTAGAAACTCTTGGTTTAGATTTTTCAGTAAAGTCAACAAATTGTGTTATATAATTATAAATACCAACTTTTCTACCAGCTCCAATTGCTGATTTTCCCATACCTCCAAAAGGTTGTCGTAAAACAATAGCACCTGTTGTTCCTCTATTTACATATAGGTTTCCAGCTTTTAAATTTTCTTTCCAATAAGAAACTTCTCTTTCATCAAGAGACTCTATTCCTGAAGTCAATCCATATCCAGTATCATTTACTATTTTAACCGCATGTCTTAAATCATTTGCTTTTACAACAGCTAGTACTGGTCCAAATAACTCATTCATATGGATAAAGTTACCCTCATCTACTCCCCACTTAATTGCAGGTTTTAGCATATATTCGTTTTCATTGGCGTAAGATGGTTCTAGTGCCCACTCTTCGTTTCCTTCTAAGGACTCAATCGCTTTTTTAAGATTTCCAGAAACTTTGTTTGCTAAAGTACCAATTCTATTTTTAAAATCCCAAACAGTTCCAACACTCATTGAATTAGCAGTATCAACTAAGGCTTTTCTAAATCCCTTATCATTATAAACCTCATTTTCTAAAACTAAAAGTGAAGTTGCAGAACATTTTTGACCCGAGTTTCCAAATGCACTTTGACATATATTTTTAACCGCTTGTTCTCTATCAGCCATATTTGTAACAATAGTTGCATCTTTTCCACCAGTTTCAGCTGTTAGAAACAAATCAGGTCTAGTTTCAAGCATAGAAGCCGCAGTATCTTCACCACCAGTTAAAATAACAAAATCAACATCAGGATTAGAGATCAAATGCTCACCAGCAACTCTACCAGGACATGGTGCAAATTGAAGTACATTTTTAGAAACCCCACCATCCCAAAAACATTTACACATCTCATAAGATGTTAATGCGGCAACTGAAGCAGGCTTGATAATCACAGTATTTCCAGCGGCAAGTGCGGCAGCTATTCCACCCATTGGAATAGCTACAGGGAAATTCCATGGTGGTACAATAACACCAACACCTTTTCCTTTAAATTCTAAGTTTTCATACTTATCAAAATAATCAGCACTATGAGGATAGAACTCTAAAAAGTCAACTGCTTCAGATACTTCTACATCAGTTTCAGTAAATACTTTTCCAACTTCAGCCGCGGCAACTCCAATCAAATCATCTCTTCTTTCTCGTACTTTTATTGCAACTTGTTTTAAGATATCATGTCTTTGGGCATGTGTCATATCTCTCCAACCATCAATATCAGCACGAGCAGTAGATACCGCTTTTTTTAAATCATCTGCGTTAGCATTTGCAAATTTACCTGCAAGAACACCCTCATGAACTTGTGATTTATCAATAGCATCTACTATATTTCTATCTTCACTTATATCCTCACCAGCTATTACTATTGGAGCAACTGGATGTTGTGTATCTTTTGAGTTTTTCCATTTTTTGATAATATTCTGAGCCCATTGTTGATTAGAAGGCAATACAAAATCAGTATCTGCTTCTGCAATATAATCATCTTTTTCAAAATCACCACTTTTTTCATATGTTTCTTCTAATCTGTTCTGAGTTCTTTTTGCTCCAACAAATGAAGTTTTCTCATTTTCAAAAGATTTTTTGAATAATTCTTTTTGCATATTCCAGTCTTTTGAATTAACAGTCAATCCAAACGAATATCGAATAAAGTTATTTGGACCAGTATTTTCATCAAGTCTTCGCACTAAATAAGCAATAGCATTTGTAAACTGCTCCTTAGCCGCTGTTGGTGCATATAAAATAACATCTTTAGATATCTCTTTAATAGCAAGTCTTGCGGCTTCACTCATCCCCTCTAGCATCTCTAAAGTATGATATTTTCCTACTTTATTATCATTTGCTAATTGTGTAGAATAAGCAAGTTCAAACAAATTGTGTGATGCAATACCAATATGCATAAAAGGAGCATTTTTTTCTTGTAACGCATATCTAGCCATTCTTTTATAATTAGAATCTGTATCACTTTTATCTGTATATGTAACCATCTCCCAATGTTTTTGACTAGCTTCTGTCTCTTCCATCTCCATATTGGCACCTTTTACAAGTCTAAACTTGATAGGTGAACCACCATTTTGAACACGAATTTTTGCCCATTCACATAAATTTTTCTGCCAATTAAAAGAATCAGGAAGATAAGCTTGAAGTACAATACCTGCATAAAAATCTTTAAACTGTGGTTTTGATAATGTTCTTTTAAACACCTCAACTGTAATAGCCAAGTCTCTATATTCTTCCATGTCAAGATTAATAAACTTATTTGATTGTGTACCATCTGGTGCAATATATGGGTATTTTTGCGCTTGTGCATATATTATTGATAATTTTTCTACAAGCACTTCAACTGTGTGTTCAAAGTCTAAAGCATTGATTTGAGAATAGATAGTTGATATTTTTATAGAGATATAGTCAATATTTGGATTAGACAAAGCATTTAGGTATTTTTCCATACGCTCACTAGCTTCCTCTTCACCTAGTACTACTTCACCAATTAAATTTATATTTACTCTAGTACCTTCATTTTTTCTCATAACTAGATGTTTATTAAATGGTTCTTTTTCCCCTTTAATAACAACTGTTTTTGTATCTTCTCTAATTTGATCAACAAACATCGGTACAGATAAATTAGGTAAAAACTTACCAAAATTTTGAAACAACCATAATAATGTCTTATCTTTAGTTGTAAAAAAATGAGCCATCCCATGCTTTTCTAATAAAAATATAATTTGATCTGCAATTCTTGCATTTGACTCTGCTCTAAAACATTGATCCATAAGCTCTATTAATAAAGCTTTATCTTCTGGATGATCCAACATTTTATTCATTTTTATATAAAATTCTTTATCAAAATCACTTACAAGCTGTGTTGCTCTGTTTTGCCACTGTTCTGCTAATTTTATTGACGAATTTATCAATCCTTGTTCATTGTTCATCTATTATCCTTAAATTTAATTGGTTTTTAAATAAAGTTTAAGTAGTTTATCACACGTATTTAATTATGTCGTGCAGGGGATGCCGCCAAGTATGCCCCTGTAGCTACTTTTCTTCTTCTTTTTTAACTAATGTTTTTTACCCAAGTATGCTTCTTGTATTGTTTCTGAGTTTAATAACTCCTGAGATGTTCCCTCATGTGTAATTTTTCCTACTTCTAGTACATATGCACGGTCAGCTAACTTTAAAGCAGCTTTTGCATTTTGCTCAACTAATAAAACAGTTACACCACTTTGTGCAATCTCTTTTACTGCTTTGAAAATAGTTTTTATCAAAATTGGAGCCAATCCTAATGATGGTTCATCAAGAATTAACAATTTTGGCTTAGACATAATTGCCCTACCAATTGCAAGCATTTGTTGCTCACCACCAGAAAGCGTACCTGCAAGTTGCTTTCGTCTCTCCTTTAGTCGTGGAAGAATATCATAAATCCATTCTAAAGTTTCCTTATCATGATCTTTTAATGTATACGCACCCATCATTAGATTCTCTTCAGTTGTAAGTGTTCCAAATACTCTTCTTCCCTCAGGAGAATGAGACATTCCAAGACTTACAATATCATGTGCTTCACATTTAGTGATATCATTTTTATCAAAAATAATATTACCCGACTTTGCTTTTAAAAGTCCAGATATAGTTTGCAATGTTGTAGTTTTTCCAGCACCATTAGCACCTAAAATAGTTACAACTTCACCACGCTTTACTTGTAAAGATATACCTTTAATTGCATCAATTGCTCCGTAAGAAACTTGAAGATCTTTTATATCCAATAATATTTCATTGTTTACCATTATTCATCCTCCTCATCGTCAGTTCCAATATATGCTTCAATAACTCGTGGATCACCTTGAACAAAAGATGGTAAACCTTGAGAAATCTCTTTTCCAAAGTTAATAACAGTGATATAATCAGTTAGTTTCATAACCATATCCATATCATGTTCAATCATCATTATTCCTAGACCCATCTCTTTTATTTTTAAGATAATATTTGTTAATTCTATTGTTTCATTTTCATTTAAACCAGCTGCTGGTTCATCTAATATTAAAATCTCAGGATCAGCTGCTAAGGCTCTTGCCATCTCAATTTTTCTTTGATTTCCATATGATAAATCACCAGCAGGTGTATCAGCATATTGACTTAATCCAAAAAACTCCATAAGCTCTTCAACTTTTTTCCAATGTTTCATCTCATCTTTTTTATAAGCAGAAGTATGAACAATTGAGTGGTACCATTTTTGCTTTGACTTTGTATGACAACCAGCAATAATATTTTCAGCAACACTCATCTCTTTAAAAAGTCTAATATTTTGAAAGGTTCTTAAAACTCCTCTTTGAGCAATTTTATGTGGAGCCATCCCTGTGATATCTTCACCTTTATATTTAACAGTACCTTGCTCTGGAGTATAAATACCAGTAACACAGTTAAAAAGTGTAGTTTTCCCAGCACCATTTGGGCCAATGATTCCATAAATCTGAGCAGGCTTAACTTTTATAGTTAAGTCATCAATTGCAACCAAACCATGGAAAAACTTTGAAACATTTTCAATCTCTAATACATATTCCATTATTTCTCCTCACTTTTATTTACTACTTTCTTTTTCAAGAATTTTGGAATATTTCCAAACTTAGCTGGCCATACACCATTCGGTCTTAAAATCATAGTAAGAACCATAGCTGCACCAAAAATCAAATATCTTGACTCTTTAAACTCTGTAAATAATTCTGGTAATACAAACATTACAAATGTTCCTATAAGTATTCCAGGAAGTGAAGCTGATCCACCAACAAGAACAATAGCAAAGAACATAACAGATTGCATAAAGTTAAATGACTCAGGAGATACAGCAGAATACTGAATAGCAAAAACACTACCAGCAGCACCAGCAATTGCAGCACCTAAAGCAAAAGCAAATAGTTTGTAATAAGAGATATTAATCCCCATTGATTTTGCAGCTATCTCATCTTTGTTTATATAGTATAATGCTCTTCCATACTTTGAAGTATCAAGATTTCTAATAACAAATAGTGTTATAATCAACAAACCAAATGCAATATAATAAATTGCAATATCAGACCATAGCTCATATCCAAATACTCTAACTACATCAATACCAAAAATACCATTTGGACCACCAGTTAAACCAAAAATATCATTTGATAAAACTTGTTCAAAAATGATATTAAATCCAATAGTAGCAACCAGTAAATAATCGCCTCTTAGATGGATAATTGGACCAGCTAATAATATAGAAAAAACCACAGGTACTAAAATTGCAAAAGGGATAGTAGCAACGATTTCTAAACCAAAATGTACATTTAAAATAGCAGTCGTGTATGCACCCATTCCAAAAAATATTGCATGACCCATATTAAAAATACCAGCTCGTCCCAAAATAATATCTTGAGAAAAAGCAACAACAGCAAACACTAAAAATGTTATACCAATACTTAACCAAGCAGAATCAACAACAAATGGAAATAATGCCATTACTACTATAAATAATGTAGCAATACTTGTATTTTTTGTATCCATTATACTTTCTCCGCTGTTTTTTCACCAAGTAGTCCAGTAGGTCTTACAATCAATATTATAATCAATAATATAAAAGTAAAAGTTTCTGCCCATTCTGTTGAAATATATCCTGAAATCATTGCATTAAATAATCCAAGTAAAAGACCACCCAACATAGCTCCAGGAATTGAACCAATACCACCAATAATAGCCGCTATAAATGCATTTAATCCATAAAGCCATCCCATATCAAATGTTAAACCTCTATAATAAATACCAATAAATAAACCACCAATTGCTCCAAGCATTGAACCCACAATAAATATTGTCATAATAATTCTATTTACATTGATACCCATAAGTTTTGCAGCTGATTGATCTATTGCAGTAGCTCTGATTGCTGTACCTATTTTTGTTTTATTAATGAAAATATAAAGAGATATCATTAAAACAGCTGATAATGCTAAAATCACCACTTGTGTAAATGAAATAATCACTCCACCAAAATTCCATGATGTACTAGGGAAAACATTTGCTGGGAAGATTTCCATATTTGGTCCCCAAATTAACATAATTCCATTTTGTATTACCAATGAAGCTCCCAGTGCTGAAACAACCGCACTTAATCTTGGTGCCGTTCTTAAAGGTCTGTATGCTAGACGCTCAAGAAGAACACCTATAAAAGCTACAACTATTGCTGTTAATGAAAATACTATTACGATATTCACTAAAGACAATGCATTTGAACCATAAAATTGTGTAAAAATAGTAAGTCCTACATAAGCAGAAAAGGCAACCATGTCACCGTGTGCGAAGTTGATTAACTTCATCACACCGTAAACCATAGTATAACCCAATGCTACTAATGCATATAAACTTCCTACTGTTAAACCATTTATTAACTGTTGAAGAAAAGTATCCATTTTTTAACGCCTTATTATTCAGTAACTACTTTTTTTGTACCATTAGCATTCATTTTATATACAACAAATTTAGCACCAACTCTTTCACCATCTTCTCTAATATTAAATGGTCCAGTAATCCCTGCGAAATCTTTCATTTGTCTTACATATTGTGCAATTTTTTTAGTATCAAAAGATTTTGTTTTTTCAACACCTTCAATAACTGCTCTTAATCCATCTGCATTTGTAACAGGCCAGATAGATGGAGGATCCATTTTAAATCTTGCTTTATATGCTGATAAATATTTTTTTGCTTCTGGGTATGGTAAAATTTCTGGTGTTGGGAAGTTAATTAAAACTGTACCCTCAGCAGCTTTACCAGCCAATTTATAGAAATCTGGATTGTCATTTGAATCTCCACCAACAAAGTCAGCATTGATTTGTAATTGTTGTTGTTGAGATCTTAATAATCCACCATCTGTATAATAACCTGAGTAGTAAATTACATCTGGATTCATTGCTTTAATTTTTGTAAGTGTTGCTGTAAAGTTTTGAACTCCAGACTTAATCTTACCTCTAAAGATAACATTTCCACCAAGTGCTTTAACTGATGCTTCAGTTGCATCACCTAAACCAGCAGAGTAAGAAGAATAATCAGATAAAACTACAATTCTTTTATATTGTTTCCCTTTTACCATATAAAGAGCTGTAAAATCACTTTGCGATGAATTTGGAAATGAGTTTCTAAAGAAAGTCCAGTATTTTCTTTTGATTAAAGAATCACTAGTACCATCACTAGTTTGTAAAACTTTATTTCGATAGTATGTAGTTTGAGCAGCTTCTGTTGCTCCTGAAGTATATGAACCAATTACAGCAAATACGCCAGCATTTGATAATTTTTTAGCACAAACAGCTGCTTTTTGAGCTTTTGCTTCATCATCACATGTTACAACTTCTATTTGTTTACCAAGAAGTCCACCTTGAGCATTTTTTTCATCAACAATTAGTTTTACAAAGTTTTCTATACTTTGACCCTCATTTGCGTACTTTCCTGTAATTGGTGCTTGTACACCTATTTTCACTGTATTTGAAGCAATTAGCGAGCTAGCTACTACAGCACTTAATGCAATCGCACCAGTAATTTTTTTTAAATTCATATTTTCCCCTTTTTTTTGAATTTGATTTTAATCTAATTTATATCTAAAATGTAGGTTCGATTATATAACAACCTACACACCATTCACCAATGTTTTCAATTTTATTAATATCTCCTCCTTTGAAATTTGATTTTAAATTTTTATGCTTCGAAACTATTAAATCAAAAGACTCTATAATCTCTGAAACTCTTTTTTCACTTTTTTTTCTAGCTGTATTTGAAATATCTAAGTAAAAAGCAAAAATACCATAATCCAATGTTGAATCCTCTTGTTTATCTCTAGACAACATTTTACATATAACTTCTACATCTTGTTTGTATTCTTCTTTAACATTTCTAACACCATTTTTTAAGCTCAAAACAACTCTTGAAATAGAGTCATTATCACTTTTATGAACAAATCTTTCATCTAAAGTTAAACACATAACATCTTGTGTAATATAATGTTCTTTCATAAAATCTCTAAAAGCATCTCTTTTAGGAAGTGAACATCTTAAAATATCAGCAATTGTTGCATCTATAAAAATTTCAGGTGCGTCATCAAGTTTTGCTATCTCTTGAGATACATGAATTGTCAAAAATTTTGGTGGTGCATATGATAAATATAACTCATCAGCAGTCCAAAATGTAAAATTTTGTTTTGCAGTTGATAATCCTGTTAAAACAGAATTTACAATTTTTTCTTGACTTGGAAATTTATTCATTATTCATCACCTATATAATTTTCATCTACTTCTTGGATAATACCGCTTTCAAAAAGAATATCTTCAATTAGTTTATTTTTTGAGATATTAAGTGATTGGCTTAATATCACAAGAGAATTATCCAATCTTTTGTCAATCTTAATAGTTAACTGAGATATCTCTTTTTTATTACTTTTGACATGTTTATTTATAACTTGCTGAATCACTGTTCTTTTATTTTTTTGCTTTGCCATATCCAATAACTTTTATAATTTTATTTTAGTAGTACAAAAAGTAGTACTAATTTTTATATAGTCATTATTTCACAGTAAATCTTAAATAGAACTTAAATTATTATAATTAAAAGTTAAGTATCCCCCTTTTAATGTGTAAAAGTTACACAAATTTAATGTTTTTTTACAATTTATTAATTTTGGAATAAAAGTTGGCTAATCTTTTAAACTTTTTAATTGTTGGATAAATAATCCAACAATAATTGTACTCAATCCAATAATTGTAGATAAATATATTTGCTCACCTACTATAAAAAAGATAAAAACCAAAGATATAAAAGGAGAAATAAAAATCAAATTTGCTATTTTGGAAGTTGATGTTGCGCTTTGCATCGCTTTTAACCAAAACAAAAAAGTAATACCCATCTCAAATAGTCCAACATAAGATGCCGCCATTAGTCCAGTAAAACTTGGAGCTTGAATAGGTTGCGTTAAGAAAAAATAAATACATATTAGAGGAAGTGATAAAATAAAATTTGAAAATAATCCAATGATTGGATCAACTTTTGACTTAGTATTTAATATCCAGTACAAAGACCAAAGAACAGTTGACAATAATGCCAAGAAAACTCCCTCTAAATTAGAAAAATTCAAAGCAAATGGTTCACCCTTTGTCGCAATAATCAAAACTCCAAAATAACAAATAATTCCAGCAAAAATATCATTTATAGTTAATTTCTGTTTTAAAAAAACAACAGAAAAAAAAGCAAGCATCAAAGCCCAAGTATAGTTTATAGCTTGGGCTTCTTGCGCAGGTAATAAATCATAAGCTTTAAATAGAACTAAATAATATAAGAAAGGATTCAAAGAGCCTAATACAAAAGATATTTTAAAATTTGATTTAATATACTGCTTAACCTCATCTAACTTTTTTTGGTAAACAATAACTAAAAATAAAACAAACGTAGAATTAACAGAAGCATACAAAACTAATTCATAAGGGCTTAAATACTGTAAAGATACTTTAAATGCTGTGGCAACTGTTGACCAAAAAAAGATTGCTATTAAGGCATATTTATATGCTAAGTTTTGTGATTTCATCTATAAACCTTTAAATCGGATTATATCATATACTACGTGTAGTTATCTCTTAAAAATTATTTTATCTCTATCTTTTTTGAAGTATCATAAACTAACTCATAATAGTAATTATTATTAAATTCAAACTCTTGTATCACCTCAAGACCTAGCTTTCTAGTATGAGCTTCATATGATCTTGGATTTATTTTATTGATAAATGTTACTAAAATTGGATACCTTTTTGCCATCTCTTGTCTTGCAAAATCAAATATTTTAGACAAAGTACCATCACCTCTAACACTTTTATCAATACAAACTGGTCCATATTGGTATGAATTATTTACACTGAGTATTTGCCCTAAATACTCTAAAGTGTGTAGTTCTTTTATCATATGTTAAAACATAGGCCATACAGACCAGAACTTCCAAGAA
>Ga0193954_1001581_pt1 | contig 11496 bp, 12 predicted proteins | sample BB_5_MG_FD_140340 | JGI IMG/M metagenome (GOLD analysis project Ga0193954, IMG submission 140340) | Microbial mat bacterial communities from the Broadkill River, Lewes, Delaware, United States - BB_5_MG | ecosystem: Environmental > Aquatic > Freshwater > River > Microbial mats | place: USA...
CTCAATGACCAAAGTGCCTTTGTGGTCTATCTCAAATTGCGTTCACAAGAGGAATTTTTGCACCATTACCAGATTATCCTAGATCAAAAGATACCCAATGCCATCTCTAATGCTTTTTTTGTCTCATTCTCGGATAAAGCGGATGAAAAGCTCTCACAAGATGGCTACTCAATTACGATTTCAACCCATACCCAAGCACTCTTTTGGGACATCCACTCCAAAGAAGAGTATAACAGACAAAAAAAACTCACGCAAACCTACATACTCAAACAATTTTTAGAACACTTTGATACAATCCATGAAGAGGATATTGTCGATATTTTTTCTGCTACCTCCATGACCTTTAATCGCTACCTTGGACGTATAAATTGTGGAGGGGAGGCGGTGAGTCTCAAAAATATTCTAAGATTACCAAGTGTGACAACTCCTTTTAAAGGGCTGTACAATGTCGGTGATACACTCTTTGCAGGGCAAGGATGGCCAGGTGTTGGCTTAGGAGTCAAGATACTCGATAGGATTCTTAATGAAGGACGTTGAACTTGAAATCAGTATACGCGATTGGTTTTATATTACACTCATTGGTGCTTTGTTTGGTTTTTTTATTGCCCTACTTTTTTATTTTTTAGACCAAGAGTTACACCACCTCTCCACCATTGGTTTTGCCATTGCTCTCTCCATGGCGATCTCTTTATTGTCTGCTTTTCTTATTAATATCTCCAACCACTGGATACTGCCCAATGTCCACAAAGTCTTTTGGCATTTTATTAGTTTTGTTTTCTCTTTCATCTCAGGATATGGAGGTGTATTGATCATCTATTGGCTCTTTAGTGGATATGGTTTTGCCATTATTACTACTATTAAACCCTATTTGCATTACATTGCCATTACCACAGGGTTTTTGAGCTTTTTAATTGGACTTATTTTACATAAAGTCATCTCCATGAAGTACCGTCATGAAGCAATCAAAAATGACTTTTTGGAGAGTAAAATAAAAGCCCTTGAAGAAGAACTCAACCCACACTTTTTATTCAATGCACTCAACTCCATCAGTGAGCTCATCTATCTTGATCAAGCCAAAGCCGAACGCTCTATCTTGGATCTCTCCAAGTTTTTGCGTAATGTGATTAGCAAAGAATCCCTCATTACCCTAGAACATGAGTTGCAAATGGTGCAAACCTATATCGACATAGAGAACATTCGCTTTGCCAATCATATCCATTTTGATACCTATATCATCCAAAAAGAGATTTTAATACCCAAATTTTCCATTCAATTACTTGTTGAAAATGCAATCAAACATGGTTATTTAGGTGGTGTGCTAAATATCGAAGTCTACCAAGAAAAAGATCATATTATTGTTCAAAACAATGGAAAACTAGAAGAAATCAGAACCTTTGGTACAGGTTTAGCCAATCTTAAAAAGAGACTAGAGCTATTGCAAGTTGGTACTTTAGCCTACCAAAGACATCAGCAAATGATGCAATTTATTATTACATTAGAGAGGAGCTAATTATGCAAGTAGTTATTGTTGATGACGAGGAGTTGGCATTAAGTCGCCTAAAGCGACTACTTGTCAATGAATCAATAGAGAATATAGAGAGTTTTAATAACCCCGAAAAAGCCCTTGAGTGGCTTGCTAAAAATCGTTGTGATTTGATCTTTTTAGATATTGCAATGCCTCAAATGAGTGGATTGGAACTTGCCAATCGGGTGATGGAAAAGTACCCAAATACCTTTATTATCTTTCAAAGTGCCTACGATGAACATGCCCTCGAAGCCTTTCAAAGTGGGGGGATTGACTATCTCCTCAAACCCATTGAACAAAGCCAAATCAAAGAGACACTCTCAAAGGTAGAGAACTTTAGAAACAACACCTCCTCACTCAATAATCGACGGCTTATGGGCAAACGGGGCAGTTCAATCTATCTTATTGATATAAAAGATATATTTTATATCAAAGCGGATTTGGATGAAGTACTTGTACGTATCAAAGAGAGCGATGTCTATGTCAAGAAGAAGATAGGAGAGCTTGATAAGCTCCTAACCTCCAGTCATTTTTTTCGTATACATCGATCCTATATGGTCAATATCAATAAGATCAAATCCATGGAGAGTGTCGATCAATCAAAACTCCAAATTGCTTTTAATGGTATTGACGATACGATTACAAGTTCAAAAGAGGGAGCTAAAGAGTTTCGTGAATACCTTGAGAGGAGAAGTTTATGAAAAATTTTATAGCAATCTTTGTATTGCTCAGTAGCCTACTACTAGGAGGAGAGAAAGTGAATATTTATGATTTTGAAGTCAAAACCATTGATGGTAAACAAGAGAGTTTAGCAAAATATAAAAATAGAGTTATGCTCATTGTCAATGTAGCAAGCCAGTGTGGCTATACCAAACAATACATAGGATTGCAAAAGCTCCATGAGGAGTACAATGCCAAAGGTTTAAGTATTTTAGGCTTTCCTTGCAATCAATTTTTGGGACAAGAACCCAAAGATGATGCCAGTATTAAGAGCTTTTGTATGACAACCTTTGGTGTCAAATTTGATATGTTTAGTAAAATTGATGTCAATGGCAAAAATACCCACCCACTCTACCAATATCTCAAAACTCAAGCAACAGGCTTTTTGGGTTCAAACAATATCAAATGGAACTTTACAAAATTTTTAGTCGATAAAAAGGGCAAAGTCATTGCACGATATGGCTCTTCGACCAAACCCAAAGATATTGCAAAAGATATTGAGGCACTTTTAAAATGAATCTCTTTGCAATGCGAAATGAGTACATGAGCCAAGGACTGCAACGCAAAAACTTGGATGATAATCCTATCAAACAATTTGAACTGTGGTTTCATCAAGCAATAGATGCGAAGTTGATTGAACCCAATGCCATGAGCTTGGCTACGGTAGGAGAGGATAAAATGCCCGCCATTCGTACGGTTTTGCTTAAAAGCTACGATGAGGAGGGCTTTGTCTTTTTTAGCAACTACAAAAGCAAAAAAGCCCAACATATTGATCACAATCCCAAAGTTGCACTGCACTTTGCCTGGCTAGGGCTTGAACGCCAAGTCAAGATAGAGGGCATTGCCACTAAGATAAGTAAATCTGCCTCACTCAAATATTTCCTCTCTCGCCCCAAAGGGAGCCAAATAGGAGCGTGGGTATCACACCAAAGTGAAGTGATAAGCTCACGAAGCCTCCTTGAAGCCAAGTTTGATGAGATCAAAAATAAATTTATTGATGGCAAGATTCCCTTCCCTGACTTTTGGGGTGGCTACATCATCAAACCCTTTATAGTAGAGTTTTGGCAAGGAGGCAAAGACCGCCTGCATGATCGCTTTGAGTATCGATGGGTTGAGAATCAATGGGAAATTGAACGCTTGGCACCCTAAAAAAAGCTATTTTACAACCAGAAGAGCTTTAAATTTAAGCATTAAACGCTATATTGAGTTAAATTATTAAATATTTATAGGTATAATAATTTAGATATATAGAATTTAGGAGATTTTTTTTGATTCCTTTTAGTGATGAAGAGCTACAACCAGCGGTAGCCAACGTAATAGAAAAAGTACGTCCATCCATTAAATTAGATGGTGGAGATATTAAGCTTATCAATATTCAAAATGGTGTTGTTTATGTACAACTACAAGGAGCTTGCGTCGGATGTGCAAGCTCGGGAACGACAATTAAATATGGGGTAGAGCGACAGATGCGTATGCTCATTCACCCTAAGATGAGCGTGATTAATGTACCAATTGGCTGGGAAGACAAACTAGATCAGTTAGGATAAATTATGACTCGAAACACAAAAAGCTTATTAACCCGTGCTGAGAAAAAGTTTTTGGGTGGGAGCTTTGATGAGGCACTACGTGACTATGGATTGGCACTCAACAACAACCCCTCTCTCTCTGAAGCCAAGGTAGGAGTATTCTTATCTGATTTGGCACTTGATAGTGAAGATGAGGCAAAAGCCCTCTTTGATTATTATCAAGTGATCAAATCAACCAATGATGATGCAGAAAAAATTATTGACAATCTTATCGACAGTGTCTACTCCTCCAAGAGCAAAATTCATGAGATACTCCTTGAACCCCTCCAAGAACAAGCTGAGTATGAAGATGGTATTCGCTATCAAGATTTTTTGGAGCATATTGAGGGGAGAGGTGGCTTTAGAGAGGCATTTGAAGATATTATGTTCTCTACCAAAGTCATTTTAACCACCAAAGAGGAGTTTATCAGCTTTGTAAGTAAGCTTATAGAAAATAAATTTGACTCCATGGCACTGCAATATCTTGATAATACTGCCACACTTTTTGGTAATGATCAAGAGATTTTAAGCTTATATGAAAAGATTGAAAATAGATGAAACTACCCTTTACAAGTCGTGATAACTTTGCGTTTATCACCGATGACAGTACAAAACTAAACCACGATACTCTCTTTTTAAAGACGGCTCAAAATAGCAAATATTTTGAGCTTCTTGAAAACAAACCAGCATACATTACTCCCAAAGAACTCATAGAGCTTTGGGAACTTGACTCCATGAACATTATAGGGGTCACAGGAACCAATGGCAAAACCACGGTAAGTGCGACGATCTATTCACTTTTGATTGATCTAGGTGAGGGAGCTGCACTGCAAGGGACACGGGGACTCTTTGCCAATGATGTACGGATTGAAGAGCGTTCTATGACAACACCTTCTATCTTTGAAACGCTTTACAATATCAAACGTGCTAAAGAGCTAGAAGCCAACTACTTTGTGATGGAAGTAAGCTCTCATGCAATCGATCAAAACCGTATTGAAGATTTGGACTTTGCGATCAAAATCCATACCAACGTGACCCAAGATCATCTTGATTATCATAAAACTATCGAAGAGTATCGAGCCGTCAAAAGTCGCTTTTTTGCAGATGAGAGCCTCAAACTTCTCAACAAAGATGCCCTTGATACAATCACCTATAATGCCAAAAATGCCTACAGTTATGGTGTCGACAATCCCTCTTCGTTTAAAGTTCAAGCCTTTTCACTGCTCAATGGCATCACCGCAGGCATTACCTACTTTGGTCAAGAGGCAACCTTTTATTCACCCATGATGGGGCTTTTTAACCTCTCCAATCTCATGGCAGCCATTGGAGCAGTAAGTTTGCTTACCAAAAAACCACTGCAAGATATATGCGACGCAGTAGAGAACTTTGCAGGGGTATCGGGACGCATGGAAGTAGTCAGCCACTATCCTACCATTATTGTGGATTTTGCCCATACACCTGATGGTATGATTCAAGTCCTTGATAGCATCAAAGATCGAGATATATCCGTAGTCTTTGGAGCAGGAGGCAATCGTGACCGTGATAAACGCCCCAAAATGGGAGCCGTGGCCGCAAAGTTTGCCAATAAAATATACGTCACAAGCGATAACCCTAGAGATGAAAAACCTGAAGATATACTCTCTGAAATCTTAGCAGGGATCAAAGACCAAAGCCACACACGAGCCATGGTTGATCGAAGCTTTGCCATATCCGAAGCGATCAAAGAGCTAGGGGACAAAGATGTCTTGATGATCCTTGGCAAAGGAGATGAACCCTACCAAGAGATAGCAGGGGTACAACACCCCTACGATGATAGAGAGATAGTGCGTAAACTCTTAAGTATGTACGAAGAGCAAGAAGAGTAATCTTCTTTGCTTCCCCTACCTATTATTTTGTAGCCAAAATCCGTGGCAATGTAATCCCCTCTTGTTTTTGATACTTCCCTTTGCGATCACTGTAGTTGGTCTCACACACTTCATCCCCTTGCAAAAAGAGTACTTGTGCGATTCCCTCATTGGCGTAGATTTTTGCAGGCAGTGGTGTGGTGTTAGAGATCTCAATCGTAATATGCCCTTCAAAGCCTGGTTCAAATGGGGTGACGTTTACAATAATTCCACAACGAGCATAGGTGCTTTTACCTAGACAGATAGCCAAAGTATCCACAGGCATCTTAAAGTACTCTATAGTACGAGCCAATGCAAACGAGTTGGGTGGGACGATACAGACATCTCCTTTGAAATCAACCACATTATTATTATCAAAATCTTTGGGGTCGACTACTTGAGCGTTGATATTGGTAAAGATTTTAAACTCATCACTCACACGAATATCATACCCATAACTACTCAATCCATAAGAGACCACACCCTCACCTACTAATCCTTCACAAAATGGGCTAATCATCGCCTCATTTTGTGACATTTGGCGTATCCATTTATCTGATTTTAATCCCATATTTTTCCTTTTGTTTTAAATTTTTGCTATTATATCTTGATACTCTAATGCTAATGTAGACTCTTGTGTGAAAAAAGAGCGTTTAACATAGCGAATAGAGGTAGAGCCAAAGATATTTAGATTTTGGACTATATTCCACTGCATATCTTTTTGAGCAACCAAAATACCAAAAACATTAATGCTTTGATTGGCTTTGCCCTCTAATAGATGCAAAAGAATATAGACAAATTCAAGTGATTTTTTAAACTTTTTAAATACTTCGCTTTCACGTACTCTTTGGCTCTTTAGCTCAACCATAACAATATTTAAAACACCATCTGCTCTTTGCTCCAAAATAATCTTTTCTACTTTATTTCCTTGCAATTGAAAAGCATTTGACTCCGTATCAATAACCCAATATTGTGAAGTTTCTATCAAATTGTACAAAACAACTTGTGTAAGCAAAGCATTGGCTTCATTTTCATCAATAATAACACTATTACCACTAACACTCTCTACAAATGATTGAGCTTTAAAAAAATCAAAAATATTTTGTTTATTGAGGTTTTGTGTCATTATGCTCTAGCTCATCTAAAATATACTCTTTTTGCATCTGCTGTAACTCTTCAACCTCAGAAAAAGTACCAAAATGAATATTAGAATTATCATCATATTTATAAGGAATGATTGTTTTGCCATTAAAATAATAGATACCTACATCATTACTTGATAGATTTATTTCACTATCCATTTTAAGTTCATTTTCTTCAATAAACGCTTTGGTATCTACTCCTTTATCTCGCAAGTCAAAAAGATGTAGATAGTTAATAATCGATTTAGCCAAAGTATTACTATGCGTTGCCATCAATAGTTTATTCTCACTTGCAAAGTGCATCAAGAGTTCCATCACCTCTATCTTTTTAGCAGGGTGGAGATTCATTTCAGGTTCATCGATAATCAAAAAATTATTCTCTTTTTGCATCCAGTATTTAAAGTAGAGATACAAAGTGGAGAGCTGATTAACCATCGAAGAGCTTAGGTACATGGGGATATTTTCACCCGATTTATGATTGTAGGATATATCTGCCATTCCTATCGCTTCGGCTCTATCGACAGATATATTACCCTCTATAATTTCAGCTAATTTATCTAAATATTGATTGGCTTCTAATGGTTTATCAAGGGAAAAGATAAGCTTTTTAATCAAATCATCGACAGGTTGGGTATAAGAGGGGGCATAAAACTTTTTATTGTTATCATCAAGTTTATCAAGGTTTTGATACATAGAGTCTTTAAAGTCTTTTTCGGTATTAAAAATATATTTATAAAATGAGGGGAAAAAGAGTCGGCTTGATGGTAAGAAGATTGAAGGTTTGAAAAGTTTTTCAATTACTGTTTCTATTAACGAATATGTTAGGTAATCATTATGTGCTTTATTATCTTTTAATACTTCAATATCGATTACATTAGTATTTTCTTTTTTAACTATATTTAATCCACTTGAATATTGATGATTAAAATCAATTGAATTAAATTCATATTCATCTATAACCATTTCAATATCGCAATCAATTTGCTTTTTAAAAACTTCAAGTGTTATAAACTTTAAAAAATATTTTGTAATACTTTTTGATATCAGTTGAGATATATTTTTATCAATAACGATTGACATTTTACCCAGTGTATTTTTAGGAAGTAACTCTATGTTATCATAGCCATCATGAATATCTAAATTATATATCCCCCAAATCAACTGTGAAATATAAGTTTTTCCACTATTATTATGCCCTACAAAGAGGGTGAGTTTTTTGGATAGATCAATTTCGCATCGTTGGATGATGGGTGGAAATTTGTTGATAATAAGCTTCATCTCTATCCTTTATTTGCTTTGATGGTGCGTCGGGAAGCACTCTACTCGTTAATCTTCTCTTTGATCTCTCTAGCCAAGTTTGAAACTCTCTCTATCTTTTGACTATCACTAATCGATTCATCCAATAAGATATTCACAAAAGCTGATCCTACAATCACGCCATCTACACCTTTGGCTTTTTCTTTGGCGGTTTTTTCATTGACTCCAAATCCTACAAAGACATCGGTCTTGGAATACTCTCGTACCAAAGAGATGGTCTCTTCTAGGCTCTCAGATTTGCCTGCTCCTGTGATCCCTGCGTAGGCGACTAGGTAAATGAACTTCTTGGCATCTTTACTAATCATCTCAATACGTTCACGTGGATCGGTTGGGGCGATAAAATCAATGAGATTCAAGCCAGCATTCTCAATGCTTGGTTTGTACGTTAATGCCTCTTCATAGGGAAGGTCGGGAATGATAAATCCATTGACTCCTGAATTTTTGGCTTCAGAGATAAAGAGGTCTACTCCTTTGTGGTAAAAGGGGTTGAAGTATCCCATCCATAAGGTATCGATTTTGGGTGCGATGATCTTGGATGCTTCAAAAAGTTGATCAATTTTAAATCCATTTTGAAGGGAGAGTAAATTGGCTCGTTCAATCACGGGACCATCGGCTACAGGGTCAGAAAATGGGACACCAAGCTCTAGTGTATCAACGCCTACGTCAGCTAGAGCCAACGCCATATCTACGGTAAAATCAAGGCTTGGATAGCCTGTGGTGATGTATGCAACTAATTTTTTCAACATATACTCTTTTATTCATTATTTGTAGGCGTATTATACTTTTTTTTGATAAATTCTTCAAACTCTTTTGCAGTGATGGCTTGGGAGCAGTAGTATCCTTGGAAATAGTCACACTCTCGTTCAAGGAGATAGTTGTATTGACTATCATTCTCCACACCTTCAGCAACAATGTCCATATTAAAGCTTTTGGCGATGGAGATAATGGTATTAATGAGTTTTTGATCATCGTCCAAATTATGAATATCTTGGGTAAATGATTTATCAATTTTGAGCGAAGAAAAAGGCAACATCTTAAGGTACGAAAGTGAAGAGTAGCCCGTCCCAAAATCATCAATAGAGACACCAATTCCCATGGTTCGCAGTTGATTCATCTTAGAGATGCTCTCTTTGATGTCTTTGATAATAATTGATTCGGTGAGTTCCAACTCCACGGCTTTGGGGTTGATTTTGGTCTCTTGGATGACCCGTTTGACAATGTCGATAAAATTATCATTGGCAAACTGTTTGGTACTGATATTGATGGCGATTTTTTGCAGTGTATGCTCACTGTACTGTGCCTGCCATTGCAAAAAATCAACAATAGCACGATTAAGTACCCACTCTCCAATAGAGAGAATAAGTCCCGTCTCTTCGGCAATAGGGATAAACTCATCGGGGTAAATATCATCTAGCTCATCGCTATGGAGTCGGATGAGTGCTTCGGCTCCAATGACTTTTTTACTCTTAAACTCCAAAATAGGTTGATAATAGACTTTAAGCTCCCCTGTCTCAATGGCTTTGTATAATATATTTTCAATATCAAGCCGTCGTTTGAGTTCGACATTCATCTCATCTTGATAAAAACTGCTTCGTCCTCTACCATCTCGCTTGGATTGATACATCGCGGTATCGGCATATTTGAGGAGATCCTCTGCTGTATCTTTGCTATTGTTTAAGACAGCAATTCCAATACTGGTAGAGATGTTGAGCGTATGCCCCAATAGAGTAAAAGGCTCCTCCATACTTTGGTGAATCTTTTGCAGTACTTTTTCGGTCGTAGAGATCGCGTGGGATAGATCCTTGCCTAAGTTAGTCAGAACAATGACAAACTCATCCCCACCAATACGGGCAACCACATCTTCATCACTGACCAATTGACTGAGCCTTGTCGCACTGACTTTTAATAACTCATCACCGATACTGTGTCCCAAAGAGTCATTGGTCTTTTTAAAATGATCCAAATCCAAAAACAGCAACGCTGAAATCATACCGTGGTTTTTATAGCGAATCAGAGCTTGTTGGAGTCGGTCATTGAGCATGGCACGATTGGGAAGATTGGTCAAGGCATCATAAAAGGCTTGATACTCTATCTTTTTTTGGGCTTTAACTTTGGGAGTAATATCACTCATAATTCCCACACCCCCAATAATCTCTCTATTGGCATTGTAAATAGGAGAGGTTCGCAGTGTAATCCATATGGTGATTTGTTTGATCTTTGTAACATACTCTCCCTCATAATAACCACTCGTACCATCAAGTACCGATTGGATCGTAGGGATCACACGGGTATCGGGGATTTGATTGATATCAAGCCCTATAAGCTTATCTTGTGGTACTTGTAAAATACGAGAAAACTCAGTATTAAGTTGATTGATCTTAAGATCTTTACCATAATAAAAAATACCCGCAGGAGCTTCATTAAAAATCGTCTGAAAACTGTCTTGGGTTACTTTGAGTCTATCTTTTGCTTCTTCAAAAAGCTGTTTAGACTTGACAGTATTGTAGATATTTTGATAAAACTGTTTGGAGATACTTAGGAGAAGTATCAAAAACATGGTTGCTAAAAAAGCAATGGTATACCCTTCTAAAAAAAGCCGTGTAATCAATGGTATGAGCATCACAAATAAAAAGAGCCGTGTGGCGCTTAGATGCGAAGCTAGGGAGCTTGTCGCCCCCGCCCCCATCCCCACAATAATAATAATCAACATGCTTTGATGCTCCAAAGAATCAGGGAAAAGCACAATAGGGACAACTCCCCACAACATCGCAGCAAACAAGGTACCAATCAGAAATATCTTATTCCAATGTGCTATGGAGTAGTGGATTTTGTCTTTGTGATAGAGATAAGCAAAAAAGTAACGTAGAGTAGTAAGAAGTAATATGGAACTCAACCAGATAATCAAGTACTTTTGATTGACAACCTCCCAGAGTAAATATACCAAAACAATGGTATTGACAAATACAGCAATTGAAGATGCCAAAAGATTTTTATACGCTAAATCCAATAGTTCTTTATTAATAGAAAGTGTAAAATCTTTTTGTTTATTCATAGAGTTTCCTATGTCTACGTAGATAATTTTTGAGTTGTTTCCATAGTTCATTGTAGCACAAGAGCTTAAGAAAGCTCTTATTTATGGTGACTAAAGCCCCATTTTGGATGGATTAAGAATATTTTTAGGATCAAATGCCATTTTGATCCGCTTGAAGAGTTCAAGTTCCGCCTCATTAAATGCCATGCTCATAAAAGGTGCTTTGGCCAAACCAATACCATGCTCACCGCTTAGCGTTCCACCCATATCAACAGTAATTTGGAAAATCTCTTTGATTGCTTTGTGTCCAATC
>Ga0193954_1001582_pt1 | contig 11495 bp, 14 predicted proteins | sample BB_5_MG_FD_140340 | JGI IMG/M metagenome (GOLD analysis project Ga0193954, IMG submission 140340) | Microbial mat bacterial communities from the Broadkill River, Lewes, Delaware, United States - BB_5_MG | ecosystem: Environmental > Aquatic > Freshwater > River > Microbial mats | place: USA...
ATAGTAGATGTAGAGAAGAAAGATACAGTAGTAAGTATCGCAAAGTGTCAAAAAGAGGAAGCAGTGATAGATATAGATGAGGATTTACTCTCTTAGTAAAAGGGTGCGATTTTTCGCACCTTGATAGAAAGAAATTACTAAAAAACGAGGAGTTTAACTCTCTTCTTCCACCTTGACCTCTTCTTTGATAGGCTTATCTACCACTTTGGCTAGTATCTCTATATAACACTCTTTTGCATCTGTTAGTTTGATTTTATCCAACTCTTTAGTTAGAGTATCTGCTTCTACTACCTCAGCACTATCTCTATCTACTCCAATCTTACAATCAAAGTCCCAGTATGTTAGAGATGGGTTTTCTAGCTTTTTCTTCTTCTCTCTCTTCATATATTTACGAATTTCATTTTTGATACTATCTAATACTCTATCTTGGTGTAGCTTCTCATCTGTTAATTTGAATATCTTTTTCATTTTGTTCCTTTATTCTCTTATCTATCTCTATTTGAGTTTCTGTTTCTACTTCTTGCACCATCTCTTGCACCACCGTTATTTGCATGAGAGCTATTACTTCTTGGTTTTTTTCTCTGATTGTTTCTACCATTTTCTATAGGCTCTGCTTTGATATTTGGGTCTGGTCTAAAGGCTTCTATATCTACTTTATTTATGTCTGATTTGATAAATCTCTCTATATCTTTGAGTAGCTTATGCTCATCTACACACACTAGAGATATAGCATGTCCACTCTCTCCTGCTCGTCCTGTCCTACCTATACGATGTACATAATCCTCTGGTACATTGGGAAGCTCATAGTTTACGACATGAGGCAACTGGTCTATATCTATACCTCTTGCTGCTATATCTGTGGCTACTAATACCTTTATCTCATTGGCTTTAAAACTAGCTAGTGCTTTGGTTCTAGCACCTTGGCTCTTGTTTCCGTGTATGGCTAGAGCTGATATTCCATACTCTTCTAACTCTTTGGTAAGCCTATTTGCTCCATGTTTAGTTCTAGTAAAGACTAATACTTGTTTCAAATCTTTAGTTTTGATTATTTGAGATAGTAGCTCTCTTTTGCGTCTCTTATCTACTAGATGCACCGTTTGAGTTATTTTGTTTGCTGTTGAGTTCTCTTTGGCTACCTCTATAATAGATGGATTGTTTAGTAGTCCTGATGCTAGTTTCTTAATCTCTGGAGAAAATGTAGCAGAAAATAGTAGAGTCTGCTTTTTGGGTGGCATAAGTTTGATTAATTTCTTAATATCATTAATGAAACCCATATCCAACATTCTATCTGCTTCATCTAGTACCAAAAACTCCAAACTAGAAAAATCTATACCCTTTTGAGAAGATATATCAAGAAGCCTACCAGGGGTGGCTACTACTATATCGACTCCTTTTTTGATGGTTGCTAGTTGTGGATTGATACCCACTCCACCAAATACAACAGTAGAGCGAAATGGAGTAAACTTACCATAATCAGCTATACTTTGTGCTACTTGGTTTGCCAACTCTCTAGTAGGAGTTAGTACCAATCCTCTGATATGTTTCTTGTGCATCTTTGGAGAAGTTTTGTATAGTCTCTCGAGTAGAGGTAGTGTGAAACCTGCTGTTTTGCCTGTACCTGTTTGTGCTGCTGCTAAGACATCTCTACCCTCTATGATAATAGGGATTGATTTGAGTTGTATCGGTGTTGGAGTATCGTAACCTTGTTGCTCTATAGCTTTGAGTATAGGAGCTGATAGTCCTAATGTGTTAAATGACATATATGTTATACCTTAAAATGTAAATTATTTTATATTATATCCTAATTTTTAGTTGCCTTTATAAAATTTTAATATTTATTTCATTATAATAAACAATCATAACTAAAGGATATAAAATGTTAAAAAAGTTGTTAATCGTTGCGTCGTTGTTTGTTTTTACTTATGCTAGTAATGTCAAATTTGAGGGAATGACTTCATACAATAGATATGGAAATCAGATAACACTATCAGCCGATAGAGTCAAGAGCTACAAAGGTAGAGGTAAAACTGGTACTCTAAAGATGATGCTATGGGCTAGTAAAAGAAAATATCGTGGTGGTAATATCAATGGATATGTAGTTGGTCAGAGTAAGTTAGGACAACTTATAGGTAATAACTACTATAGCAATCTAAGAAGAACAGTATCTTTTAGAACACCTCCTAGAGGAAGATATTATTATATGACTCTAACACTATCTGAGTACCAAAATGGTAGATATAGAATAGTTGATTATGTATCTTATAAAAGAAAAGAGAGATTTTAATAATTAAAGCGACTTTGGATATAATGGCACTCGTCATTTTGTCCTTATCGCTTAACTGGATAAAGCAGGGCCCTCCTAAGGCCTAGCTCGAGGTTCGAGTCCTCGTGGGGACACCACCTATTTTTACTTCACTAATTATATATATTACAAACTAAGGAAACACCATCAAATCATTTGAAAAATTAAATCTACACCCAGATATACTCAAAGCTATCAAGCTAGAGGGATATACTCAAACCACCCCTATACAGAGTAAAGTAATACCAATAGCCCTAAAGGGAGTAGATATAATAGGAGCATCCAAATCAGGAACAGGTAAGAGTGCCTCTTATCTACTCCCACTACTAAATAGACTCCAAAAAGTTATCAAAGATGAGCATAAGATTATACGAGCTTTGATAGTCGTACCTACTATAGAGTTAGCAGACCAAGTATCAAAGAGTATAAATGCTCTAGGTAAAAATATAGGTATCAAAAATGTCAAAATACAAGGAGGCTCACCCAAAAGCCTACAACTAGAGAGACTATCCAAAGGAGCTGATATAGTTGTAGCCACCCCCGGTAGGCTACAAGACTTTATCAGAGATAATAAGATAAATCTATCAAATGTCAATACCGTGATACTTGATGAAGCTGATACAATGTTAGAATTAGGATTTCTCGAAGAGATAAAAGCGATACTTAGCCACTGTAAACAGCCTAGACACACTATGCTATTTTCTGCAACTATCTCACAAAATATCAAAAAACTAGGAAGAGAGTTTCTAAAAGAGCCTGTAATAGTAGAGATACACGATAGAAGAGCAGTAGTAGAGATGATAAAACATAGAGCCTACAAAGTAGATAGAGCCAAAAAAGATGAGCTTGTAGCAAAGATTATCAGAGATTTCGGACGAGAAGAGGTACTTCTGTTTGCCTCTTCTAAAGAGTCAGCCAATAAAATATATAGATACCTACAAGAGCAAAAAATCAGAGCCTCTATAATACACTCTGATATCAAAAGAGGAGATAGAGCCAAAGCTTTGGGGCTTCTTAAACGAGGCTCAATAGCCGTATTGGTAGCCACTGATATAGCTTCTCGTGGTATAGATATAAAAGAGTTGCCACTAGTAATTAATTATGATTTACCAGATAGCACAGATAGCTTCACCCATAGAGTAGGGCGAACAGGACGAGCCAATAACTCAGGAGAGGTGATAACTATCCTCACAACAAGAGACTATAACCCCTTTAGCAAGATAGAGAGAGACCTCAGACTTAGTATCAAGCGAGAGGTTTATGAGGGATTTGAGCTAAGCGATACACAACCTCGTCAAAAACAGCCCAAAAAGAAGTCACTCATAGAGCGAAAAGGTGGGTTTGACTACCATAAGCAGAGACAAGAGAAGAGAAAAGGCAACTACAATGGAGCAAAAAAAGATAGACCAAATAGCAGTAGAGCAAAAAAGAGATAGTTTTTTTAAAGAGGATTTCTCTTTGGTTCTCTCAGGTGGTGGAGCTTTGGGCATAGCACACCTTGGAGTAATCAAAGATTTAGAAGAGCTTCAAATAACCCCTAGCGAGATAGTTGGTACGAGTATGGGTGGCATAGTTGGAGCGTGTCTAGCTATCGGTATGAGAGAAGAGGAGATTTATGAGAGAGTTGAGGAGTTTAGCTCTGTGTTTAATTGGATAAAGTTCTCCTTGTCTGGTAACTCTGTGATAGACAATAGTAAAATCTCTAAAGTCTTTGATACTATATTTGGGCATAAAAAGATGAAAGATATACAAATCCCCCTCAAACTTATAGCAACCAATATACAAACAGGCAACAAGAGAGTCTTTAGCATGAATGATGATATATATATCAAAGATGCGATACTTGCTACCATGGCAATCCCGGGGATATTTGAAGAGCATACAATCGGTGATGAGGTCTTTGTAGATGGCTTTATTTGTGAAAATCTAGGTGTAGATGAGAGTTCTTTTGATAATGTACTAGCTGTAGATGTACTAGGGCAAAACTCATTTGATAGTGATATGCCTGATAACTTTTTCAAAAGTGCCAATATCATAGAGATGTTTGAAAAATCGGTAAGACTTCTCATATACAATCAAAGCAAAACAATCATATCACACACAGATAAAAACATATACCTCATCGAGCCAGAGACAAAAGAGTATAAGACATATCAGTTTCATAAACATAAAGAGATAAGAGCCTTGGGCTTGGGACTATTAGTATGATAGATAATGGATTTACATACCTTAGTGTAATTATACTCATCGCCTCTAGTGTATTATATATAGAAAAGAGAAGTGGTTACAAGATATTTGATTATCTCCCTGCTATCGTTATCATATACTTTGGTGTGATGGTATTATCTACTCTAGGAGTATGGGAAAAAAGCGATTCTATCAACACCACATACAAAACACTCAAATCCAATCTACTCCCTGCTATGATATTTTTGATGTTGCTATCTGCTGATATGAGAGAGATAGTAAAATTAGGCTCAAAGATGCTCTTTACATTTTTTCTAAGCTCTTTTAGTATCGCTATAGGATTTATAGGCTCATTTGCTCTATTTCATACATATTTTACACCCGATGCTTGGAAAGCATTCTCAGCACTAAGTGGTTCGTGGATGGGAGGTACTGCCAATATGGTAGCCATTCAAGGTGCATTAAATCTACCCGATAGTGCTATGGGATATACTCTACTTATTGACTCTGTTGATTATGCTATATGGGTTATGTTGCTTCTAGCCCTCGTACCTTTTGCCAATAGATTTAATAGATGGAGCAAATCAGACACCTCAAAGATAGATGAGGTAGGTGCGAGACTGAGAGCAAAAGAGAAAACCAAAGAGCCTATAGAGTTTAGCTCACTCTTTATACTACTAGGATTGGCATTAGGTGTATCTGCCCTATCTCAATATATCTCAACATATCTACCTACTACAAGCTTCATCACTACCACTACTTGGATAGTCATCATATCGACCCTAATAGGTATAATATCTGCAATAACCCCCATATCGAAAATATCAGGAAACTCAGAGATAGCCAACATAATGTTATATCTAATAGTAGCCCTAATAGCTTCACGAGCCAACTTATCAGAACTCACACAAGCCCCACTATACATCATAGCAGGATTTGTGATACTACTAATCCACTTAGTTCTAATGCTAATATTTGCAAAACTCTTTAAACTAGACCTATTTACCATAGGAGTAGCCTCACTAGCCAATATAGGAGGAGTAGCCTCAGCCCCAATACTAGCTTCAGCATACTCAAAAGCTCTTATCCCAATAGGCGTACTTATGGCGATGCTAGGATATATAATGGGGACATTTGGAGGATTGATGGTAGGTAAGGTTTTGGCGTTGTTTTGAGTGTGATAAGGCTCAAATGATTACATTTAATATACTCTATCAAAATATTAGTATCCAAAAATATCATCTATAAGACTCTTCTCTTAGTTTTTTGGCAAAAGCCACAGAATCTTTTACCTCTTCAAATGGATTTGTCATTTCCATTTCATTATCATCACTAGGCAATTTATAATAATTTTCCATAGGGTCTAACTTTTTATACTTTATAGTAGATTTTTTCTTCTTATCAAAATAGTTATCTACTATATTTTTATTATCTTGTATAAAAGAGACAATAAACTCCATAAATTTTTCTTGATTAGAATTAAATCGTGTCTCAAAAATATCTTTCATTTCAGGACTATTTATTTGTAGTTGTGTCATTAAAATTCCTTTTTATATAAATCAAACACAGGTATTTTTTTATACTCATCAATTTCTGTATGAATTGTCCTAAATATTTCATTTGAATATAATCTAAGTCTTAACTCTTCTATATATGTTTTATATACTGATGGAGAAATCTTGTTTATCTTTATAATTTCACCATAAATAAAATTAAGTGTCATTACTACAGATCTAATTTGAGTAGCTTCTTTATTTATCTTTAGGAACTTTTGGATTAGATAATCTCTCTTTGAGCTTCTTTTGAAATTGTGTTTTAATGGTAGAGTTTAGTTTATTCCACTCTTTTAAAGCTTTAGGCTTGAAGTCTAGGTTATAAATCATCTATATTTACTCTAATCGTCTCTTCACCATCATTCAATCTCTCTTTAACTATCTGCGAGAGATGATAATCATCTATAATATCTATCATCTTCTCATACAAAGCACTTGGCACTAGATAGGCACTTGCTACATTGTGATTGAGGATTGCTACGGCTTCATCACCTGCATCTTGTATTAATTGTGTTGGGGATTTTTTGAGTTCTGTGATACTTGCTGTGTAGTTTGCTAATATTGGTTGCATATTAAATCCTTTTTGATATATCTTTAATTAGGTTTTAATATTGTACTTTATTTGGTATTTTTTGTCAATGAGGTTTTTTATTTTCGGAAGTGAAGCTTTAGCTTCGCCTAGATATTCTGTGTCGTTTTATTATTTGGCGAGGCTGAAGCCTCACTTCTAGTAACTATATAAGCTTACTTCTTACTAACTCTCTGACACTCGCTAACGAAGTGTTTCGCATTCTCTACAGGTACATCTGGTAGTATTCCGTGACCTAGATTGAATATGTGTCTCTTTCCACCCATAATCTCTTGGATACCCTCTACACACTCTGTAGTGGCTTTTTTATCATATAATCTACATGGCTCCATATTTCCTTGGAGTACATATTTTTCTCCTAGTTTCTCTTTTGCCATAGCCATTGATGTACCCCAATCTACACCGAATACATCGAAGTTTCCATATACACCACCCCTCTCAATAAATGCTGATACTCCTTTAGGGAACATAATGATAGGTATATTAGGATATTTGCCTTTGAGGTAATCTGCAATCTCTACCATATATTTCCAACTAAACTCATCATATTTAGATGGCTCAATCGCAGCAGCCCATGAGTCGAAGATTTGTACTACATCTATTCCTGCTAGGATTTGTCTCTCCATATATAGCTTGACTACTTCTGTGACCTTTGCTAGTATATCGTGTAGAAGCTCTGGGTTTGAGTACATCATCTTTTTACAGATATTGTATGTCTTTGTCCCTTGTCCCTCTATCATATATGTTGCCAAAGTCCACGGAGCTCCTGTAAAGCCGATAAGTGCTATCTCATCGTCTCTCTCATCAAGCTCTTTGCGTAGAAGCTCAATAGTCTCATATACATAAGTGAGTTTATCAGAAGCCTCTTTTCCTCCGATTAGTCTATCTAAATCTGCTTTTGTCTCTAGTGGGTCACTAAACTTTGGCCCCTCACCTTTTACGAAACTCAAATCCATACCCATCTCATCAGGTATTACCAAAATATCAGAAAATAAAATAGCTGCATCTACACCTACTATGTCAAGTGGTTGTATCGTGACTTCACAAGCCTTTTTGGGGTCATGACAAAGATTGAGGAAGTTCCCTGCTTCGGCTCTTACTGCCATATATTCAGGGAGATAACGCCCTGCTTGTCTCATCATCCATACTGGTGTATATTCCGTATCTTTCCCTAAACACGCATCTACAAATATTTTACTCATTATTTACCTACCTTACCTAAAAAATATAATCCTAATGCAAGTGCTGCAATAGAAAGGGCCAAATACAACATCTCTAAAGGTGTTGTAAAATTCGTATGCAAAACTCTTTGGAAGAAATTTACAATCAAGACCATAATTATAACTTTTGCTATCTTATCTTTGAGTTGGTCTAGTGAGTGAATGGCTAGTATTTGACTACCATTGTTACCCTCTGCTTCATCTATATCAGATATAAACAGCTCATAGAGTCCAAAAGAGAAGATAAACATCACAACAGCGATTAGATACAAATCCACAGCACCGATAATCCCTGCTACTATATTCTCATGGAAATGGTTAGGATGCTCTCCTGCCATAATGGTCTGGATAGTATCTACCGTCACATGCCAAATATCCAAAGAGGCTACAACAAAAAGTAAAATCGCACCCAAAAGTCCAAATATCACTGCTAAGATTATTATAAATCTACTTCTCCAAATCGCACCCTCAAATATAACCTCTATCCAACTCGTTTGGTCTTTATCTGCCATTATACATTCTCCTCTAGTTTTATCCACTTTTGAGCAATCCGTACTGCATTGGTCGCAGCTCCTACTCTCACTTGGTCTGCTACACCCCAAATGTGGAGTATATTGTTACTAAACAAATCTTTTCGTATTCTACCTACATAAGTAAGGTCTGTATCTGTAGCCGTGATAGGCATAGGGTACTCATTTTTGCTCATATCATCTATTACTTTTACATTTTCAAATTCACTCAATACTTTTCTAGCCTCTTCCACAGAGACATCTACACCCTCATTAAATGTTATAGTTATAGACTCACTATGACTTCTAAGCACAGGCACTCTCACACAAGTAGCAGAGAGGGCAAAATCAGTTCCCATAATCTTGGCTGTCTCATTTACCATCTTCATCTCCTCTTTGGTGTATCCATTCTCTAATGGTACATCTATATGAGGGATGACATTTAGTGCGATTTGGTGAGCAAACGCCTCTACTTTGCTATCTTCTAGTTTAAATGAAAAGAAGTCTTGCATCTGTTGGACTAGCTCTTGCATTCCTGCTTTACCTGCTCCACTTACAGCTTGATATGTACTTACATCTACTCTCTTGATACCATACAAATCATGTAGAGGCTTTAGAAGTTGCACCATCTGTATAGTAGAGCAGTTTGGATTAGCTATGATACCACTATCTTCCCATAGCTCTATATCTTGTGGATTGACCTCAGGGACTACTAGAGGCACTCTCTCATCCATACGGAAGTGTGAAGTGTTATCTATCACCACAGCACCAGACTCTACTGCAAAATGAGCATACTTAGCAGAGATACTACCACCTGCTGAGAAGAAGGCTATATCTATACCTCTACCCTCAAATACACTCTCTGTAAGCTCCTCTATCTTATAGTCCTTACCTTTAAACTCTATAGTATTACCAGCAGAGTTGGCACTAGCAAGAGGCAACAGATTACCGATAGGAAAATCAACCTCTTCTAAAACTCTAAAAAGCTCTTCACCCACAGCTCCTGACGCACCTACTACTGCTACATTATATTTTTTCACCTGTTTTTTCCTTATCTATTGGACTACTATTATCAAAGCCTATTATTTTATCATTTATATATTAATGTAGCGTAAAGCTATCAGATTTATATCTCTATTATAAACAATCTTCTCATTTTGTGGGTTCTTGGTAAGAGACAACATCGCTTTTCCTAATCTCTCACTTGTAGTAATAGAGTTTAGCCTCCGTGTATATAATATAATCTTAAAGATACCCAAACCTCCCTAACTCTCTATCTTTTATCACCTCTGTATAGTTGGATATAGACCCATTCATACTTATATATACACCATCTCTATCTATAGCAGATATATATCCAAACGCAGATGCAAAATTGGCTGTGGCTTCTACTGGGTCTATGCTATAAGGCATCATCGCACCTGTTAGGATTATCTGTTTAGAGATATTATGCTTTGATAGATATTGAGCTGTGATGTCTATGGTATCTGTGCCGTGGATTATTATGATTTTGTGATTTTTGGCTTTTGTGATTGTCTCTAATATCTCTAACCTATCACTATCATCTATATCTAGGCTATCTTTGCCTATTATATCTATAATCTCATCAAATCTATTTAGCCACTTTTGGGTTATATCTTTGAGTGCTGATGAGGTTTTATCTACTATAAGCTCTCCATTTAATGGATTGTAACGCTTATTAAATGTTCCACCTGTATTAACTATTGTAATTTTTTGCATTTATCTACCTTGATTTTTGTATATAACTCTTATATTTTAACGCAATAATGGTAATATAAAAGAATTAATTTCAGGGAGTAGTTTTATGATAATGAAGGGTAAAAAAGGTGTCATTTTGGGCATCGCAAACAAAAAATCTATAGCTTATGGTATAGCCGAAGCTTGTAGAGAGCAGGGTGCTGATATAGCTATTACATTTTTGAGTGAGAGATTTGAGAAAAAGCTAGAGCCAATAGCCCAAGATTTGGAGTGTAATGGGAGATTGTATCCTTGTGATGTTAGTCACCCAGAGGAGATAAAGGCACTAAGAGAGTCACTCAAAAGAGATATGGGTGAGATAGATTTTATAGTCCACTCTATCGCTTTTGCACCCAAAGAGGGTTTGAGTGGTAGATTTGTAGATATATCCAAAGAGGCGTTTGATGTGGCTATGGATATATCTGTCTATTCACTTATAGAAGTCGTGCGAGAGCTAAAGCCTATAATGTCAAGCTCATCATCTGTATTGACTCTTAGCTACTATGGTGGAGTCAAATATATCCCCAACTACAATCTAATGGGTGTAGCCAAAGCTGCGTTGGAGATGACGACAAGATATTTAGCAGAGGATTTGGGTAAAGATGGTATAAGAGTAAATGCCATATCAGCTGGACCCATCAAAACACTCGCAGCTGCTGGTATAGGTGATTTTGGTTTTATGCTCAAATGGAACTCTGCTCACTCACCACTACGAGAGAATGTAACGATAAACCAAGTAGGAAACTCAGGTATGTATCTGCTATCTGATTTGAGTTCAGGTGTGACTGGTGAAGTTCATTATGTCGATGCAGGATATAATATAATGGGTATGCCAGCAGTTGAGTTTGATGAGAACCAAAAACCAAGGATAGTATGGAATGGTGAAAAGTAGATGCCTCACTCTGACTCTAATGAGTATCTAAAGAAAAGAGCTTTTTTCGATAAAGTGCTTACTATCTATGGTAGAAATGCCGTGATAGAAGCACTCGAAGATGACTCTATCACTATACACAAACTTCACCTATCCAAATCAAACAAAGACGCAACAGTGCTAGAAGATATGAAAAGAGTAGCCACCCAAAGAGGCATAGAGATAGCATATCATGACAAACAATCACTATCAAGAATATCCAAAAATGCCAAACAAGACCAAGGTGTGGCACTGGATATTGTGCTTGAACATTTTGTAGATGAAGAGGAATTTTTAAAGCAGAGTAGGGCGTATCGTATAGTAGCCCTAGATGGCATAAACAACCCTCAAAACCTCGGTATGATTATCCGTTCATGTGTAGCAGGAGAGATAGACGCGATAATCCTACCCACCAAAGGCACAACCCAAATCTCACCTCTAGTGATTAAAGCAAGTGTAGGAACAAT
>Ga0193954_1001584_pt1 | contig 11486 bp, 8 predicted proteins | sample BB_5_MG_FD_140340 | JGI IMG/M metagenome (GOLD analysis project Ga0193954, IMG submission 140340) | Microbial mat bacterial communities from the Broadkill River, Lewes, Delaware, United States - BB_5_MG | ecosystem: Environmental > Aquatic > Freshwater > River > Microbial mats | place: USA...
ACGAGGCGGCTGATCACGATGACGCTGCCGCGCATGATCACCATGGCCACCATCACCGAGATCGGCAGGGTGTACATGAGGGTCGTGGTGGGGATGACGACCGCGGTGCAGACGCCCGAGGGGATAATGTAGAGCAAGGCCCGAGGCTCGGCGTCGATGCGGTACCAGCCCAGCGCCATGACCACCGTGAGCGCGATGAGGGTGCCGCCCGCCGTGCTGTAGACCAAGAACTCCAGGCCATGCAGCCCCGGCCGGCCGGGGGCCGTGCTGAGGAAGTACTTCACGGTCAATCCCGTGATGACGTAGAAGACAAAGTACCCCGCGCAGAGCTGAATGAGTCGTCCGGTGCTGCCTTCGCCTTTGCTCAACATGTGAAGTCGTTGAGCATGGCACGCTGTACTCAAACGACCAAGCCGTCCATCGTCGGGCTCGGATTTCGCTTTCAGTGCTGAGCGCCGCGCACTACGGTGCCTACGTGGGTCCCGCCCTAGAACTGCTTGGCTTTGATTCGGCGCTAAAGGAGGCCTTCGAGGCGCTCGATGAGCCCAATGCCTACGCGGCTCGCATCACCTCCATCCACAAGGGCGGCTTCGAGGTCGCCAGCCCCAAGGGCCACGAGAAAGCCCGACTCTTCGGTACGCTCAAGCGCGCCTTTCGCGATTCACCTCGCGCCCGGCCCGCGGTGGGAGACTGGGTCGCCGTCCGGGCTCAGAAAGCTGGCTTGCCGGGCATCAGCGCTGTCCTGCCCCGCAAGAGCGCTTTCATTCGCCAGGCCGCCGGCCGGCGCACGGAGCCCCAAGTGGTGGTCGCCAACGTGGACACCGTCTTCATCGTTTTGGGGCTGGACGGCGACTTCAACCCGCGCCGCCTGGAGCGCTATCTCGCGACCGTTTGGGAGAGCGGCGCACAGCCCATCGTTCTGCTCAACAAGCTTGACCTGGTCGACGATCCCCAGGTCTTCGTCGACGCACTCACCGAGGTCGCGCCCGAGGTCCCGATTCGGCTCACCCAGGCCAAGGGCCACGATGAGGCCGCCGATGAGGGTACACGCGGCCTACACGCCCTGCGCCCCCACCTCGTGGCCGGCCAAACCGTCGCGCTGGTGGGCTCGTCGGGCGTCGGCAAGTCCACCCTCGCCAACGCCCTGGTGGGGCGGGATCTTCAGGCCATCAAGGCGGTGCGCGCCAAAGACCACCGGGGCCAGCACACCACCAGCCATCGCGCCCTGCTGCCCATCCCGGATGACGCAGGCACCGCCTACGCGGGCGGCATGCTCATCGATACCCCCGGAATGCGAGAGCTGCACCTTTGGGACGTGCAAGAGGGCCTCAACGAGCTCTTCGCGGACGTCGAAGCCCTCGCCGAGACCTGCCGCTTTCGCGATTGCCAGCATCAAGGAGAGCCCGGCTGCGCCGTGCTGGAGGCCGTCGAGCGCGGCGTGCTGTCCCCGGAGCGACTCGCCTCCTTTGCGAAACTGCAGGATGAACAGCAAGCCCAGAACGATCGTGTGCAAGCCTGGGAGCACCGGCGAGGCAAACGGCCCCCGAAACCCACCGAATAGGCTTGGGGGGGCTGTAGAGAATGCTCGGTTGCCGTAAGCTGCGCGCCTCGGAGGGGAACTGACATGAACAATCCACTAGATATTGGCGAAACACTGAAGCTCGGCTGGGAGACCTTCACCAAGAACGCGGTCCCGATGATCGTAGGCATGCTCCTGGTCGGCATCATCGGCGGCTTCACCTTAGGCATCTGCCTCGGGCCGATGGTGATCGGCTACAATCAAATGATCCTGCGCGCGGCCAAGGGCGAGACCGTGGCCATCGGCGACGTCTTCGCAGGCTTTCAGAACTTTGTGCCCGCCCTCCTGCTCTTTTTGATCATGGGCGTCGCCATCATGATCGGCTTCATGCTGCTCGTGGTGCCCGGCATGGTCTTGGCTTTCATGTTCTTCTGGGCCCCCTGGATCATGGCGGAAGAGCCCACAATGAGCCCCATCGACTGCCTCAAGGGCTCGGTCGAGGCCTTTAAGCGAGACATGGGCGGCAGCATTGTCTTTGTGCTGGTCAACGTGGTCGTCAACATGGTCGGCGGCTTCGTGCCCTTCGGCAGCTTCATCACAGGCCCTGTGGCCTCCGGCATGGCCGCCCACGGCGTGCTTCGCGTCGCTGAGAGCGCCGGCTCCGCTCAGCCCGCGCACGCCTAGTCCCACCTGCAACCTCGGCTGCGGCCCCCCTACATTTCGAAACCGGCCCTGCCGGGCAAGATGGCTTGTCCAGATGGGGATCGACGAAGCCACCGGCCTCGTGTAGGGTGGCCCCGCGTCGTTCCATTGGAACGATTCGCTCCAAACTATGAGCACTCGGGCCACAGGCGAAGGCGATGGGATCACCACCCTCGACCACGCCCTGGAGCGCATCTGCTTTTTGCAGTGGCGCCTGGAACAGCTCGAAGCCTCCTTGCAGGACGCCCGCCTGAAGAACCAAGGCCTGCGCGCCGAGCTGTCCGAGCTCAGCCACGAGCAGACCCGGGATGGGGCTCGGCAAGTCAGCTTGAAAGAGCAGCTCACCGAGGCCCGCCGGGAGGTGCAGTCCATTGAGGAGCGCATGGCGCTGTCCGAGCGGGCCCGCGCGTCCGCCGAGGCCCACACCCGAGAGCTGCAGGCTCAGATCATCGGTCGAGGCAGTGAGCTGTCCGCCGAGGCCGAGCGAGAGCGACAGCGGGCCGAGGTGGCGAGCCGAAGCCTGTCCGACGCGCGGGAGCGCATCGATAACCTGGAGCGGGCCCACGCCCGCTTCTTCTTGCGGCTCGCGGAGTGGCAGCGCCTGTTGGGTTCGGACCCCGATCGCATCGACCTCGCGGAGTTCATCGCCGAGCTGAGGGCCGAGGTGGTGCGCCTGTCCGGAGAGCGTGATCTCTCCGTGCGGCGTGAGCAGCGGCTTCGCCTCGCCCTGGTGGAGGTGGGCGCACCCCTGCCCGCCGACGCAGCCCTGCAGGCTGAACTGCCGAGCCCGCCCCCAGCGTCTGCGGCCGCGGTGGCCGCCGTGGCCGGCGCGCAGCAGTTGATCGAATCCCTCGCCCAGGAGGCCAAAGCGCCCCAGATCGCGACCGACGCGAGCGCCCCAGAGGCCGCGCAGCCCCCTGCCGAGGCCGCCGAGGCTCCACCACCGACTGCGCCCGAAGCCACTGAGCTGCGGGCTGCAGTGAAGGCACGTATGGGTCAGCTCAGCCCCGATGATGCCGGCGCCGCCTTCGCCCACCTGCCGGAGCCGGTGCAAACCTCCGCGCAACCGTTGTTGCGAGAGCTGGCACAGGCCTCGACCGAGCGCGCCCTGCATGCTGGGGTGGCCCTGGCCCGCCTGGACGCGGAGGCCGCCGCGCCCGCCATCGTCGCCCGCATGCGCGCCGACGGTGAGCCAGTCCAGCGGTGGCTGGCTGTCTTGGGCAAGGCCGCAGGTCCCATGGCGCGCACGGCTGCGTTCAAGGCCTTCGACAGCCCAGATGGCGCGATCCGGGCCACCGCGCTCGAGACGCTGCTGGCTCTGTCCCCAGATGAAGCGCACACGAAGCTGCTGACCCGGGGCCTCGACGATCGAGACGCCCACGTGCGAAGGCGAGCCGTGCTGGCCGCACAGAGCTGCCTGGGGCGGCGCGCCGAACCGCTGCTCCACGCGCTCTTGGATGACGCTGATCCTGCCACCCGCCGCCTTGTGACGACTGTACTCAGGGGCCCGCGCCCCGCCACGGCCTCGGCCGTGGTCAGCTCGACCCGGAGAAGAAGCCCATGGAGCAAGTGACCTACTCACGAAAGCACCTGCTGCAGATCCTTGACCTCAAGGAAGCTGCCCTGCAGACCGCGGAAACCGAGGGGCCGCTTTCCGCCTTCGGAGGGCCAAAGGACCGGTATACCGCCAAGGACCTCACGGTCTGCCGCGCGGCCTTGGGCATCCACCCGCCGCGCAGCGGCGTGCGCAAGCAGCTGTTTTTGAACTTCAAGGGCGGCACTGGCAAGACCAGCCTGTCCGTATCCTATGCCTACCGCCTGGCCGAGATGGGCCACCGCGTGCTGCTCGTCGATCTCGACTCCCAGGGCCACGCCTCCAAGTGCATCGGCATCGAGGGTGAGAACTGCGAGCGCACCCTGTACGACGTGCTCGTCAAGAAGGTGCCGATCGTCGATGCGCGCGTGCAAACCGAGCTGGGCGAGCTGCACCTCATCCCCTCGAACCTGCGCATGGCCACCGTGGACCTCGCCTTGATGCCTCTGTCGAGCCGTGAGTACCGCATGAAGAAGGCGCTGGCTGCGGTCGAAGACGAGTACGATTACATCATCCTCGACGCGCCGCCGGCCTTCGGGCTGCTCAACCTCAACGCGATCGTGGCCGCAGATGACCTCTTCGTTCCCGTGCTGCCGGATTTCCTGTCGTTTCATGGTCTCAAGCTGCTCTTTGAGACCCTGGACGACATTGAAGAGGACCTGGAGCATCGCCTGGACCGGATCTTTGTGGTCATCAACCAGTTCAACCCGACAACCAAGATTGCACGGGCCGCGAAGGACGCGTTGACACAGCACTACGGGGAGCATTTGTTGCCGCACGTGGTGCGCCAGTGCACGAAGTTCGCCCAGGCCTCGGGCGAGGGCATTCCAATCTTCGCCTTCGACCGAAACAGTAAGGGCGCCAAGGACGTGCAGACACTCATCGACGTGACCAGCAACGTCGGGGCGGCCCTTCAGGAGGAGCAGGCGGTATGAAATCGGCATTCGATGCGAACGTGCCCAGGCGCAAGCCTCGGACCCGGCTGGGCAGCATGCTCGCCGACATTGATGAGGCGCCCCAGCAGGAGGAGCCGGCCGAAAGCCCCGCGCCCGCCAAGGCCAAAGAAGCCAAGGTGAAAGCGCCGGCCGCCAAGGTCTCGGCCAAGGCGACGCCGGCCAAAACGTCCAAAGCGGCCCCAAAGCCACGGGCCAAAGCCGCGAAGGTCGAGCCGCCTAAGGCTGAAGCTGAGGCCGTCGCTGAAGTCGAGGCCGTCGCTGAAGTCGAGGCCGTCGCTGAGGTCGAGGCCGTCGCTGAGGAGCTGCCCGCCGTCGCTGAGGTCGAGGCCGTCGCTGAGGAGCTGCCCGCCGTCGCTGAAGTCGAGGCCGTCGCTGAGGTCGAGGCCGTCGCTGAGGTCGAGGCCATCGCTGCGGCAGTGCCGCCCCCGCCCGCCGCTGCGGCTGCGGCTGCGGTCCGCCCGGCCCCTGAAGCCCAGCCTGCCCCGCGCCGCGCCCCAGTGGCGCCCCCGAGCGAAACCCGCCCCGCGCCCGGCGCGGACGTGGTGCGCGCGGGCCGAGACCGGCTGGACGCTTTGCGTCAGCGTCTCGCGGTGGCGGAGCGGTCCCGTCAGCCCACCATCGAACCGGCCCTCACTGCCGATCGCGTGCGCGAGACGGTGGCGCAGCTTCGTACCCGGCTCGACGAGGTGGTGGCAGAGCGCAAGAGCCTGCTGACCAGCCTGGACGAGGTTCGGCAGGTGCTCAGCCAGACCCAAGCCGAGCTGGAGCGAGAGCGCGCGGACAAGCTGGCCGCCGACAACCTCGCTTCCGAGCGTGGTCGCGTCGCCGAGGCGCTCATGGCCGAAGGTGAGGCGCTGGCCGACGAGCGTGACCAAGGCCTGATGCGCATCGCGGAGCTCAAGCAGCTCGACGAAGAGCAAGCCGGCTTGCTCACCGAGATGGAAGATGTGCTCGCGGCCCGCACCGAAGAGCTGTCGCAGACCCAGCGAGACATGGAGGGCATGCGACAGGCTCTGGAGGCCGTGCAGACGGACCTCGCCCTGACGGAGGGGCAGCTCGACGAAGAGCGAGAAGCGCGTCTGCGCCTCACCCGGCAGGTCGAGGATCTGACGGCTCAGTTGTCCCGGGCCGAGAGCGCCAAGACCGCCCTGTCTGAGATTCAGCGTCTGGTCGACGGCGTCTGAACCGGCCTCAGTGGACGATTGCGGTCCACTGGCCTTTCACGAATCGTCGGCTGACGACCACCAGTGGTACCGGCCCGCATCGTGCGGACCTCGCTCTGTTCACGACGGCCGACTTTGCTGTACACCGATCTGGGACATGGCCCTGGCCTTCAGGTACAGGGCCGCTCGACTGACGCCCCATGAAGGTCCGCTTCATTCACCCCGCCATCGGAGCCTTCGCGGTTCCTCTCAAACCCTTCGACAAAACGGTCGTGGGCCGAGGCGGCGCTGGCGCCGACATTGAGATCACTTGGGATCAACGCATCTCCAGACGCCACGCCCAGCTGTGGTTGGAAGGAGAGCAGCTGTGGATCGAAGATCTGAGCAGCCGCAACGGAAGCTGGCGCGGCGAGACCCGCCTGGTGCACGCCACCCCTCTGGCCCGGGGTAGCAGCGTGCTCATGGGCGAGACCGTGCTCGTCGTCCCCGAAAGCGATGACGAGGAACCGGAGCGCGAGGTGGAGCAGACCCACGAGGTCATGCCCGAGAGCCTGTTGGCGGCGATCGCCGCGGCCACCACCCAGCCCCACGCGCGCCCCACCCCAGACATAGTCCCGGACGAGACCCAGCATACGATGGACCTGCCGCTGCCCTCGCTGACGGACTCCAGCTCAGATTTGCCCAACCTTGGCGTGCCTGTCCCCCCCCCAGACTCCCCGCGGCTCATCCGACCCGGCCGCGTGCTGCTTGAGACGGATCAGCCGGGCCTCGCCGAGACGTGGGAGCGCGAGCTCAAAAAGGGCGGCTTGTACGTGCACACCGCCACGCCTCCCGACGCAGCGACCACCTTGGACGTACGCATCGAGACGCCCCACGGGGGCATCACCTTGCACGCCAAAGTGGTCTCCGTTGTGCTGCCAGACCAGTCGAAGGCCTTCGGCATGCCGCCAGGCGCGGGCCTGCAGATCACCGATTTGACCGGTCCACGCAAAGAGGCCCTGCAGGCCTATGCCTTGGGCACACGCAGCCGACTTGAGGCCCCCGAGACGGTGTCGAGCAACGCCGCCCACCCCGAGGTTGGCGCGGCCCTGGAGCGCGCCCGCGGTCTGCTCAAAGAGGCGGACCAAGACGCGCTCTACGCCGCGCTCGGGATCTCGGCTACGGCCACGCCGACGAGCATCCGCCAGGCCGTCGACGCGCTCGCCGCCCAGTTTTCGTCCGCAGGGCCACTTGCGGCGCCACCCCAGGCGGCCCGCCTGCAGGCCGCACAGACAGCTCTGGAGCGAGTGGGCCGCATCCTGCTCAACGAAGAGATTCGGCTGGAGTACGACTTTCGCTCCGGTCATGTGCGCGCTGCGGAGCGAATCGCCCAGGCGGATGGCAAGAACAGCCACGACGTGGCAGCGCTGCGTCGGGTCTGGAATCGCGCCAACCCCGACAAGGTCGATGAGGCAGCCCGTCTCACGCGCAAGGCCTTTGCGGCCCGCCAGGAACAAGACCTCGACCGCGCGGTGCGCCACGGGCGTCGGGCACTCGAAATGAATCCCTTCTTCGAAGAGCTGCAGAAGACCGTCGAAGTATGGGAGCGACAGCTGCGCGGCCGCTAGGCAACTTTGCTCGCCGTCAAGTCGCCAGGACCGCAAGGCCGCAGGGCCGCGCAGCAACCCGAAGGGTTGCGTAGGGCGACCAGGCGAGCTTGCTCGCCGTCAAGTCGCCAAGACCGCCATCTCGAATCGGTAGCCCGCGCCGCGCACCGTGAGGAAGTGGCGGGGAGACTCGGGATCGTCTTCCAGCTTGCTGCGCAGCTGAGCCACAAAGTTATCCACCGTGCGACGCGAGCCGCTGTGCCGCACCCCCCAGACATCGCGCAGCAGCTGTTCGCGGCTGAAGACGCGCGCCGGGTTATCCAAGAAGTAGGTCAGCAGCTCGAACTCGAGGTGGGTCAGGCGCACGCTCTGCCCGGCCTTGCTGACCTCGCGGGCGTCCAGATCTACCAGCACATCCGAAAACCGAGTCTGGCGCGGCTCCGGCGGCGCGGCCACTGGGCCGCTGCGCCGCAGCACGGCGGCTACGCGGGCCATCAGCTCGGCCAACGCGAAAGGCTTGGTGACGTAGTCATCCGCCCCTAGCCTAAGGGCGGCGACCTTATCGTACTCGCCCTCGCGGGCCGACAGCACCACCACTGGCGGGTGTGGGCTGCGCTTTCTCATCTCGCTGAGGATCTCAAAGCCGTCCATGCGCGGCAGGTTGATGTCGAGCAGGACGAGATCCGGGGTGTTCTCTTTCAGGTAGGTCTGAGCCTGCACCCCATCGTGCACAATCTCTGCAACATAGCCTTCAAGCCGAAGGTTCACGGACAAGCCGGCGGCGATGGCTTCATCGTCCTCAACCACCAAGATGCGGGTAGGCGCGCTCATGTCTCCGCGCTCCCGACCCGCTTCACGCTCAAGGTGAACGCGGCCCCATGGCCCGGCGTCGACTCGACTTCGATCGTCCCGTTGTGGGCCTTCACGATGGCCCGAACGATCGCGAGGCCCAGCCCGCTGCCCTTGGCGCGGCCATCGATGGCCCCCTGCCCCCGCTCAAACTCATCGAAGATCATACGCTGCTCGTCCTTGGGGATGCCGGGGCCATTGTCTCGCACGGTGAGCCGCACCTTCTGCTCGGCGGTGGTCGCGCTGAGCCAAATCTGGCGGTTGTGCCCATCGGCATACTTATAGGCGTTCATGAGCAAGTTGGTGAGAGCCAGCGCCAAGGTGGGACGGTCGCCGATGACCCGAAGCCCGGGTCGCAGGTCGACCTGCACCTCCGTAGGGTCCGCGATCGTGGAGGCCCGAAAGGCCTGTAAGGCGTCTTCCGTGATCTCGTCGAGGGCCAGGTTCTTCATCTCGAAGGGGTGCCGGCCGGTCTCGTAGCGCGACAGGTCGATGACCCGCGAGACCAGCCCATCGAGGCGCTCCACTTCGCGCAGCAACAGATCCATGCATCGCTGCTTCTCCTCCGGATCCGTGAGGCGCTCGTCCTGCAGGGTCTCGATGAACATGCGGATCGAGGTCAGCGGGGTGCGCAGCTCGTGCGAGACGCTCGAGATGAAGTCGTTTTGCACCTTCGCCAAGGACGCGCCGCGGCGCACGAACATCGATCCCAGGATGTATCCCGTGAGGCTGGTGGTGCAGAAAGCGAGCAGAAGCAGCCCGGAGACGAAGTTCAAGGAGCCGCTGCCCACCGCCAACATAGCGATGCCCATGGCCAGCATGAGGACCGTAGGCATCAGCGTGGCCAACATCAGGGTCATTTGGGCCCTCTGCAGCAGCACGTTGGCAGGAGCCCGGAATCGGGCCAGTTTGGCGGGCGCGCGCATGGTTTCGGCCGGGGACCATAGCACCGTGGCGCCAAAGCCTCAGTCCGAAGCAATCGGCCTCCGTTTGGGGTCTCACTAGGTCGTGTACGGAAACATGACCCACTTTGGGCTTTACAACGCAGTCCCGCCCTGTAGGTTGCGCTCGAACTCGTGTCCCGGAGCGACGATTTCCAGAGGGAACTCGTCGCTTTCGTGTTTCCGGGCCCCAGAACCTACCAAGAGGGTATCGCATGATCGGCGACCTATCGACCCTGAGAAACATCGGGATTTCCGCTCACATTGACAGCGGCAAGACCACTCTGACCGAGCGGATTCTGTTCTATACGGACCGCGTCCACGCCATTCACGAAGTGAAGGGCAAGGACGGAGTGGGTGCCAAAATGGACTCCATGGAGCTGGAGCGCGAGCGAGGCATCACCATTGCCAGCGCCGCGACCCACTGCACCTGGAAGGACAACCACGTCAACATCATCGACACGCCCGGACACGTCGACTTCACCATCGAGGTGGAGCGGTCCTTGCGCGTGCTGGACGGGGCCATCTTGGTCCTGTGCTCGGTGGCTGGCGTGCAGTCGCAGTCGTACACCGTCGACCGCCAGATGAAGCGCTACGACGTTCCGCGCATCGCGTTCGTGAACAAGTGCGACCGCACCGGCGCGAACCCCGTTCGCGTGCGCAACCAGCTGCGGGAGAAGCTCAACCACAACGCTGTGTTGATGCAGATTCCGATCGGCCTCGAGGACAAACTCGAGGGCGTCGTCGACCTCGTCACCATGAAGGCCATGTACTTCAAGGGCGACAACGGCACGCAGATCGAGATCACGGACATCCCCAGCGAGCTGCAGGCCGAGGCCGATGAGTACCGCGAGGAGATGCTCGACCAGGTGTCGATGTTCTCCGACGACCTCACCGAGGCGATCCTCGAAGAGAACGTCACCGAGGAGCTCATCAAGAACGCCGTCCGTGAGGGCACCCTGTCCTTGAAGCTGACCCCCGTTTTCGTGGGATCCGCCTATAAGAACAAGGGTGTTCAGCCACTGCTGGACGCGGTCATCGACTACCTGCCCGACCCCACCGAGGTGCACAACGACGCGTTGGACATCTCGCAGGAGGACGAGCCCAAGGTCCCGATGACCATGAAGGCCGACGACACCGTTGTCGCCCTCGCCTTTAAGCTTGAGGACGGACGTTATGGCCAGCTGACCTACTTCCGGCTCTACCAGGGCACCATCACCAAGGACATGTTCATCGTGAACACCCGCACCGGTAAGAAGGTGAAGGTGGCGCGCCTCGTGCGTATGCACTCCGATGACATGGAAGACATCACCAGCGCCTCCGCCGGTGACATCGTCGCGATCTTCGGCATCGACTGCCACTCCGGTGACACCTTCACCGACGGCTCGGTGAAGTACGCGATGACCTCCATGCACGTGCCCGATCCGGTGATCTCGCTGGCGATTCGTCCCAAGGACTCTCGCTCTGAGGTCAACCTCTCGAAGGCGCTACAGCGCTTTACGAAGGAGGATCCCACCTTCCGGGCCCACGTGGACCAGGAGTCGGGTGAGACCGTCATCGAGGGTGTCGGCGAGCTTCAGTTGGATGTGTACGTTGAGCGTATGCGTCGCGAGTACAACGTGGACGTTGAGCTCTCGCCGCCGCGCGTCGCCTACCGCGAGACCATCACGCAGCAGGCCGACTTCAACTACACGCACAAGAAGCAGACGGGTGGTTCGGGTCAGTATGGCCGCATCATCGGCTCGATGATCCCCATCGAGGGTGAGGACTTCGTCTTCGAAGAGAGCGTCGTCGGCGGCAACGTGCCCCGTCAGTTCATCCCCTCGGTCGAGAAGGGCTTTCGGTCCATGCTCGAGAAGGGTCGCACCTTGGGCTACCCCGTCGTCGGCGTGAAGTGCACGCTCACCGACGGCGCGTACCACGCGGTGGACTCTTCGGATAACGCCTTCCAGGAGGCCGCTCGCGGCGCCTGGCGTGCCCACTGGGAAAAGGCCAAGCCCCGCGTGCTTGAGCCCATCATGCGCGTGGTTGTCGAGGGTCCCACGGACCACGCCGGCAACGTGCTGACCACCATCATGCAGCGGCGTGGCATCGTCATGGGTTCTCAAGAGGACGATGGCATGACCCGCACCGAGGCTGAGGTGCCCCTGGCGGAGATGTTCGGCTACATTACGAC
>Ga0193954_1001585_pt1 | contig 11484 bp, 10 predicted proteins | sample BB_5_MG_FD_140340 | JGI IMG/M metagenome (GOLD analysis project Ga0193954, IMG submission 140340) | Microbial mat bacterial communities from the Broadkill River, Lewes, Delaware, United States - BB_5_MG | ecosystem: Environmental > Aquatic > Freshwater > River > Microbial mats | place: USA...
AAGCAATTTCATTCAAAAGTTGTCGACCAATCTCTTGTTCAGCAACAGGTTTTCCCTGCAGAAACTTCTCCAATTTCTCAACATCTTTATAACGATAGAAAGAAATACACTCGCCTTCTCCTCCATCACGACCAGCACGTCCTGTTTCTTGGTAATAGCTTTCTAATGACTTAGGAATATCATGATGAATAACAAAACGTACATCGGGTTTATCAATCCCCATTCCAAAGGCAATTGTAGCTACAATCACATCAACATCCTCCATTAAGAACATGTCTTGGTGTCTCGCACGCGAGGCAGAATCTAATCCTGCATGATAAGGTAAAGCATTTATACCATTCACTTTTAAAAGTTCAGCAAGCTCTTCTACCTTTTTTCTGCTCAAACAATAAATAATCCCACTTTTACCTTGCTTCCCTCGAATATATTTTATGATTTGCTTTTCCACATCTTTCTTAGGAAGGATACGATAAAAAAGATTCTCTCTATTAAAGGACGATTTAAAAATCGTTGCGTCTAGCATATTCAAGTTTTTCTGAATATCATTCTGAACCTTTGGAGTTGCGGTTGCTGTCAACGCGATAATTGGAACATTTGAAATCTCCGAAAAAATCTCTCTCAATCGTCGATATTCAGGTCTAAAATCGTGTCCCCACTCTGAAATACAGTGAGCTTCATCAATTGCAAAAAAAGAAATTTTCACAGATTTTAGAAAATCAATATTCTCTTTCTTTGTCAGTGATTCTGGAGCAACATACAGCAATTTAGTTTTGCCCGAGCTTATATCAGATTTAACTTTTGTAATGTCTGTTTTCGTGAGAGAAGAATTTAAAAAATGAGCGACAGATTCATCGTTGCTAATATTTCTAATGGCATCCACTTGATTTTTCATCAAGGCAATTAATGGTGAAACAACAATTGCCGTTCCTTCTGAAAGGATAGCTGGTAATTGATAACACATTGATTTACCGCCACCTGTTGGCATAATAACGAATGTATTTTTCCCATCCAATACATTGTGAATAATCTCTTCTTGTGCTCCTTTGAAACCGTCAAATCCAAAATAAGATTTTAATGCTTCCTTTAAATTAGTCTTTACCATTTACCTTGAAACTGTGTTTACCTATCTAAAATACTCAAAATAAAGACATCTACCATTATTAACTAAAAATATTAAAGCTTCATTCTTACAATCACATATATTCCATTTTTTAAAGCAGCATATACTTAGGATTAACTATTTTTGTGTTGTTATGAGTGAAAATAAACAAATGACTTTCTTGGATCATCTAGAAGAACTCCGATGGAGGCTGGTTCGAATTGCCATCTCAATTGTTGTTTTTGCCATAGCTATATGGATTTTCCAAGAGTGGATCATGGATAACATTTTTCTTTCCATGAAGGAACCAAATTTTATATCCTTTAAACTGATTTGTGAGTACTTTGGGGTTTGCGTTGATGCTATTCCTGTTAAGATGCAAAGTATGACGGTCTCCGGACAGTTTTCTTATGCCTTGATGATGAGTATAATGGGAGGTATTGTGGCAGCGTTTCCATTTATCTTCTATCAGATATGGGCGTTTGTGAAACCGGGATTAAAACATCAAGAAAAATCGGTTGCAAAAGGGATTGTATTCTACGTTTCTATTCTGTTTTTCTTGGGAATTGCATTTGGCTATTTCATTGTTGCGCCTTTAGCGGTTCAATTCTTTGGCTCTTATAAAATAAGTGCTAAAATTGACAACATTTTCACGATAAACTCATACATGAGTACTATACTTTCAACCGTATTTTATTCAGGACTTTTGTTTTTACTGCCAGTGGTCTCTTACTTATTTACTAGGCTTGGAATCCTGAATGCTGAATACCTAAGAAAATACAGAAAACACGCTATTATTGGAATACTTGTATTATCAGCGGTAATCACTCCTCCAGATTTAATTAGTCAAGTTATTGTAGGTGTTCCTATTGTACTTTTATATGAAGCAGGTATCCTTGTTTCTGTGCGCGTTGAAAAGAAAATGAAAATTGCAATGGCAAAGTCAAAATAGTTGGCTACATTAAAGGCCTGTAATTGCCCATGAGAACACTATTACTCTTTACCTTTCTTCTTATTTCAACAATCACTTTTTCTCAAAAAACGATTGTTGAAGGTATTGTACGTGATCAAGTTTCGGGCGAACCTATGCCATTTGTTACTGTTCGTTTTCAGAACTCCAAGATCGGAATCATCACAGACACGTTAGGTTACTACAAACTAGATACCTATTACGCAACGGATACACTTGTTTTCTCCTTTTCAGGATACCTCAAGGTGAAACGTTTTGTGCAAACAGATGAATATCAGACAATCGATGTTGAAATGCCTATACTTTCGACAGATTTTGAAGAGGTTTTTGTAAAAGCCCCAGATGAATTACCATCAACACGTCTTCACAAAAGAGTAATTGCACATAAACACATTAACAATAAGGAAAAACTTGAATCATACGAATACGAGGTCTATAACAAGGTTCAATTGGACATTAACAATATCGACGACAGCTTTAAGGAGCGTGGTATGGTTAAACGATTGGATGTAATCATGGGCTATTTAGACTCTACAGACAACGGAAAGAATTTTCTCCCTATAATATTAAGTGAATCGGTATCCGACTATTACTACAATAAAACTCCTAAACGTAAAAAGGAAGTTGTCAAGGCCACTCGAGTCAGTGGAATTGACAATTTAGAGTTAAATCAGTTTTTAGGTGATATGTATTTAGACATCAATGTCTATGACAATAACTTTGATTTATTTAAAAAATCGTTTATAAGTCCCGCGTCAGATTATGCGCGAAATTTCTATCGCTTCTACCTTGAAGATTCTACATTCATCGATCAATATTGGTGTTACAAACTTACCTTCAAACCCAAACGCGAAGGTGATATGACTTTTGAAGGTGAAATGTGGATTCATGACACTACCTATGCGGTAAAATCTTTTAAGGCAAATATTGCTCCGTGGACAAACATCAATTACGTTCAAGACCTTTACATCGAACAAGAATTTAAGCAAATAGAGCCAGAGGTTTGGATGCTCACAGATGAAAAAATGTTTGCAGACTTAAAAATCACAAAAAAGACGGAGGTATATGGCTTGTTTGGTAGAAAACAATCCACCAGAAGGAACTATGCAATAAATACCAACCGACCATCAGATTTCTATAAATCAAACTCCACTGTGGAAGTGGCAGATGGTGCTACTGAACGAGACGATGCCTATTGGGCCGAAATAAGACATGAACCCTTAGCTCCTCAAGAGGAAGGAATCAACGATATGATTGATTCTCTAGAAAACGTGAAGTTCTTTAAAACTTTAAAGAATACTCTTTACCTCTTTACTACAGGCTACTACCCCATTAACAAATTAGAAATTGGAAATGCCTTTTCATTGATAAGTTTTAATCCTGTTGAAGATTTTAGACTGGGATTGGCATTAAGAACTTCCAATAAATTTAGTAGACGCGTTGAATTTGGCGGAAATATCGCTTACGGATTTGGGGATGAGAAATTTAAGTATGGTGCCACAATGCGCTTTAACTTGACCCCAAAGAAACGTGGAATCCTTTCATTCTATTATCTGTATGATTTAGAACAAATCGGTCAATCTCCTACTGCCGCTGCCGTCGGTTCAACTTTTGGAGCACTGCTTCGAACAGGCCCCTTAGACAAATTAACTTTTGTTGAAAAAATAGGTGTAAATATTGAGAAGGACTTTCATAAGGATATTGTTTTATACGCAGGATTTGAATGGAAGGAATACACAGCCATCGGAGTAGCGAATTACTTGCGCCCAAATCGTATTACAAATATTGATGATACGATAAGTCGAATACAAACGACTGAATTTGTCGCAAGATACCGTTGGGCCAAAAATGAAGAATTTATCTCAGGAGCTTTTGATAGAACATCTATAAGAAGTAGATTTCCAATCATTTCTATTCAAGGTATTTTTGGCGTAAAAGATTTACTTGGGGGCGACTACAATTATCAAAAAATTGATCTATTCGTAGAACACACCGCACCAATTGGTATTTTGGGTAGAATTCGATACGGTCTCAATGCAGGTACTATTTTCGGTTCGGCAGCATATCCATTCTTAAAAGTTCATGAGGGCAATCAATCGTATTGGTTACTTGACAATGCATTCAATAAAATGAATTTCTTTGAATTTGTTTCCGATCAATACATATCTGGAATCATTGAAAATCATTGGGACGGCTTTTTCTTTGATCGAATTCCCTGGGTTCGGAAAGCAAAATTAAGATTGGTAACAACTGGAAAAGCTGTTTTTGGGCAAATATCACAACGACATTTAGAAGAAATGAGATTACCTGCATTTGCTAAGCAATTTGGCAACACTCCATACGTTGAAGTAGGAATGGGAATTGAAAATATTTTAAAATTAGGTCGAGTTGATGTATTTTGGAGACTTACACACCTAGAACCTGGCGTTAAGGTTACCGATATACAGGCATTTGGAGTTCGTGCCAAATATGTCATCAATTTTTAATGATTGCATTATGAAATTATATACCACTGAAATTAAAAAGTCATATAAAGGCAGAGATGTTGTAAAGGGAGTTTCTGTTGAAGTTAACCAAGGAGAGATTGTGGGGCTACTGGGACCGAATGGTGCAGGTAAAACAACCTCCTTTTACATGATTGTTGGCTTAGTACGTCCAGATTCAGGTAAAGTGTATTTAGACGACAAAGACATTACCTCCTTTCCCATGTACAAAAGATCACAGATGGGACTTGGTTATCTTCCTCAAGAAGTTTCTGTTTTTAGAAAATTAACTGTCGAAGACAATATCATGGCTATTTTAGAAATGACAGACTTAAATAAAAAAGAACGTCATGAGAAATTAGAGCAACTTCTAGACGAATTTAGTTTAAACCATGTTCGAAAAAATTTGGGGAACCGTCTCTCGGGTGGAGAAAAACGGAGAACAGAAATAGCACGTGCATTGGCTACAAATCCTAAGTTTGTCTTGCTTGACGAACCTTTTGCTGGAGTTGATCCAATTGCGGTGGAGGACATTCAGAGCATTGTTTCTGAATTAAAAAAACGTAACATCGGTATTCTCATCACCGATCATAATGTGCAGGAAACTCTCTCTATTACAGATCGTGCATACTTATTATTTGAGGGGAATATCCTAAAATCTGGAACAGCCGCTGAACTAGCCGCAGATGAACAAGTACGCAAGGTCTACTTGGGTCAGAATTTCGAATTAAGAAAAAAATAGCTTTTTTTGAATAAAAAGAATAAATTTACAGCTAATTACTACAAATTGAGAAGATTATGAGCATCAAAAAACCTTTACTATTCGGCCTATTAATGGCAGTTACCGTGTTATTCAGTACAACTTCATGTAAAAAATGTTCTGTTGCTGAGGAAGACTCAAGTTCTGGTCTTATTGTAGCGAACGCTATTATTTACCCATCAAATGGTGGTTTAGCTGACAATATGGGAGGGAATTATCATATTACAGCTTCTAGTAATTATGCTGATAATTTTGAAGTTAGTTTTGACGGTGGTTTAACACGCCAAGCAATCGATTACAATCAATATCATGTCTTAGGTTTACCAATGACAATTAATTGTGAAGCTTCTTTTGATCGTGTTATTAGTGTTAACAGTGTACTGTCAACTACTACATATACCGTAACAGCAACAACTTGCGAAAGCTGCGAACAACAATATACTGTTGAGAATTGGGTGCTTACGACTCCTCTTCCTGCATACACAATTGTATATGATCCGGTAACAGTAACACAGAATTAAACATAGATTTAAATAAAAAAAAACCGCATTGAAATTCAATGCGGTTTTTTTTATTTCCAAAAGTTGGGGACAAAAAAAAAGGTCATCAATCGATGACCCTGAGATAAGGTGAGATTCTTTTATAAAGAAGCTAAATCACTGTTTTCAATTTGATCTACGCTCCCGTAGGCATCACAATGTCCTCCTTTTGATGATCCACATGCAGCTAATACTGCTGTCAACATCAATCCCATTAATGTCAAGGCCAAAAATTTTTTCATGGTTATTGTTTTAAACGTTATTATAAGGTTCTCTAGTTTGTTGCACTATAAGTATAACGACAAATTTACGATAAATTACATGATTTCTGTAATTTTGTTTTGCACAATCGGTATTTCATAGTGTGAAATAAACTAAATTTCAGACCGTTAATAGTTCCAATGCAAAGGCTCGTACTCTTTTTCCTGCTTTTTAACACCCTATATATTTCGGGACAGGAAAAGTACGAATTGATATTCTCAAATGATAGTTATCAACAATTTGTAAAACGACCAAAAACAACTTTTAAGGATAGCATAACAGCCACAAAATATATTAAAGACTTCCAGTCATCAGCAATTAATAAAGGTTACTTATTGGCTTCAATTGACAAAATGGTTTTCCAATCAAAGAAAATTTTGTTGGATTTTAATCTTGGAGAACGATTTACATCTTGCTCATTATCTATCAATTCGGAGGAATTAAATTTTTTAAGGAAGCATAGTAGGATAAATGAAAAGTTAATTAGTAGAACTGCATTCACCCCAAATGAGGTCGAACAAACCTTAACATCGGCCTTATCCACCTATTTAGATAATGGCTATCCTTTTGTCTCAGTACAATTACAAAAAGCTACCATTGAAGACAACATACTCAACGCAGAAATAATAATCTTAAGAGGCCCCTACTATTCCTGGACAAAAGTACATGTGCGTGGAGATTCTTCCATTTCTGAAAAATATGTCTCAAATCTTTTGGGTATTAAAATTGGTGATAGTTATACTGAATCAAATCGCGCAAAAATTGCAAAACGCATTAATCAAGTTCAATTCTTAAAGGAAATTAAACCCTCTGAAATTCTTTTTACGAAAGAAGGTGCGGAGCTCTACATTTATTTAGAATCTATTCCTATTAGTTCTTTTAATGGTATTGTTGGGTTTCAACCAGATCCGATTACAAAAAAAATTGCCTTTACAGGAGAGTTGAACTTAAGATTACTCGATGTACTACATCGAGGTGAATTACTTGACGTTAAATGGCAGAGTATTCAAGCTCAAACACAATCTCTTGATGCACATATTAATTATCCATTTTTATTCAACACACCGTTTGGTATTGATGGAACTTTTGACTTGTACAAACGAGACACTTCCTTCTTGGAGTTAAAGTCAACTATTGGGGTTCAATACTTCCTTAAAAGAGGAAGCTACATTAAGGCTTATTACCAGAATAACAACTCAAGTGTTTTATCAGGAGGGACAAATAACCCGTCGTTTTCAAAACTCGGAAATATCAAGTCTAATAGTTACGGATTAGCATTTACATCAAATAACGTGGATTACATTCCAAATCCAACTAGAGGTTACAATATCATTATTGAAGCTAACACAGGACTTCGGAAATCACAAGTTAACGACACAACAATAGAAGTTAAATCAGTAATCTATCAAGCCAAATTAAAAATCGACTATTTCATTCCATTACATAAAAGACATGTACTACGTTTATCCAATTTTACGGAGTTTTATTCTGCAGACGAAATATTTGAAAATGAAGTTTATCGATACGGAGGACTTTCGAACCAAAGAGGTTTCAACGAAGATGAATTATATGCAACAACCAAATCAACTACTACGATTGAATATCGATTTCTTTTAGATAAAAACTCATATGTTTTTGCATTCTATGACCAAAGCTGGTATGAAAACAATAGTAACTCTTATTATAATGATTCGCCATTTGGGTTTGGATTAGGGTTTGCATTTAGTACTAATTTCGGAGTCTTTTCGATTTCATACGCTTTAGGAAAACAACTAAACAATCCAATCTTATTTAGTAACAGTAAAGTTCATTTTGGTTATAATGTATACTTTTAATCTAAACGAACCTCATGCTCATTCCCGTTTTAATTATTCTCATCGTTCTCTCCTTATCTGCGGCAATTTGGTTTTTTTCGCAGTTGGAAAATCGAAAAGCCATCCATTCTGATTTAACTCTTCAAATTGCTGATTTGAAACGGGACCTGGACATTTACAAAACTCAGGCGATTAAATTAGGTGCAGAAAAAGAAGGGATAGAGCGTTTACTCGAAATAGAAAAAGCCCAATCTTTTGCAAAACAGAAAGAACTCACTTTACAATTAGAACTAGTAGGCAAAGATATTGTCGCTCAAGGAAACAAAGCTCTAAAAGCAGAAAACGAAGAACAACTTAGACAAATTCTAACTCCGTTAAAAGATAAGCTAGAAAAATTTGAATTGAAGGTGACAGAAAATAAAGAACACGATATTGAGCGCTTTGCCAATATGGAGACATTGATTAAAACACTTTCAGAGCAACATTCTCAAATGCACGATACAGCTCAAAACTTAGTAAATGCATTGAAGGGTGAGCAAAAGACTCAAGGAGATTGGGGAGAATTAGCACTTGAACGTATTTTAGAGTTTAGTGGTTTGGAGAAAGGTCGAGAATACCAAGTTCAGCCATCTTATCTGAATGAAAAAAATGAACGCTTTCGCCCGGATATCGTCATTAATCTGCCGGATGACAAACACATCGTTATCGACTCCAAAGTATCATTAAAAGCATTTGAACGATACGTAAATGAAGAAGAAAACGAACTCAAGAAAGCAGCGTTAGCAAATCACATCATTTCAATTAAGACCCACATAAAAGGATTGGGCGACAAAGACTATCCCCATTTACCTGGACTAAGTTCTCCTGATTTCGTTTTGATGTTTATGCCTATAGAATCTGCTTTTTCCATGGCAATGAAAGAAGAACCATTGCTTTACCAACAAGCTTGGGAGAAAAAAGTAGTAATCGTAACACCTACGACCCTCTTAGCAACATTAAAAACAGTGGAGGGACTTTGGAAACAAGAAAGACAAAACAAGCATGCCTTTGAAATTGCAGAACAAGCAGGCCGTTTATACGATAAATTCGTAGGATTTGTTGGAGATTTAGAAAAGGTTGGAGCGAAACAAAAAGATGCCCTATCAGCATACGATGATGCTATGTCGAAACTTAAAGATGGTCGAGGTAATTTAACCCGATCAGCGGAAAAACTAAAAGAACTTGGAGTTAAGTCCAAAAAGCAACTCGACAAGAAATTTTTAGATGAAAAGGATGAAACAGAAAATTAAGTCCGTTTAGATTGAATTGTCGAACGGATTTCTTTCATAAAGTCTGAGGCATACACAAAATCTACCACTTCTTTATTTTCCGTTGTAATAATCGACTTACTATCTCCTTGCCACCAGTTTCTTCCATTATGGATAAACAAAATAGTATCACCAATTTCAATAACTGAGTTCATATCATGTGTAATCACAACGGTCGTCATGTTGTATTCATATGTGATTTCACGAATCAGATTATCAATGATGATTGCCGTTTTAGGATCTAAACCAGAATTTGGTTCATCGCAAAATAAATAACTTGGATTCATGGAAATTGCACGTGCAATTGCTATACGTTTCTGCATCCCACCAGAGCATTCCGCAGGATATAATTTATTTCTTCCTTCAAGGTTAACACGCTCCAAACAAAAATTTACACGTTCTAACTTTTCCTTCTTTGTCATGTCTGAAAACATCGTAAGTGGAAACATGATATTCTCCTCGACAGTCATAGAGTCAAACAAAGCAGATCCTTGAAAAAGCATACCTATCTCCTTACGAATCGTTTTTTTATCCTTGCGTGCCATTGCTGTGAAATCTCTATTATCATAGAATACAGCACCTGTATCTGGTTCATGCAACCCTACAAGACATTTCGTTAAGACCGATTTTCCCTGCCCAGATTGACCAATGATTAAATTGACCTTTCCTTTTTCGAATTGCGTACTTACATCATGTAAAACATGATTCTCTCCAAAAGACTTATTTACCCCTTTAACCTCTATCATAACAATAACATTTGGGTTAATAAGAAGTTTGCAATCAGGATAGCAACACTGCTGCTAACTACAGCACGCGTAGCCGACTTTCCAACATCCAATGCCCCTCCTTTCGTATAATAACCATAAAAGGAAGCAATTGACACGATAAGAAAAGCAAAAACAACTGTTTTACCTAGTGCATAAAAAATATTACTCAATTCAAAGAACGATCGAATTCCCACAATATACGTTTCAGTTGATGCCAATCCTGATCCAATCAAAGACAACCATCCTCCAACTAAACTTAGGCCCATTGAAAAAATAATTAAAACAGGAAAAAACAATACCGCACCAATTATTTTCGGTAAAACCAAATAAGTTAAGCTATTAACACCCATGATTTCGAGTGCATCAATCTGCTCTGTTGTTTTCATTGTACCAACTTCAGAAGCAATATTGGAACCTACTTTTCCGGCCAAAATCAATGAAATAATCGTTGGAGAAAATTCTAAAATTGTACTAGATCGTGTGATATAACCAATTGTGTACTCAGGTAAAAACGGTGAATCCATGTTGGATGCCGTTTGAAGTGCAATTACACCCCCCATGAACGTTGACATCAACGCCACAATAGGAAGAGAATTGATTCCTATTATTTGAATTTCATCAAATAGTCTCTTTCTAAATACTCCCCATTTTTCAGGCTTGGAGAATACTACCCAGAGCATTAGAATGAATTTCCCGATATTTTTAATCACGTTTATCACTAACGGTAAAGTTAATTGTATTTTTTTTGCTGACAATTTATTCGTCATTTATTCGAATTGAAGATTAAATTAATTCTAAATTTGATCACCTTGGGAACAAAAAAAAGTCAATACGAACGTGTACTAAAGAAATACTTGCCTATCGAATACATCGATATGGTGGTTGACCTATTACTAAAACATCCAGTTGTTTTTAAAGTCGTAAAACCACGCAAGACGAAATTAGGAGATTTTAGAGCTAGTTCGAAAAATAACAAGCCACAAATTACAATCAATGGCGATTTAAACCCGTATTCTTTTTTGATTACAACGTTACACGAATTTGCTCATTTAATCAATTTTAAAGAAAATGGTCCATACGTGGGAGCACATGGCAAAGAATGGAAAAAAATTTATTCAGAACTCATCCTTCCTGTGATAGAAATGAAACACTTACCAGCCGACATTGAATCCGCTTTATTAAATTCTCTGATCAACGTGAAGGCCTCTTCCTGCTCAGACACAAACCTAAACAGGACCTTAATTCGATACAATGAAGTACACGAAGACCTTGTTACCTTAGAGACAATTAATAAAAACAGTATTTTTGCCCTTAATGGAAGAATTTTCCAAAAAGGAAACCTAAGAAGAACACGTTATTATTGCATTGATATAAAGTCGAAAAAAGCATATTTAGTTAATGGCTTGGCGCATGTAAAAGAAATAAAAGATGGAGAATAATTATAGCATCATTATGGCAGGAGGAATCGGAAGTCGATTCTGGCC
>Ga0193954_1001587_pt1 | contig 11483 bp, 14 predicted proteins | sample BB_5_MG_FD_140340 | JGI IMG/M metagenome (GOLD analysis project Ga0193954, IMG submission 140340) | Microbial mat bacterial communities from the Broadkill River, Lewes, Delaware, United States - BB_5_MG | ecosystem: Environmental > Aquatic > Freshwater > River > Microbial mats | place: USA...
AAATATAACATAAATAAATTAACTACACTAAATAAAAAAAAAAAAAAAAATTAATTTTTTAAAAGAAAAAAAAAAAAAAAAAAAAAATTAAAAAAAAAAAAAAAAAAAAAAAAAAAAATTGATTTTTTAAAAGTAAAAAAATAATAAATAAAAATTTACCTATAAATCCTAATAAAGGTGGCATACCTGCTAAAGATAATAAATTAAAAAAAATAATAATATAAACAAAATTAAATAAAGAAAAATTTTTAAATTGATTCAATGTTTTAAATTTATTTAAATCAAATAAAAAAAATACACTAAATAATAAAAATAATAATATTAAATAAATAATTATATTCAAAAGTAATAAACTAAAACCATACTCAGCTGAAATATTAAAATTTAAAAAATTTAAGTTTAGCATATTTAAAATTCATGAATAGAAGTATATTTCATTTATGACATCCTCAAATACAAAGAGATAACACAACTATGAAGCAAGTTAAAACAATCAATTTAAACTTTGGACCACAGCATCCTGCAGCCCATGGAGTATTAAGATTAATACTACAATTAAATGGTGAAATAGTAGAAAAATTAGATCCCCATATTGGATTATTACATAGGGGGAGTGAAAAATTAATTGAAGACAGAATTTATTTACAAGGCTTGCCTTATTTTGATAGATTTGATTATTGTTCAATGCTAATGCAAGAACATGCATATTGTTTAGCTATTGAATCTTTATTGGGATCATATAATTATAGTTCTACATTTACTCAAGTAAGGACTTTATTTGATGAAATAACTAGAATTATTAATCACTTATTAGCTATTGCTTGTCATGCCTTAGACGTAGGAAATATGTCATCTATTTTATGAGCATTTGAAGAAAGAGAAAAATTAATGGAATTTTATGAAAGAGTTTCTGGTGCAAGAATGCACGCTGCATTTTATAGACCAAATGAAATTAATTTACATTCAATTTCTACTTTTTTATTAGAAGATATTTTAGAATTTTCTAGGAATTTTTTTACAACATTAAATGAAATGCATAATGTATTAACTTATAATAAAATTTGAAAACAAAGGTTAGTAAATATTGGTACATATTCTTATAAAACTTGCTTGGATTATGGATTAACAGGTGTTATGGCTAGATCCGTAGGTATTAAAAGGGATTTAAGACAAAGTAAACTTGAAACTTATGCCAATTATTATTATTTAAATTTTAGAAGTTATATTGGTCAACATGGTGACTGTTATGATAGATTTTTAATTAGAATGAATGAAATGACTGAATCTTTAAATATTGTAAATCAAGTTATAAATAAAATTTCTATTTTTAATAATCTAAATAATAGTAATACTAAACAAATAAATAAATTTAATAACTATACATCAACTTTACCTCATAATATATTAAATTATACATTACCTAATTTTTGAAAAAAATACAATTTAAAAAATAATTACAACTCGATGGAAAACTTAATTAATCATTTTAAATTTTGAAGTGAAGGTTTTACTGTTAATAGTAATTTTACATACCAATCTGTTGAATCAGCAAAAGGTGAATTTGGTGTAACAATGTTATCCGATAATTCTAATAAACCATATAAATGTAAAGTAAGATCACCTGCTTATCACCATTTACAATTAATGCCAGCAATGGCAAAAGGACATTTTTTAGCTGATCTAGTAACTCTAGTAGGTACAGTTGATGTAGTGTTTGGTGAAGTTGATAGATAAATATAAACAAAAAAAATAAAGAATGTTAAAGAAAAATAAACAAAAAATTTTAAAAAATAAATTAGATACAAACATATTATTAAAATATGAATTAAAAAATTTAATTTTAAAAAGTATAATACAAAACCAAAATTTAAAAAATAAATATAGATTATATAATATTTTTTTACTAAAAAAAATCAAAAAAAAAAATAAAAAAATTTGTTTAATCAGTGGCCATAACAGAAGTATTAATAATAACTTAAACTTATCAAGGCATAATGTCAATTACCTTTCTAAATTAGGTTTATTGCAAAATTTTAAATTAAAAAGTTGATAAATGATTAAAATTTATATACCTAAAAATATTAAATTCTTAATTTTAAATAATAAGTATTTATATCTATATAATCTAAATAACTTTATACTAATTAACTTAGCTAAAACTAATTTTTTTTTTAATAATCTATTAAATATATTGCATATTAAATTATACAACCACAACTCACTAAAAAATAAAAATTTTATAAATAATTTTTTATTCTTATGGGATAATTATTTTTTTTCAAAATTATATTTTTTAGGTAAAGGTTTTAAAATTAAAAAAATTGAAAACAATATTTTTTTTAATTTTAACTATTCTCACATAAAATTAATTATAAATCAAAGCTCAATAATAAAAAAAATTCAAAAAAATAAAATCGCGATATTTACTAAAAATTACAGCAATTTAAAAAAATTAGAAACTTATATAAACAAAATAAAATCATTAAATTTTTATACTAAAAGAGGTATAAGAAAATCTAAACAAATTGTTTTTATTAAAAAAAACAAATCTAGTAATTAAATATAATTTATATATTTTAATATTAAAATTTTAAAAGGTTATAAAATAAAAATAAAATTTTAAAAATAAGCAAGGTATATTTCAAAACCTAAAACACCTGAATATGTTCTAATGATATCTCTGTTATATGAAAGTTTTTGATTTTTTTTAGTAAAACTAAAACTTCCATTTTTAAAACTATATTTTCTTTTTTTTAAATTACCACCAACACCAATTTTTCCTTTAATTTTAATGTATAAACCCAATAATTGCAAATCATACGAATAAATATTTAAAATTAAGTTAAGTAAAACTTTTAAATTATATAAAAATCTTTTATGTTTTTTAAAATGGATATTTTCTAAAATATATTTAATAAAATTTTTGAATAAAATAACATCTTTTGAATATAAACTAACTAACAAAAATTCAATAAAAGATTTTAAATTTATATTTAATTCTTTTAAAAATAATAACCTTTTTGCTTTATTCAAAATAAGTGAATACCCAACAAGATTATCATTAAAACCTAATTGATTTTTTTTTAAACTAAACAATAATTTTTTATTGTTTAAATAACCATATATAAACTTAACTATATAGTATTTAATAAAAAATAAATTATTTTTATAATAATTAGATAAAGTGTTAAATTTTGAAGTATTATATTGGTTATTTTTTAAAAATAAAAAAAGATAAGATAAGGTATAATTTGTTAAAATATTAGATAATTTTAATTTAGTGTTAAATAATTGATAAAAAAAAAATTGATTATATTTATAATTCTTAAAAAAATAAATATTTTTATTATTTAATTGCAAATTATTACTAATTTGAATATTTTTTAAATAATTAAAATAGCTATTATATAGAGGAGAGTACCCTAAATATAATTTATTTTGAATAAACAAATTGCTTAAATAGATTAACTTTAATAATTTTAATTTTAGTAAAAAATTAAATTTGCTACCCATAATATAATTTAAAAATATATTAATATTTTATGTAATTAACTTCTTCTGACTTTAACTCAACTCAATTTTGCCTTGCAATTCTATAATAACCAAAAATAGAATGTCTTTTAAAGATTGGATATCAATATAAATTTTTAAAATTCTCAACTAATAAAATATTAAAAAAATTTAAAATAAAATTACTTTTAAAAAATAACAAATTTAAATAATTTATAAAAAAAATCAAATTAGATTTAATATTTAATCTAGAGTAAACAATAAATAGTAAACCTAAATATAGTTGGTTTGAATTTTCAATTTTTTGGATAAAATTTGATTTACCACTTAATTTATTTAAAATTAAATTTCTAATTGATAAGATAAAAAATAAAACAACAATTACTAAAAAATTTAAAGTCAATAAATAATTAGTTAACAAAAAGAAAAAATTTAAAATAAAAGTTAATAAATTTAAATTGAATAAAATATCAACAATAAATAAAACACATAACAAATCAAAAACTATTGAATAATTCAACCCTTTTAGAATAAAAACTAATTTAGTTTTAAAAAAAGAAAAATTATTTTTAAATTCATTAAAAAAATTTGCAATCATTTGTGCTCGAGAGTGGAATCGAACCAATAACCTTTAGGTTTTCAGCCTAACGCTCTACCATTGAGCTACTCGAGCATTTTTACTAACTTAACAACAAAGTTAGTTATTTAAAATCAAAAAGTATAAAATACTAAACTAAAAATTAAAAAACCTAATCAAATAAAAATAAAATGTTTTCAATTTAATTGAGTAAACTGGTCAAATCTATATCTAGGTAATGTTCCGCGAGTTGCAATAGCAAAAACACACATTATAAGAACTTTTATTAATAAAACTAAATATGGCATTTATATATATTTATTAAATTTACAATGCGTAAATAACAAAACCTACAACGAAAGAAATGAAAATGAAAGTTTCCATTAAAGCAAATCCCATTAAAGTAGTATTGAATAAATTTTCAACTTCTTCAGGATTTCTTGAAACTGCTAAGTTATAACAACCAAATAAAATACCTGTACCTAAAGTACCAAATGCAATAGGTAACATACATCCTCCTAAAACTAATATTTTAACTGCTAATACTAGTAACATGTAATAAAATTATTTATCATTTTTTAAACTTTAAATACTTTTTTGTAAACACTGATTTTTTTTAAAAAAATATATGAAAATTTATAATTTAAAATTAAATCCAAATAAGTAAATAGTTCCCTATTAAAAGATGTATAATATTTAAGGGAATTCTTATAATTTTTTATAAACCTTAAACTTTTACTTAGTCTAGAGTTAGTACCTAAATATTTAACTTTATACAGATATTTTTTTTTTAATTTTTTACGGTATTTTTTAGGGACAACAACGCAATCCATAAAAAATATTGGTTTAATTCAATTAAAAATTCAAGATAATATAAAAGTATAATTATTATAGTTATTATATTTAAAAAAATTATACAAAAATTCTTTTGTATATTTATAATTTAAATTCTTTAAATAATCCAAATTATTATAAAATAATTTATATATATGTGAAAAAACATTGTGAGTTGTAATTGTAGTTTTATTAAAATTACCATTACAAGAAGAATAATTTAATACTAATTTATTCTCTAACTGGTTTAAAAGAAAAAAAGTATCAATATTATTATACGATCTATAAATTAAATATAAATTTTTATAATAAATTTTATTAGTTTTTAAATTTGTATTAAAATTGATTTTTAAAGATTTCAAATTCTTAATATTTATGTACTAACAATTTAATAAAGTTAATACTATTAATAAAAAACTCATACTATTTACAACTGAACTGTAAGCAAAAAAAGCTTTTGTATAATTAACACCAAATAGTAAACTAATGATAAATATAAAACCTGAAAACATCATAAAAAAAATAATATATAACCAATACATTGAAAATGAATCAAAATATAATAAAACTAATACAATAAAAAACATAAAAAAAACTAAAAAATAAAAAGTTGTATAAAAAAAAATGGCAAAAAATGGTAAACCTTTATAAACTTCAATTTTATATAAATGCACAGGAGTAAAACCTATTTTAATAAAAAAACCAAATAATAAAACAAAGGATAAAATAAAATTATTTATATTAAATAAAGCAGTATTTAAGCTAAAATTATTCAACAAATTAATTACAAACCACTCAGTAGTACCATATATATAAATATAGCTTATTAAACTAAAAACAACTAAAACAGAACTAAAAAATGTAGCTCAATATTGAAAAAATAACATGTTTAAATAATAATTTGGTAAATTTCTAAACAATAAAAAATTATTTATATTTTCTAAATTATTTAATTTTCAAATTTTAGAAACAACAAATTTATAAAAAACAATAACTGATACAAATTCTAAAGTAAATAAAAAGGTAAACAGAGTATTTGCTAAAAATATTAATGGTAAAAAATTGCTCAAATTTAACAAAGCAAAAAAATAATCCAATCTAACAAAATTTTGTATTATACTTAAATTTTTGCAAACAAATAAAAAAAATAAATTAAAAATTACTAATAAAAAAACCAAACTTAAATTAAAATTAGAAATTTTAAAATGTTGTCATCAAATAGAATTATTCACACCTTTAAATAAGTATAAATAAATAAATATTAAATATAAAAAAATAACATTTATATTCAAAAAATAAGAGTTATGTATAGAATAAATATTGCTTGTTTTATTCATCATATCAGTACTCAAGTACTTATTTTTAACTAAAAAAAAATTTAATTTAAAAAAAATAACCCAAAATATACAAAAATTAGTTAAAAATGGTAAAAATAAATATATATCTTCAAAATACAAATATAACAAAATAAAATTAATAATAATAATAAAAAGAATTTAAATAATAATTAAATTTTTTTGAAAAATTTAAAACTAAGTAAAATTTAAAAAATATATAAATAAAGTTAGAAATAATTAAATACAAATACTTATTTAAATTAAATTTATATTTAATAAATGTTAAGTTTAATGCATTTTGTCTACTGTTATTTTTAGAATTTAATAAAATAAGTTGATTTAATTTTATTTTATAATTATTGTGTTGCACTTTATATAGGTTTATAATTCAAAAAATAATTTATTAAAAATTGGTGAATTAAATTGAATTTTTATATTTTTTTTTTCTAAAAAAAAAAAAGAAGATTCAAAAAATAAAAAAAGAAAAAAAAAATAATTCAAAAAATAAAAAAATTGATCAGTATTAAATTTTTTAATAAAAGTTAAATTATAATTATTAACAAATGAAAATAATATTTTATACCTTGTTAACATTATTTTAACTTGTGCTTTTTTATATTTATTAGGAGCTCTTAAAAAAGTATACGATTTCACGTTTTTTTTCATAATAGACAATTTTATATTTTTATTAGAACTAGTTTTAATGTAATCTAATAATAAAAAAAATAAAAAAAAATTTTTACAATAAATTTTATTTAAATTTGAAACTTCTTTTTTATAATTTAATAATGGTTTATAATTTATAATATAATAAAAATTTTGCGTTACTTTCAAATTCTACAATTATTTTATTAATAAGTATGTATTAAAATTTAACATCTTATTTCAGTAATTATTTAGCTTCTTAATTCTATAATAATTAATATTTTTAAATTCAATAAAAACACTCCCTTGATTTAATTTTATTAACCATCTAATAAAAGCACCTTTTCCTTTACCCATACGAGCATTTTTAGATTTTCTTGAAACTGGGAAATTAGCTTTTAATGCTACTCAAATTTTAAAGTAATTAGAATTAGAATATTTAAATTTAAAAAAATATTTTAAAAATCTTTTTATCATATAAAAATAAGCAAACTCAAATTGAACATTTTTTAAAACTGCTAATCCAATATTACCATAATTTAATTTAATTTTTTTTATTTTATACTTGTTTCTATTTTTAAATGATACTTGTTCCATGGATGTAAGTCTATTTAATCTCATAAAATAAAACATTTTAATAATTGTATGTAAACAATTAGCATTTGAAATTTATTAAAAAATAACATAACGTTTAACTAATTTATTTTTTATAAAAAATAAAGCACCAAAAAATACAAAGAGTAAATTATATAAAGAATAAAATATTGTTAAAATATATAAATATAAATAAAAATATTTATTATTTAAAATTAGGATTGACCCAAAATTTAAAAAAAAATTAGACAAAGAAAAAATACAATGTTTTGAATAATTTAAAATAGAATTAGTTATATTTTCAATATAATAAACATCGAAAAATAAAAAATTTATATTATTTAATAGCGTACTACAGTAGAAAATAGTTTTTTTAACATAAATATAATTTAATTTATAGTTTAAAATTAGCAAATAATTATTATAATTATTTAATTTTGTTGAAAAATCCAAAAAATTTATTTTAAAATAAATTAAAAAAATAAAAAAAAAAATAAAAAAATTGTATATAAAATATTTAATTGAAATAAAAGATAAAGAATTGATGAAAATCAAAATTAAAAAAATTTCAGAAAAACTAAAAAATAAACTAAAAAATAATAAAACAGCCTTAATATTCAATCACAACAATGAAAAAAACATAAAAAACAAATAGTTTATATTTTTATAAAAATATAAAAATTCAATAAAGGAGTCTAAATTAAATACAAAATTAATTAACTCAAAAAAAATTTTATAAACATATAAATTAAAAAATAATACAAAAAAAATAGGCAACAAATAAAATCAATAAATTTTTAAATAATAGAAATTTAATTTATTTACGGTAACGTAATAAATAATTAAAAAAGAGAAAAGCATATAACTAATAAAATAATAACTAAATTGTTCAAAATTAGATAAAACAACGAAACTATGTAAAGAATTAATAATATTAAATCTTGATATCATAAGCAATAAAATAAATAAGATAAGTAAATTAAAATTTGAAATTGAATTCAAACTAAACTCAACTTTTTTTTTATGCAACACACATAGGTAATAAATAATAAGCAAATAATTTATTATTTCAATTAAATCTCAACTTCACCAACCAGCTCAATTTATTTCTTGATAAGCTCATCATGAACCAAGAGAAATAGAAACAGAACCTCAAAAAAAAATAACTAATGATAATTTTCGAAGACCAAAAATAAAATAATCAAAATTTTTTTGATTGTATAAAAAAAAATAATACTTTAAATTAAATAAAAATATTAGCAAACAATATATTATTATAAAAGAATAAAATATGTATATACAGTAAGGATGAATTAAAAACAACCCATTCAGTAACTTAACATTTAACTTAAATTCATATAAATTAAAAAAATATAGTACTTGATAATTAAAGTTTAAATCAAAAGCAACAAAAAAAAGCAACAAAATATAAATTTTTGAAAAACCCCCATAACAATAAAAAAGTAAGCTAACGATAAAAAAAAGTAAAATTAAATTATACTCTAATTTCATTATATTTTCTAAAATAATGTTTATACGATCCTCTATAAATAAACCATAATCATATAAACTAAGCATATTTTTTATATGCATATTATAAATTAAAAAAAATAAGAGGCAAAAATAAAAAATATTATTAAAAATATTATTATAAAAAATTAAATAAACTACAGGAATTAAAAATATATACATATAAATTATATTTTATTAAAATCAACTAACTTTTTATAAATTCTTCTTTTAATTGATCTTTTTTTTTTTCTAGAATTAAATGAAAATATTTTTACTGGATTAATAAAAAGCAAATTAACATCAAAATTAATGATTAATGATTTAAAGTAGTAAATAAATTTAGTATAATTCTTTACTAACCCTTTTATAACAAAAGCTAGTTTTTTATTATTTAAAGAATTAGAATATTTTTTTAAAACATAACTTATTAAATATTTTAAAAAGGTAATATTTCGTCTGCTTGATTTTTTATACATATTCAACAATTTTAAAATCAAACCCAAAGTATATATATATTTTTTTTTTAAATCAAAATCTAGTAAATTCAACTTTACTTGTTTATTTTTAAAATTTACAAGGATTAAGTAATTAAGCATTGAATTAGATTTATATTTATTAACTAAATATAAAAAATTCAATTGTTTGTATAAAAAATTATACAAAAAAATTAAATTAAATTTAAATATAACTATTTTTTTAGAAAAATTATGTAAAAAATAATTTAAAACATATTTTTTTTTTATTTTTTTTTTTAAAATTAGGTTAAAACATATATTTAATTTTAGTTTTAATATTATGGGTAAATAACAGGAATCGAACCTGTACTCTCTAAGGCCACAACTTAGCGCTTTACCAAATTAAGCTATATCTACCTTTAATTAAAATTGTCAACTCAAAGCATTAAATTGTCAATCATAATATAATGAAAAAATAATTAAACTTATAAAAAATAAAATAACAAAAAATTCCAACATAAAGATATTAGAAAAATTAAATAATAATGGAAATAAAAATGTAAATTCAATATCATATAAAATTAAAAAAACACAAAGCATTGAAAAATTTAAGTTAATTTGTATATTTAATTCTGATAAAGTTCTAAAACCACATTCATAGAATTGTTTTTTTGTTAAATGGTTTTTTTTTGTAAAAAAAAATTCTGCACCTCAAGTTAAAAGTCAAAAAATTATACCAAATATTAAAATATTTTGTATTAAATATAAAATAACTATATCACCCATTTTTTATATTTATTTAATTCAAAAATATTTATTAAAAAAATTAATATTTTTAGAATTTAAGTAACTTTGAGAAAAATTTTTTGAATCGACTAGATTCAGTGAAACATTAAAATTTTTAAACAAAATTAATAACAAAAAGCCAAATGAAAATTCTAAACCGGCTAGACCTAATATAAAAAAAGTATTTGACATCATATTAATATCGTCATTAACAGACGCTATCAATATAGAGAAACAATATAACACTAACCAAGTTACTTCAGAATAAAAAAGTAAAGATAAGAAATTTGTAGGATTAAATAAAAAAACAAAAAGACTTAGTCAAAAAAAAAAAATCCAAAAATTTATTCATAATTGCACTTCATAGTTATATTATAATTCAATAACTTCACTTTTATTTATACTAATTTGATTTTCAAAAAAATTATAAAATACATCTTGTATACCTTCAGAAGAAAAATCTTTTAATAAAGGATTTTCAATTTTAGAGTAATCTAATAATAATTTTCTCATATCATATTTAAAATAATATAAAATACCATACATTTCACTTGTTTCTCTTTCTAATCAATTTGCATTATTAAAAATTTTATCAATAGAATACATATAAGGTTTATAATTATTTTTTAAGTTTACTAAAAAAATTAATTTTAATTTTAAACTCAAAAAATAATAAATATAACAATTTAATAATTTATTATTATTAAAAAATAAATTTAATTTATTATTTACATTATTCATAAATCTAGTATCAATTGCTGTGTTTTCTACTAAAAATGAAGAATTTAAAAATAATTCATTTCTTAATATTAAATTTAATGTATAAAATCATTTGTAGTTTAATAAACATACGTATGAATTAGGTGTAAGGGATTTAGAATTTCAAAATAAAATATTTGATTTTTCCAGGATTAAAAAAATTTGTAAAGGAAATACATATTTTTTATACATCACAATGCATTTAAAAAAAATTAACAAAAGTTAATTTTAATCAATAAAATAAAAGAGTCCATGACTTTAATTTAGTTAAATTAAAATTTTTAAATTTTATTTTAATACTTCAAAAATAAAATATAAATTATTAAATATTTAGTTTTACGTTTTATTTATAAAACTTTAGAAACATTTTAATTTAAATTAATACATATTAAGTTACAAACAAATAATAATATATTAATTTAATCTTATAAAGTATATACTAATATATAATAATATATAATAGTATATAATAAT
>Ga0193954_1001590_pt1 | contig 11466 bp, 11 predicted proteins | sample BB_5_MG_FD_140340 | JGI IMG/M metagenome (GOLD analysis project Ga0193954, IMG submission 140340) | Microbial mat bacterial communities from the Broadkill River, Lewes, Delaware, United States - BB_5_MG | ecosystem: Environmental > Aquatic > Freshwater > River > Microbial mats | place: USA...
TATTGCTATTATTTGCTTTTTCATAATGCTTAACTTATTATGACTTAAAAATCGAATTTAACACCTAAACGAATCGTTCTTGGAGAACTCACGTTATAAGGGTTTTGAATCTTCATTGTATAGTAATCTCTAAACGCTTGTTCATCCGCTTGGTTTTGGATTGATGTTTGGCTAGAAGCAGCAGCTAAATACCCATCATCATCCCAGTTACCTGTAGCTCTATAAACGTTCAACACGTTAAATTGGTTGAAAATATTTGTTACACGAACATAAACATTCAAGAATGTTGCTTTCTTCTTATCTTCTTTTCCAATTTCGATATTGAATGTACGATCTAATTGAAGATCTAATCTATATGACCATGGCAATCTAGAACCGTTCATTGTACCATCAAGACCAGCTGATCCAGTTGGCGTAATTAAACCTTCACTTGTAATTGCTGTTTGAGAAGAATAAGGTGAACCAGAATAGATTTGAGAAACAAGATTCAACCCTGTGTTTTCAAGAACGTTGAATCCTTTAATTACTGGACCATTGTAATCTCTACCTTCACCATATCTGTAATCAAATGTAATTGCAAATGCATGTCTTTGATCGAAATCATATGGTTGAATTGTTCTTAAGTTTGGCAAACCTGCATTGATAATACCAGAAGCAGATGTTGCATCTGAACCAGTACCGTCAGCAAACTGTAAAGTATAGTTAGCTGTTAATCTAATGTTTCCTGTTCTACGCATATCGTAAGCAACAGTAAGACCTTTTACAGTACCAAAATCTCGGTTACCATAAGTTCTATATTGTTTTGGATAAGCACCGGTAACATTAATCAACTGAACATTATCACGTTGCTCTCTATAGAAAGCTGAGATTTTTAAAGACGACGTTTTAGTCAATACTTGTTGAAAACCTAACTCGTAATCAATTGTTTTCTCTGGTTTCAAGTTAGAGTTATTGATAATTGCACTTCTTTCATTAATGTATTGATACTCGAAAGGATCAAAACGTGTTCCTGAAGTTGGTCTTTTCGTTAACACATCATAGTGTGCAAAGAATGACGCTTCATCAGAAATTGGGAAGGAGAATGAGATACGCGGCATGATACTAACTTGTGCTTTGTAATCTTCAAATGCATCTGAAGTCAATGTATTTTGACCTGGATTTCTCAAATAAGGTAAAATACCCGTTGAACTTTCGATAGTAGTTGGATCTTCAATCTCAACACCTTCTGCATTATACCAAGTATCACCACTTCTATATCCTAAGATTGAACTTGGATCGAACTCATCATTTACATAAACAGTGTAATCATCTCCAATAGACTCAGGAACAGTTGCCCAAGTAGAAGCTCCCGTTGAGAACTCTTGTCTTGCTTCTCCTGCTGTCTTAGCCTCATAAATTAAATAAGGATCTTTCAATACTGGTTGGTTGGCATCGAAAACATCGACACGAACACCAACATTAAATACGATATCACGGAATGCAAATTTATCCATAATATAACCCGCGATATATGTTGGTTGGTATGCACCTACAAAACGTTTGTAGTTTCCATTTTCATCAACATCTACGAAATAGTCAGTAATATCAGTTTGACCTCTAACTTTTTTCCCTGTGTGATCAAACCCCCAGTAAGAAACAAGTGAATTACCACTGTTCGCTAACTCATCTGGAGAGAACATTTCCATAGAAAAGATATTAGGATCATATTGATCAATATTCAAATACTCTGATCCTGAACCACCTTCATTGATTAATCCTTCAGCATATAAATACTCTCTTAAACTATAATCAAAAAACGATTGGTTATCATTATTAATTTGACCACCATAAGAACCATTACCAGCACCTGCTGCATAACCTGTGTTTAATGGAGCATAAGCAGTATAAACAACACCTAAAGAATCAAATGTAGTAGGAGCATTAATATCAATCTCAGAAATATGAGAATTTGTCAATTGACGTGCAAGTGTCCAAAGTCCCATTGGTCCGTTTGTTCCACCAGCAGTTGTTGTTCCAGAAGTCCACCCTCTATCATAACGTTGCTCATATTCAAATCCTAAAGAAATTGAGTGATCTCCGATATTCACAGCTCCAGAACCTGTAGCACGAATTTGATCATTCTCTGTTTTACCAAAATAGTTATAAGGTGCTCCAATATTACTCCAGATACCATATACACTTTGAGGAGCATCACCATTTCTTAAACCATTTCCTTGTTGAACTTGGAATAAGTTTCTGTAATTCTCTTCAGCTTGCCAAGTAGAAGCATAATCATATAAGTTGAAATACTGCTCCGTTTGAGCTGCCAACATAGGATTAGTTTCAGACGGTGTAAACTGTACATTTACATCAGCAGGAATCGTAGTTTGTTCTGGACCATTTGTCGTTGTAGACAATCCTGGGTAAGTTACACGTTTTTCAACATCGAACGTACCTACGTGACCATAATTAAACACATTGTAACCATGCTTATCATCAAAATTCTGTCTAGTTGATTTAGAGTAATCCACCATCAAAGAATAAAATGCACTTTTTATTTTCGATGAACTTCCTTCAGTATTGTTCGTGAAACGTTGTGTTAAACGTCCGTAAACTCTCCAGTCTAAACTTTTAGAAGTACCAAAGTTTGAGAAGTTAAATAAAGAACCTGTTCTTGAGTAGATAGAACCTGTACCATAATTCATAGAACCACCAAAAGTAAGATTCACAGATGGTCCAGTATTCACATCAATTTTACCTTGAGCAGACATTGAACGATTTCTTGCATTCATTCTGAAAGGAGTTTTCTCAAAATCATCCTCTCTCAAGTAATTTGTACTATAGTAAGCACCACTTCCTGTTCCTGTTGGAGTCAAAGGAGCCTCTAAGATTTCATCTCTAACTTCTTTCTTAATTCTATAACTTCCATCAGCTAAAGGACGGTTATCAACTTGATCAGTATAATTGGCAGACAATAAGAAACCTAATCTTGGTTTAGTTTTATTACCTAAAGAATCTTTTTGCATCCATAATGGACCAGAAAACATTCCTTCAAATAAGTTATATCCATATTTATCTAAACCATAAACATCTCCATCATATCCATCTTCGTCTTTACCTTTAAAGTAGAACCCTGAAGTTACCCCCTCAACACTTCCAAAATATTTCGAAGAAGGACCTCTAGTAGTTACCGAGATAATACCACCAGTAGCATCACCATAATTAGCAGGTAAACCACCTGTAATTACCGTTACCTCCTCGATAGCAGATTTAGGAAGACTTGAAGATCCACGAACTTTAATACCATCAATGTAAAAATACGTTCCATCAGAACGAGATCCTCTTACACTAATACCACCATCACCTTCAGATTGATTTACACCACCAACTGTTCCTGCAACATCAGCAGCAGAACGAACAGGAAGTTTAGCAATATCCTCTCTAGTTACGGTTGCACCAGAAGCTCCACCATTTCGATCAATCAAGGGAACCTTGTAGGCAACAACCTTAACCTCTTCGATATCTTGGACATCTTTCGCTTTTCCAATTTCAAGATCATATAAGAATGTAATCTTGTCAGAACTAACGATTACCCCTTGTAAGGATTGAGGCTGATAACCTTCAACTTCATTTCTTACTTCAAGATCATACGATCCAGCAGGAATTGAATTAATCTGGAAATTTCCATCAAAATCTGTGTTAGCTCCTCCTTTTACTTGTCCTTCTTTCATCAGAATAACCTTCGTAAAAGGTATGGGTTGTTTCGTATCGGCATCATTTACGGTACCTTTTATAGTACCCAGACCGGCCTGAGAAAACCCATAAGTCAATGTAAGCAAGACGCTTACCAATAATAAGTTCAGTTTTAGTAACATAAGTGCAGTTTGTTTATTTAAACTTAGTTGCTTTAATAAAGCCCGTAAATATAGAAAAAATCACTTTGAAAAGCGAGATGTTAATAATTTTTAATTCTATATCTATTAACTTTCATTAACAAACATAGTGAGAATACTTACAACAAAGAATAACCTTTCATCCAATTTAAAATCCATTTATACACGTCTAATAAATTACATTCAAAAAGTTCTTTCGTATTATTGTCCCTATGAAAGAATTCAATTTTGAGGAACTTCTTGTACATGGAACGCAAATACACCTGTGCTCTTATAACAACTTCGACCCTTCGAATTATATGGAGTACTTAACTGATTTGGAGAAGCAACGTCTACTTTCATTTAAACACATTCGTCGCAGACGCGAATTCATGGCCACTCGCATCCTTCGACATAGAACAATTGGATTTCAGCACATCCATTACGATCCTCATGGAGCACCCTATATTGACGATGAAGGTTTTATTTCAATAAGTCATTCTACAAACCAGGTTGGTCTCGCCATCAATTCAGACTATAAAATAGGATTAGATCTAGAATCAATCCGCCCCAATGTTAAAACCATAATGCATAAGTTTTTATCTGAAGAAGAAAAAAAGCAATTTAATATTGACAATATTATCGAAGTCTGTAAAATTTGGTCAGCCAAGGAGGCTTTATATAAACTTGCTGGAAGAAAAAAAATTCATTTCAAATCTGAATTGCTTCTTAACCGAACGAGCGACACCCATTGGTCGGGTACTATAATAAACAGTGACCACAGCATTTCGGTTAAATTGAATATATTTGAACATAACAACACTATAATATCTATAAATACAGAGGCTATTGTTGAGCACTACAGAAACATATAATTTAATTCAATCTCGAAAAGGACAAATTGCAGTTTTAATTGACCCGGACAAATCAAACAAACCGGAACAAATTAATTCGCTTATTGAAAAGGCCGAATTTGCCGAAGTTGATTTCTTTTTTGTCGGTGGAAGTACCGTAACACGAAATCAATTTGAATTTGTTGTAAGCTACTTAAAGGAAAATTCTAACATCCCAATCGTACTTTTCCCTGGTGCATCACATCAAATCTCGAAAGAAGCTGACGCGCTATTATACCTAAGTTTAATTTCAGGACGAAATCCTGATTTTTTAATCGGTCACCATGTGCAATCTGCAGATGAAGTTTATGACATGGAAATTGAAGTGATCCCAACCGCATATATATTAATAGACGGTGGAACAAAATCGTCCGTGGCATATGTCAGCCAAACCACCCCGATACCATCAGACAAGTTAAGTATCATATTAAATACTGCAAAGGCGGGTATTTTACAAGGAAAGAAAATAATATATGTTGATGCAGGAAGCGGTGCTCTTAACCACGTGCCCGACAATGTCATTCAAGAGTTGAACCAATTAAAGCAACCCATTATAGTTGGCGGAGGTATTCGAAGTATTTCGGAGATTGAATCTTTAAAAGAATCTGGAGCCAATGTAATTGTTATTGGCAACAAAATTGAAGAAGACATTGACTTCTTACTGGACATAAAGCTGGTAACAAACAAAAAATGGAAGAGCTAAGCCCTTCCATTCCTCACGAATATTCGTCAATCTTATTTAATCAATGAACTTGATAATGACTTTGCTTGCTCAGTCAGTTTATCTAACGTTTCTTTTTTCAATTCGTAATCTCCAACAGAAATTTTCCCGTCTTTATACATCTGCTCCAACTTTTCTTTGGCTGCAGTTAATTTACCATTGGCTTTTTCGACCTCTGCTTCAGTATCTGCATGCGTTTCTGCAATTGCAGCTTCGGCTTCAGCGTCAGACTTTGGAGGTTCAACCTTAGAAACGACGTTCGTCGCATCATTTTTCACAGCTTGCTCAGCTGCTTTGGCCTCTTTCTTTTCAGCACGATTTTCTTTGATGTCCTCAAGTTTATCTTTAGCCATCACTTCTACCTTCTCCCCGACTTCTTTAACAGCCTGGTCTATTTCAGGTTTATTCTCTTGGTATTGTTTTTTCGCTTCAGTTTCTAATTTTTTCGTTTGATCTGAAAACGACTGAGCATTTACTCCATACGCACTCAATAGTGCTACAACTAACATTATCTTCTTCATCTTACTGCTCTAATTCGTTCATAAATTGATCCAAGTCATCATTCAATTGATGCGCTTGCTCATTCAACTCTTGTTCTGCCTCTAATTTTTCCGTCAATTCAGTAGACACTTCGACAACATTCTCATCTACAATTTCCTCAGCTCCTTCCGAAGAACAAGAAACCATTAACATTCCGATGCAGAATGCACTAATCACTTTTAATTTCATAATAAATTTATTGGTTACTCTAAAGTTAGGGAAATTATCTAATAACTCAATCCTTCTTCGTCATCTTATACATCAAATAGATGATTCCAGCCACTAAATGCAACATTACAATTCCAAATATGATATATGCCATATTCTCCTTAAATTATTGATTGAATTTAAAATTAACAAAACACAATGTGACAATCAAGAAAAAATGCGCTACATTGAGACATGGATTTAAAACGATATTCAGGAATTGCCTTTGCGATTGCTTTTTTAATGGCAATTGTTTTATTTGGAGGGGTTGGTCGGCAATACATTTCAATGAGTTTAGCAAGAACAATATTTATCATTGCTGGCGCAATTGGGTTGATACTTAATTTACTATCGTTTCGAAGTGGTAAACATGGACCATTGTTCAACTTTCTCTATTGGACTGGCAGTATTGTTTTGTTTGTAGGACTAAACTTCATTTTACTGCATTACCCATATGGAACATACATTGTCGTTTCCGGCATTGCAATACTTGGAATTTCATTCGTATTACCAGAAAAACTGGCAGAACCAAATAACAAAAATAGTGACTTATTAGATCGTGACGATTAGTTGTACTTTGCCTTAAGCGACATATCTAAACTTTTGAAACTATGCGTTAATGCTCCAACAGAGATAAAATCAACTCCAGTTTCAGCAAACGCTCGAATGGTATCAATAGTTATTCCTCCAGAAGCCTCCACTTCAAACTTTTCGGGAATCGTTTTTAACGCTTCAACAATGCGTTCTGGCGTGAAATTATCCAACATAATACGGTCAACGTTTCCAACCTCAATTGCTTCTGCGAGTTCCGTTTCATTTCGGACTTCAATCTCAATTTTCAAATCGCGTCCTGTCTCTTTCAAATAAGCATTTGCACGTTCGATTGCAGGTCTTACGCCTCCAGCATAATCCACATGATTGTCTTTCAACATAATCATATCATAAAGCGCAAACCTATGATTGTATCCACCACCAATTCTAACGGCCCATTTCTCCATATAACGGACGCCTGGAGTCGTTTTTCTCGTGTCCAACAACTTTACCTCAGTTCCTTCAATGAGTTTAACAATCTTATTAGTTTGAGTAGCGATACCGCTCATTCTTTGCATGAAATTCAACACCAATCGCTCCGTACTTAAGATAGACCTTGAACTTCCTTTTACCTCAAATGCGATATCACCATATTTAATTGCATCACCATCATTGATAAACGTCGTTACCTTTAGCGAAGGGTCGAAAATTTCAAAAATTCGTTTCGCCAATTCAATTCCTGCCATTACCCCATCACCTTTTACAATAAGCTTCGCAACACCTGTTGCATTTTCTGGCACACACGAAAGTGTAGAATGGTCACCATCTCCGATATCTTCACGGAGCGCATTTTGAATAATTTCGTCAATCATATATTGAAATAAGTTGTTGGAAAAGAAAATCTAGATCATACGTCCCCTTAAGAAGCTTCAATCGTTAGACTTTCTATTTTAAAATCGTCGTTTATTTTCTTGAAGTGAATTGTAACTCGAAAGTCACCACTTTGGCTTTTATAATTTCCAATAGCAAAGGTACCATCCGAAGACTCTTGACCTTTAAAAAAGAAGTTAAAACTAGAGCCAGGTTTGCGATTAAAGAAATCCTTTAAAACCAAACTAGCCTGAGATTGACTATACACACCTTCTTTCCCAAGTACATTAATAAGAACTTTACTTTTTCCCATCATCGAAATGGCATGTGCATCATTTGATTCGAATGCCCGTTCTAATTCAGCGTATGGAACGTCACTTGTCACGCTCAAAGACAAGATAATAGTTGTTAAAAATGTATATAGTAAACTCATAATTTGTTTCGTTAGCGTGTAGCAATATACAAACATAGTGCCGAAAAACAACGCCTTATTCTCAGAAGTTATCAACCTATTTACACTATCTTCGGGACATGAAAATTAAGTTGATTTGTGTTGGCAAAACAGTCAAGCCATTTTTAAAGGAAGGAGAGCAAGAGTATTTAAAGCGACTAAAGCATTACACTCCTGTTGAAAAAATAGAAATTCCCGAGTTAAAAAACGCAAAAAAATTAAGTGAAGATCAAATCAAACAGCAAGAAGGCCATCTCATACTTAACCAAATAAAGCCAGGAGAAGCAATTATCCTATTGGATGAACGAGGAAAACAGCACAGTTCAATTGAATTCAGTAATTTTTTACAGAAAAAATTCAATTCAGGAGGCAAAGGGATTGCGTTTGTCGTCGGTGGCGCTTATGGTTTTTCAGACGAAGTTTACGCAAAAGCAACAAATAAAATTAGCCTTTCCAAAATGACGTTTTCACATCAAATGGTTCGGTTATTTTTCTTAGAGCAAATCTATCGTGGATTTACAATTTTAAAAGGCGAACCGTATCATCACGAGTGAATAGGTATGCTTTCAAAATTCATTTTGGATTAATTACAACAACGGATTTTCTTAATCCTCAGTCCCAACACCTTTATTGCCCTCAACCTTAATAGAATAAAATCCACTTCTATTTGATGATAAAATAACTTTTACGATAAAAAAAAGACTAAATTAGACTGTCTGCTAAAACTCAAAAAGAGAATGATCCCTTTCAACAAACCCTATCTCAGTGGAAATGAGGAAAAATATATTTCCACTGCAATTCGGAACAATAAAATATCTGGAAATGGTGAATTCACAAAAAAATGTCACTCGCTTTTTTGCCAAACCTTTGGATTCAACAAAGTTCTGCTAACCACCTCATGCACCGATGCACTGGAAATGACAGCATTACTTTGTAATCTAGAGAAAGACGACGAAATTATTGTTCCAGCATACACCTTTGTTTCTTCAGCTCTCGCTTTTATCCGTGAAAAAGCAAAAATAGTTTTTGCAGACAGTTCTCCAGACCACCCTAATATTGATGTAGACAAAATCGAACCATTAATTTCAAATAAAACAAGAGCAATAGTCGTGGTTCATTATGCCGGCATAGCGGTAGACATGGATAAAGTTATTTCCTTAGCAAAACAATACAACCTCATAGTTATTGAAGATGCAGCACACGCTATAAATAGTTACTATAAAGGGGAACCGCTCGGAAGTATTGGTGATTTAGGAGCCTTCTCATTTCATGAAACAAAAAACATACAATGCGGTGAAGGCGGACTCTTGGCAATCAACAACAAAAGGTTTTTGCAAAGAGCAGAGATTTTATGGGAAAAAGGAACCAATCGCGCTGATTTTTTTCGAGGAAAAATTGACCAATATAACTGGGTAGACACAGGATCCTCTTTTTTACCATCAGAAATTACTTCCGCCTATCTGCTCTCGCAACTTGAAAACATCTCAAAAATTCAGATCTTAAGAACAAGGCTTTGGGAACAATACAACACCAAGCTTAAAAGCTTAGAAAAAAAAGGACTAATAACACTTCCTAAAATTCCTTCCTATGCCACAAACAACGCACATATATTTTACTTACTGGTAGACTCTTTATTAACACGAAATCAACTTATCAACCATTTAAATAACAATGGCATACATGCAGTTTTTCACTACATCCCACTTCACAAAAGCCCATATTATTTAAAAGAAAATAATAATCAAGATCTACCAAATGCTATTATGTTCGAAAACCGATTAGTTCGCCTACCATTATTTGCAGAATTAACAGCTGAAGAAGTAAACAAAATCACTCAAGAAATAAAATCATACTTCACCACCAAAACTAAAGTGATATCAATCGAAACAACCTGATTATATTAATACTAAATAATAAATGCGTTTTTATTTACTAGTAATTCTAGGTTCAGAAATGTAAATTCGTAGATTAAGACAAGAAATACCACACGTGCAAAAAGATTACTTTACACTTCTCGATATTTTACCTGCGCTACTTTGGTTGATTATCATTGTTGTAGCTGGTTTTGCTATTCGTAATGCGAACACCGACAAACCTCACTACAAGTACTACATGCCGAACTTGTTTGTGAAGCTGTTTTTTAGTTTGGCTTTTGCTTCCTTTTACATCTTGATTTACGGCGGTGGGGACACCACAGCTTACTACGAATGTTCATCTTCCTTGAACAACCTTTTTTTCAAGTCCCCAGAGCTTTATTTTGAGCAACTTTTTAGCGCTCCCGATCGATTTAAATACACAACCTATTTTGATCAAACTACTGGGTATCCCCCAGGATGGATATACAACGAACCACAAGGTTTTTTTGTGAGTAAAATCATTTCGCTTTTCACTTTTTTTACATTAAAAAGTTATTTGGCAACCACGTTTATTTTAGCCTATATATCTTCCATTGTTTCTTGGAAACTTTTTGAAATGGTCCTGAATTTTGAATTGAATAATGAAAACTACTTGGCTATTGGAATACTTTTCTTGCCTTCGGTGAACTTCTGGTGCACTGGCATCTCAAAAGACATGGTGGTTTTGACAGCCTCATTATTATTAATTGTCAACCTTTTTAAAATAATCTCCATTGAACACACGTTTAACTTCAAGAACATTGTTTTCGCTTTTTTAGCGGCATTGATCGTTTACCATATAAGGTCATTCATCCTGATTGCAATACTTCTCCCCATTCTATTTTCTTTAGGAATAAGACTAGTTAAGTCACTTGGTGGTGGGGCTTGGGCCGTTATTTTCTTTCGGATTGGAATTGCATCAATTGGTATTTTTGTAATACTCCAATCACTTACGATTTCTAACGAAGCAGAGTTTTTAGAAAGCAATTCATATCTGGAAGAAGCCTCCGTGATTCAACGCGACTTTCAAACCAATAAAATTTATGGATCAAAACAATATGATTTAGGTGAGGTCTCCTTTACACCTGTTGGATTGGCACGTGTTGCTCCACTTGCAATTATAACAGGAATCTATCGTCCGTTTCCATGGGAAGCACTCAGTGTCACACTACTTATGAATGGTATTGAAAGCATTCTCTTTTTTTACTTCACGTTTCTTTTCATTAAAAAATCATTTCGAGCAAAAATTCGAATAATTCGAAAACATGAATTTTTAGTATTCTGCTTGTTCTTTGTTATTATTGTTGCGTACATGACTGGGTTAACCTCAATATTGTATGGAGTTCTAGTGCGACTTCGAGCCCCACTACTCCCCTTTCTTTTTATAATCTTTACAATTGACTGGAGCAAGTTTGATTTAGATAAAAAGCTAACAAAAGCTTAAGGTATGAGCTCAATATCGAAAAGTGCAATTTATACATTTTTGACTCAAGTTCCAACTCAAATA
>Ga0193954_1001592_pt1 | contig 11459 bp, 13 predicted proteins | sample BB_5_MG_FD_140340 | JGI IMG/M metagenome (GOLD analysis project Ga0193954, IMG submission 140340) | Microbial mat bacterial communities from the Broadkill River, Lewes, Delaware, United States - BB_5_MG | ecosystem: Environmental > Aquatic > Freshwater > River > Microbial mats | place: USA...
CTTCATAGAGCAGAGCGATGCGGCTGCGTGTTTCAGGCGACAGATTGTGCGACCGCTCTCCGAAAACCAGGCACTGACCGCTGTTCGGCCGCAGGTGCCCCATAAGAATGTTGATCAAGGTTGATTTTCCGACGCCATTTTTGCCCAGCAGACCGAAGACGCTGCCCGCTTCAATCTTAAGGTTCAGACCAGCATAAATCTGCTTGGTTCCATAGCTGTGATGCAGATTTTGGATATTGATGACGCTGGACACTTCAGTCTGACTCCTTCTGTTGCTGTGGTGCTGCCTGCTGAAGGCTGCAGCAGGATTTGCTACTGGGGCAGTCACAGCCGCGGTTTTTGACCAGTTTGCGGTAGAGGTAGTAGACGGCAACACAGAACAGAATAAATAAAATCAGTTGTTGCATAAAGACTCCAAAATGATCTTCGGGAAGGTGAAACAACTCTGGGTGGAGCCTGGGAAAAACCCGGCGACGCAGGGCATCGCCGGGTTCGGGTTTTACTTCATGTCTTTAGCTTGAATCCAGATAACAGCATCCTGGCTCAGTTCCTTGCCTTTGAATTCAGTGTCGCTGCCGGCGCCGAGAGCGCAGAAGCCCCACCAGCCGGATTTGGGAATGCCGAAGGTAAACTGACCGTTAGCATCAGCCTTGATGCCCATGGTGACAAAGCTGTCGTGAGGTGCTTCAACGAAGGCGGGTCCCATGGAGTTGGTTGTGAGATCGGGTGCATGGTTGATGTACTCCACTTCGATATCAGCGAAAGGAACCACTTTGCCGTTGCGCTTGACGATCCCGGTGAAGGTTGAACCGGTCCAGATAGAGTAAGGTTTGTTGAGTGGTACGATTTCAGCTTTCAGGCCCAGTTCCTTATCCCAGTCAGTCGGTGTGCCGGCGACATTGATAACCACCTTGGTGATCTGCTGGATGTAGATGTCCTCACCTGCTTCGTAGTAGGGAGCAGGCTGCAGAACGAACATGTGGTCACCCATCCGTCTGGCTTTGTAGGTAGTTGCGTAGCCACCGGCAGAGTTGTGGTTGCCGTTCCAGGTGATCGGCTTCAGAGTCTTGAGCAGATCCTTTTTTTTGTCCTTGTTGATGACGTAAAACTCTTCAACCGCAGCAGGGGTTTTGGTGTCATGCTGTAGCCCCATTTCCATGGTGTGCTCATCGGCAAAGGGGTGAGTAAAGGTCAGGCGCAGATCGATTTTCTGTCCTGTATTCAACGCCGACTCGGGGGTATAAAGCATCTGAAAGTGGGCAAAGGACGAGCTGGCGACCAGTACCAGTGCCAGGGTTAATAATCCTTTTTTCATTGTTCTCTCCTTGTTATGTACGTTTTTAAGATAAGAAACGGATCTACATTTTATAAAAGGGACTGTTTACTCCTAACCACAGAGACGCGGAGTCACGGAGAACCTCTCCATTTCGAGGGCTTTCTCTGTGTTCTCAGTGTCTCTGTCGTGAAACCTTTTCTGTTTTATAGAGCCGTTAAAAGATAAATGCAGGGCTTACTCGACGATATCCTTACCATCGACATAAACCTGGTGACCCTCCCCTGCGTTGAAGACAGCTTCATAATTGCCTGCAGGTTTCTTGAAGTTCACTTCGCTGTATTCGTTCATTTTTGTTTTAAGGATGATCTTGGCGTTCTGTTCAACGCGGAATTCAACGCCACTGGCACTGCTTCCATCGCTGAAACCACCTTCGCAGGTGATGGTGCCATCCCCTTCATCGAAGCAGGACATCAGGGCGGTGTGAGCCCAGACCGAGGTGGTCGAGAAAGCCAGCAGGCAGGTCAGAAATAATAATTTTTTAAACATGATATTTATCCTTTCGATATTTCTCCGGCTCGCCAACCGGAGCGTTTTGTTTTGATCAGCCCGAGAAAGAGAGTCAGAGCGACAACGCAGATATAGAAGTTACGCATCATGCCGAGACCGCTCCAACCGAAGTTTGCGGCCAGACTGAAGAACAGGGTTGAGACAATGATGCCGAGAATAATCGGAAAGAAGATGGCGAACAGCATCCAGCGGAATGAGTTCGATTGCAGTTTGACCACGACCATGGTGGCAATGCAGGGTGGTGTCAGGATCATGAACAGCAGCATGGTGGCGGCATGAATCGGGGTATATGCACCGTCCTGAGCCATGGCTTGTTCTGGTGTTAAGTTGCTTTGACCCTTTTCGTAGATCGATCCAAGGGTGGCAACGGCGCTCTCCCGTGCAGCAAAAGAGCTGAGGAAGGCAACGTTGATACGCCAGTCGAACCCGGCATAACGGGTCAGAGGTTCCATGGCGCGGCCAAACATACCAAGGAAAGAGTTCGCGATTTTTTCGCTCTTGATTTCGATCTGCAGCTTTTTGTTGATTTTGGATAGCTTGCGCAGTTCGCGGTTGAGTTTTTTAGCTGGTTTATCTTGTGGTCGCACCAGTGGGAAGAGTTGAGGGTGTTTTTGTCGGTAGTCAGCATCAAGTGACGCAACAGCTTTTTTCGACTTCGCCAGCATGCGGTTGGCTTTATAGCTGTCATATATGTTGACCAAAGTAAAGACCTTGGCCGCTTCGTCAATCATGTCGGCGTAATCGGTCTGTGCCGCTTTGTCTATGAATGAGGCCGTGGCTTTATCCGCTGTCTGATGAAACTGGGCCATTTTATCCTGATCAACGCCAGGGTATTGGAGCAGAACAAAGAGCACGACAGCGACGGCAACAACAATGGTGACAACCTTTTTGATGTAGAGCCAGACGCGCTGGAAGGCCCGTAGGGCAACACCATGCACAGTGGGCAGGTGGTAGGCGGGTAGTTCCATGACAAAAGGTGCTGTTTCATGGGTCCGCAGTACCGTTGATGTCAGCATGCGGGCAACGATCAGAGCGATAAACAGGGTGACGGTCGAAATATAGAACATCATCGTTGCCATCTGATCTTTAAAAAATGCACCGAGCAGCAAGGTGTAAAAGGGGACCTTGGCTAAACAGTTCATGTAGGGCACAGTCAGGATCGTGGCTAACCGGGCTCGGGCGTCGGCAATACCTTTGGTTGCCATAACTCCGGGAACGGCACAGCCTCCCACAAAGGCGCCTCCCAGAACCAGAGGGAGCGTTGATTGTCCATGCAAGCCGTAGCGTTTGAAAATTCGGTCGAGGATAAACGCCATACGCGGCATGTAGCCGACATCCTCCAGAATGGCGATAAGGGCGAAGAGAATAAAAAATATCGGAATATAGTTCAGCAGAGCGATCACTGAGTTGGTCATCCAGATGCCGAAGTCAGTGATGACGGGAACATCGATCGATGTTGCGGCCGGAAGCAGGGCGATTATTTTGTTTTTAACCGTCGCCAGCAGCGGCCAAGTATAGTCGGTGAGTTTATACCCCCAGACGATAGCAAGTTGGTAGATCAGATAAATGACCCCGATGAGGACAGGAAAGGCACACCAGGGATTTAAAACGAACCGGTCAACCCGCGATGTCATGGTGTCGTAGGCGTCGCTGTTTTCTTTGACCGTCTTATGATAAACGACGTCGGCATTATCATAACGCAGTTGAGCAATCGCCTGGTCGACGTCAATGTCGTGGCGGTTGTGAATCAAGGTGGTAAAATCGGTAATCTCTTCTTTCGATAAACCGATCCGTTTCAGGACGACATCATCCATTTCCAGAGCCTTGATTGCCATCCAACGTGAGGAGAGGTCGCTTTCGTGTTGTGTCTTTGTTTCAATTTGTGAAATGTATGGTTCTAGTTCACCGTAGTCGATACTGAACGGACGGATAACCTTCTGCTGAGAGGCTCGTTCGAGAGCATTGAATATCTCTTTGCGTCCCTGCCGTTTCAGGCCGACAGTTGTCACAACTTCAACGTTCAGCATTTCGGCCAGCTTGTCGGTGTCGATCTCTAATTCCCGACGCAGAGCGATGTCCATCATGTTCAGTACAACAACGATCGGTTTGCCCAGTTCGAGCAATTGGAAAGTCAGATAAAGACTGCGCCGTAAGCAGGATGCGTCGACGACACTGATAATGACATCGGGAGCGTCATCCATTAAATAGGATTTGGCCACACGTTCTTCGAGTGAATAAGTGCTGAATGAGTAGGTGCCGGGAAGATCGACAAATTCGTATGATTGACCCGCTTCTTTGACTGTGGCTGTTTTTTTATCAACAGTTACGCCTGGATAGTTGGCGACATGTTGGTTGACGCCAGCAAGAAGATTGAAGATTGTCGATTTGCCGCTATTGGGTTGACCTGCCAGTGCTACTGTTATCACTTTGTTTCCACCTCGATTAACTCTGCTTCGGCGTGACGCAAAGTAATCAGATAATTTTGAACACCGATTTCGATCGGGTCTCGTAAGGGAGCGTTGCGGATCATCTGAATTTCAGCTCCCGGAATAAAACCCATGTTCAGTAGTTTCTGTTTAAGCTGTCCCTTGGCCTTATTGGCAGAGACGACTCCCTTCTGTCCTTTGCCGAGACAGGATAAATTTGTCTGTTTTCCTCCTCCACAGGACCAACCGTGGGCGTGGTTATGTCCGCCCTGACCACAATGTCTTTTTTTTCGTGTGAATCTCATACCGGCTCCTGATTATGGAATAATGATGTTATGGATTTGGATGAAACAGGGGGAGTATGTCTGAGATGAGAGTGAAAAAAAGTGATCAAGGTCACAAATTGAAAACTTTTTTCAATTTCATTGGCTGCAATAGATATTATCGACAACAGCCGGTATAATCTGAATAATCATGCTGGGTCCTGACTCAGTTATCTTTATCTCCAAATGTGAGGAGCCTATGTATCGTGCGATCTTGGATTTTTGGTTCGATGAACTTCAACCGCAGCAATGGTGGGGCAAAGATGAAAAATTAGACCTGCTGATCAGGGAGCGTTTTTTGAACACCTATGAGCGGGCAAAATATTGTGAACTCTTTGCCTGGCGTGAAGAGAGCGAAGGGCGTTTGGCTGAAATCCTCGTCCTGGATCAATTTCCCAGAAACATGTTCCGTGACACCGCCCAGGCTTTTGCAACAGATTCTCTAGCCCTTGGCCTTGCTCAGGAAGCGGTCTCGACAGGGGCCGATCAGCAATTGAGCGCAACACAGAGGAATTTTCTCTATATGCCCTATATGCATAGTGAATCATTGGTTGTGCATGAGATCGCTGTCGATCTGTTTGAAAAGAATGACAATGAATCGTCTTATGGCTATGAACTGAAACATAAGCAGATTATCGAACAATTCGGTCGATATCCCCACAGGAACAGGATACTTGGTCGTGAATCAACAGCAGAAGAGATCGAATTTTTGAAGCAGCCTGGTTCAGGGTTTTAATCCCTTCTGACCAGTGGTGGATAGCATTGGCTGGACAGGATCATAGAGATGCCGAGCTATAGATAAAGGCATGCTTTAACGTCTTTTGAAGAGGACATATTTATTCTTAAGTGCGCTGCTGATGATGAGCAGCTCATTTTTGTACCTTCCCATTTTCATGAATATTATGATATGACGAATGAATGCTTATTGTGTGAGGTGATAAATGCTCAAAATAGATAAGATGATCAGTGAGTTACAGTCCGGAACTGTGACCTCCCGGCAGTTGACGGAACAGTGCCTTGTGTGTGTCGAGCAGGATTCAGATCAGGCTCATAAGGTCTATCTTCAGCTTTTTGCCGATCACGCATTGGCCCAGAGTGATGCCATCGATCAGCTCAGGAAACAGGGGATTTCCTTGTCGCCCTTAATGGGATTACCCATATCCGTTAAGGATCTGATCGATATCAAAGGTTGTCCAACCTCTGCAGGGTCAACCTTCCTGGCTAAGATCCGTACCGTGACAGAGAATGCTCCAATCGTTGAGCGTTTGCAGGCTGCAGGGTTGATTATTCTGGGGAAAACCAATCTGGTCGAATTTGCCTATTCCGGTGTGGGAATCAATCCGCACTTCGGGACACCTCTTAATCCCTATAATCGAGAAGAGAAGTTGATTCCTGGCGGTTCTTCATCCGGAGCAGCCATTTCTGTGACTGATGGTATGGCGTTGGGAGCGATCGGCACTGATACGGGTGGTTCATGTCGGATTCCGGCCTCTTTGTGCGGGTTGGTTGGTTTTAAACCTACGGCTGAGCGAGTGTCTCGCGAGGGGGTTGTTCCATTATCTCATTCGCTCGACTCGATTGGTTCTTTGTCGGACAGTGTTCATTGCTGCTATCTACTTGATGCAATATTAAGTGGAGGGAAGGTCGTGTCCCTTGATCCCATAGAGTTAAGTCGGATCAATCTTGTTGTTCCAGATGGCTATTTACTGACACAGCTTGAAAAGTATGTCGAGACGACTTTTTTTAAGACTCTTGACTCTCTTGAATGCAGTGGTGTGACTATTGAGCAGGAACCGTTACCTGCCATTGAAAAAATTCCGAAAGTTAGCAGTAAAGGAGGCTTTGCTGCTGCAGAAGCCTATTATCACCACCAGCCATATTTATCTGATTTCGCTGACCAATATGATCAAAAAGTGCGGAGTCGGATTGCTGCCGGTGAGCATATGAGCGCTAGCGATTATCAGGAAATTATTGACCTGCGTCGCTCTGTTAAGTCAGCATGGGAAAACGAAGAGCGTTTTGACGCGATGATTTTGCCGACGACACCCATTACCGCCCGGCCGATTGATTCTCTTGCCAGCGATGAGGATTTTTTTACTGCCAATGGCCTTTATCTACGCAATACATCGGTGGCCAATATCCTCAATAGTCCATCGATTTCGATCCCTTGTCATGAAAATGGAAAGGCTCCGGTTGGATTGATGTTGATTGGCAAAACAGGGCAGGATCATCGTGTGTTTCGGTTGGCAAAAGCGCTTGAAGACGTTTTGAATTCATAAGATAAACTTTTTTTATTTACCGTTGAATCGACAAGGGGCTCTTTTGCCTGTCCAGAACCGTGACATATCAATATTTGTTTTACGGTTTTCTATTTTAAACTGATCTGACCTGATATTAGCATTTGTTTGTTTTAAGTGCTTGTAATGTCGATTGTTTTCTTGGTGCGTGAAAAATTGTCTCGCGGGGGTGAGCGATTGCGACAAAAACTGTTATCATTACTGTTGGTATCAAGCTGAAACGTTCCTCTGATGAAAAGGATAAAGAACGATGGCAATTAATATCCGCAATGAGCAACCAGATGATATTTGTAAGATCGAAATCTTAACTGAGGCCGCTTTCAAAGAGGCTCCTCAGACAAGTCATACAGAGCAGTTTATTGTCAATGCGTTGAGAAATGCCGGGGCGTTGACAATTTCTTTAGTGGCCGAAAATGAAGGAATCCTGATCGGGCATGTCGCTGTTTCTCCGGTCACTATCTCTGATGGTAGTGGAAACTGGTACGGGCTTGGCCCGATTTCGGTCCTTCCAGATCAACAGGCAAAAGGGATTGGAGCGATGCTGATGAATCGGGCGCTGAAGCGTTTACGGGCGCTGAAGGCGGATGGTTGTGTCCTCCTTGGTGATCCTAACTATTACAAACGCTTCGGCTTCAGCCCTGACGACCGGCTGGTGCTGCCCGATGTTCCACCCGAATATTTCCAGGTGATTGCGTTCAATGACACAATCCCGTGCGGGAATGTGACCTATCACTATGCTTTTGATGTGACGGAATAATTTCCCCAACCTATTTTCCCTGAACCTAAAGCCCCTGTGCCGCATATCTGCTGCACGGGGGCTTTTTCTTCGATGAACGTTAACAATATTTTTGATACTGTCTATATATATGGTTCTGTGGTTTAAGCAAAATCAGGTATCCGCCAATACAGAACTAATAGACAGTATTTTCTTCTGTCTGCTGTTATTGGAATAGACATCGGGTATATGATCGCTAAGTATTGTTTTCGAGTTAAATCGGCGTATCCTTGTACAATCGATAGCTTGTGTTTGTTGATTTTTTGTTTCGGAGGCTTTGATGAAAGGTTATATCCAGATATATACCGGCAATGGAAAAGGGAAAACGACTGCAGCACTGGGGCTATCTTTACGGGCAGCAGCAGCGGGTAAGAAAGTGTTCATCGGGCAGTTTGTCAAAGGGATGCACTACAGTGAATTGGATCTCATTCCGACTCTTCCAGGAATCAGCCTGAAGCAGTATGGGCGAGGATGCTTTATTGATTCAGAACCGACTGAGGAAGATTCTCTCGCGGCGCAACAGGGGCTCGACGAGATGACGGCAATTCTTGCTTCAGGGGACTATGATGTCGTCGTTTTGGATGAGGCTTGTATTGCTCTCTACTTTAAACTGTTTTCTGTGGATGCGCTTGTAAATGCTATCCGCCAGCGCGCCGAGCATGTCGAGACGATTGTAACAGGTCGCTATGCTCCTCAGGAGTTGATCGAAATTGCAGATCTGGTGACTGAGATGAAAGAAGTTAAGCACTATTACACGCAAGGGATAGAAGCCCGATTCGGGATTGAAAAATAAAAAAGGCCCGATTCAGAAAAAGAATCGGGCCTTTAACGTTCAGCTGAAGAACAACATTACTCGTCAGCTTCGCTGACTTTCCACTCTTTCCAAACGTTCCCAACCAGATCAATGCCGGGCTTCAGGGTTTTCTTCCCTGGTCTCCAGCCTGAAGGTGTTGCTTCTCCACCGCCCGTTTCGCGAACGAGCTGAAAGGCTTGGATCTGACGCAGTGTTTCGTTGACGTTACGTCCAACGGGTGGTGTCAGTACTTCGTAGCCCTGGATGACGCCATCGGGGTCAATCAGAAATCGGCCACGGTTTTCAACTTTTGCTCCTTCGTTGAAAATACCGAACATACGACCAATGTCTCCGCCAACGTCCGAAAGCATTGGGAAGGGAACTCCACCCTCGACCATCTTGGAGAGTTCTTGATCGTTCCACACTTTGTGAGTGAACATGCTATCTATACTGACTGAAAGAAGTTCTACTCCGAGCTCTTGAAATTTAGGGTATTTCTCGGCAACTGCCGAGATCTCAGTCGCTCAGACAAAGGTGAAATCACCGGGATAAAAACAGAGCACAACCCACTTGCCTGCATAATCCGATAATTTCACACTATCAAGGAATGTTCCTTTGAGATAACCGGGTGCTGTGAAGTCCGGCGCTTTTTCTCCTACATGAACCATTTGCCTCTCCTTTTTGTCGACAACAGGTTGTTCAACCATTTCAGTTTGAGATGCTTCGTCGACAGCGGCAGCTGCGGTTGGTCTGGTGCAGCCCGCTGCTTGTTCTTCTGCCATGTCCGCTCCTTTCCCATGTAAATAAGAATTATTCTTATAGTTTAATCACTCATATTGGGAAAATCAATATGCAGACAAAAATATAATTGTTTTTTTAATATTAAGTTGAGAAAAAGGGCCGAATGCGCAGCTTAAAACTGTCACTTATGTTCCTTTTCCTTTGATGCGGGAAGTTCAGGATAGGGAGGATCATTCTGGCAGACTTTATTCTGCTCTAGAACTCCATCAATTTGGTCCGAGCTGCGTTGATAAAGGTATCAAACAGATTCATAAAATGAGGGAAATCTGTTGTTAACGCTTCGGGGTGAGCCTGAATCCCGATAATAAATTCTTCAGAATCGGCTTCTATTGCCTCAATAATACCATCGTCAGAGAGAGCTGAGACCTTGAAGCCTGGGGCGATCTGTTTGACCGCCTGATTATGAAAAGAGTTGATCGCTAAACTGTCGGTTTTGAAAATTGAATAAAGCTTGCTGTCCGGTTCTATTTTGATGTTGTGATAAAGCTCACACATATGTTTGTCACAGGTAAAGTGATTTTTGCAACCATCGATCTGATCACAGAGATTCTGAAACAGACTACCACCTTCAAAGACATTAATGACCTGACAACCGCGGCAGATACCGAGAATCGGTTTCTGAGCTTTTTTAAAGCCTTGATAGAGGGCAAATTCCCAAAAATCACGTTCTGAACTGATTTGGGAGACGCTGTGACAGGCCTGTTCACCGTAGTAGATAGGATCGATGTCATCATTGCCCCCAGAGATGAGAATAGCATCGAGTCGAGAGGCCATTTCAGCAGCGATATCCAGATCTTCAAGGATAGGAAGCAGGACAGGGATGCCTCCAGCCCGGACGATTGAGTGGTCGTAGTAATTGGTGACCTTATTGTATGGACGCTTTTCTATTTTTGCTGATCCCGTTGTTATTCCGATGAGAGGTTTCATAACATTATCCAGTTCATTCTTTGAGAATGCCTTTCCAGTGATGGCAGGCAATTTTATGATCGTCTCCGGCAGGCTCCAGCTGAGGAACCTGAGTGCGACAGAGGTCAGTCGCATAGGGGCAGCGAGTCTGAAATTTACATCCAGGTGGCGCATTGAGAGGCGACGGTATTTCTCCCTGTAAAGGGACTTTTTCTGAGCGCTTACGCGGATCGGGGATCGGTACGCTGGCAAATAAAGCCTTGGTGTAGGGGTGGAGCGGGTTCTTATACAGTTCTTTGGTTTCACAGACTTCCATCAAACTACCGAGATACATGACGCCAATGCGGTCAGAGATATGTTTAACGACCGATAAGTCATGGGCGATAAAAAGATATGACAGCCCCAGCTCTCGTTGAAGCGTTTTCATTAGATTGATGATCTGTGATTGGATTGAGACATCAAGAGCTGAAACAGGTTCATCAGCGATGATAATCTCAGGCTGGCAAGCCAGTGCACGGGCAATCCCAATCCGTTGGCGTTGGCCACCTGAAAATTCGTGGGGGTAGCGTAGCATCAATTCTTTTCGTAGCCCGGCCATTTCCATGTAGGCGATAACCTCTGCTTTGACGTCAGCATCGGGGCGATGGAAACGAATCGGTTCGGCGATAATATCGGCAATGGACATGCGGGGGTTGAGAGATGAATAGGGGTCCTGAAAGATCATCTGAGTCGTCGCCCGGTATGAACGCATCTCAGTCTCGCTCAGATGGGTGATCTCATCTCCTTTGCAATAAATTTTCCCGCCAAATGATGGTTCCAGACGGACAATGGCTTTTCCTGTGGTAGTTTTGCCGCACCCCGATTCTCCGACCAGACCAAAGGTTTCGCCCCGCTTCAGTTCAAAACTCACCCCGTCAACAGCTTTAACATAGCCGATGGTCTTTTTGAGTAAGCCTTTCTTGACCGGAAAATAGACTTTGAGATCTTCAACTTTGAGAACAATTTCATCAGTCATTGTTCCCTCCATCGGTGTAGAGCCAACAGCGTGCATAGTGGCTGTCAGAAAAATAGGTGACAGGCGGTTCTTGTTGGCAACAGTCCATCACGCGAGGACAGCGTGAACGGAAGGGGCAGCCTGTAGGAATATCGAGAGGATTGGGAACCATCCCTTCAATTGTGTAGAGTTCATCCTGATCAATATCCAGGCGTGGCATCGATCTTTTCAATCCGTCCAGATAAGGGTGTTTTGCCTGATGGAAGATTTCATCGACGGTCCCATATTCAACGATCTGTCC
>Ga0193954_1001604_pt1 | contig 11406 bp, 12 predicted proteins | sample BB_5_MG_FD_140340 | JGI IMG/M metagenome (GOLD analysis project Ga0193954, IMG submission 140340) | Microbial mat bacterial communities from the Broadkill River, Lewes, Delaware, United States - BB_5_MG | ecosystem: Environmental > Aquatic > Freshwater > River > Microbial mats | place: USA...
CTCTTGACTCAGGAGCGTCCCTTTTTCAAGCTCTTTTGATGTGGGTTTTAACTCCAAAAGGTCTCTATTGATTTTCTCTAGTTGGGTTTGAATTTTGGTAATGCTATCATAGAGCAGATAGAGTATTGTTGCAAAAAAGAGTCCCAAGATTCCTAGGGTAGGAACTACCATATCTAAATTACTGAATAACTCTTGAAAGATAGAGTAAAAAAGAACCAAACCAGCTATCATTATCAAGAAAATTTTTGTAAGAATAACTGTAGGTAAAGAGGGCAAAACTACTCCATCTCTTTTCTCACATCATCAATCCAACTCTTAAAGTCTAGTACACCAAAATAGCCTGTAATTTGTTCTATTATCTCTTTGTCTTTACTTATAAAATAGATTGTTGGAATATACTTGGCATAAGGGATATAGTCTGCTTTGACTTTGTCTCTATCAACTCTTACTAATACAAACTCTTCAAGCTCTTTGGCAACCTCTTTATCTTGGAGTGTTTGAGTTTTCATCTTTTTACACCAACGACAATAGTCAGTCTCCACCAACACCATTACCACTCTATTCTCTTTTTGAGCTTTAGTAAAAGCTATTTCCAAATCTTTTTCCCACTGTAACTCTGCGGAGTAAAGAGAGACTACACAAAGTAGTACTATTGCTATTATCTTATTCATTTTCATCCTTAAAATTTTTGATTGTCTCTATAAAAACTTGATAGAGTCTCTCTACTTCATCTACTGTAGTGCGTTCGTTTGGTGCGTGAATAGTATCATTAATAACACCAAACTCCACCGTATCCACACCATACTCTGCAAAAAATCGTGCATCACTTGTGCCTCCTGCTGTAGAGTGCTTTGGAGGGGTACTACAGACTGCTACAATAGCTTTGTCTATTGTCTTTACAACAGCACTTTGAGGATTTGTCATAAAAGAGCGTGAGGATTGATTAATATCGAGTTCATAATTGAGTCCATCAAAATGCTTATGGACAAAATCTTCTACATCTTGAAGTGTTGTATTGGTGGAGTTTCGCACATTAAACATCATCTTTAGCATACCCGGAGTTACATTAGTCACCTCCATACCTGCTCTAATATCTGTAATCACAAACTGGCTAGGAGAGAAGTGTTTATCTCCATTATCCAAATTCACTCCTGCCATAAGAGGGAGAATTTGGGATATTTTATGGATAGGATTAATAGCTTTTTCAGGATATGCTGCGTGACCTTGTTTGCCATGTTTACGAATTGTACCATTAATAGAGCCTCTTCGCCCTATCTTAATAGCATCTCCAAAGACCTCTTCGCATGTAGGCTCTGCTACAATACAAGCATCAGGCAATAGATTGATAGATTTAAGGTGTGCTAACATAATTTGGGTGCCATAGGTGGCATCTCCCTCTTCATCACTTGTTAAAAGCAACGAGAGCGTTCCATCAAAATGGTCTGTATCTTTCAGTGCTTGAACAAAAGAGGCAACACCACTCTTCATATCTTGCGTACCTCTAGCAGTAATTACACCCTCCTCTAACACAGGAACAAAAGGATTACTACTCCAACCATCACCAGCAGGAACAACATCCACATGCCCCCCAAAACAGAGGTGTCTCCCTTCACTAAACTTTTTGAATAAAAAGAGATTTTTAACCCCTCCTTCATTTTTCCAGATAGCCTCATATCCATCGAGATACTTCTCAATAAACTCTAAGGAACCATCATCATTTGGTGTAATCGACTCAAAACTGAGTAATTTAATAAAAAGATCAATAAGTTGCATTTGTACTTATCCTTTGATTTCATAAGTTGAATTATTTATAGCGTGTTATATCTTAATCTATTTTAATATATAATAATAAAAATTGTAACTATAGACAAATAAAGGATTATTGTGCAAATTGACAACACTGTTTTAGAAAAACTAGAGAAACTCTCTCATCTCTATATTGATGAAGATAAAAAAGAAGAGGTTATGTCTCAACTCTCAGAAATTGTATCCTATGTTGAAAATCTAGCACAGCTTGATACCTCTAACCTTGATGCCTCTTTCTCTACACTTGAGGGGGGAACACCAATGCGAGAAGATACGGTATCTCCCAATCTTACAGTAGGAAAAAGTATATTAAGTCATGCTCCATTGAGTGAAGATGACTTTTTTGTTGTACCTGCTATTATTGAATAGTCATAGGTATAGTTCGTAAAGATTACTAAAGGATAAAAAATGGCACAAGAAGAAGAATCTAAATTTAATGTAAAAAAACTCCTCCAGAGTGTTGTGAGTCATGGCTCATCAGATTTGCACTTAGTCAGTCGAAGTGAACCACAAATTAGAATGGGTGGAAAGCTCAAAAGAGTGAATCTTCCTATTATGGATGGTGAAGATGTAGAAGAGATGTGTTACTCTCTTCTTACAGAGAAACAAAAACAGGACTTTGAAGAGTTTAATGAGCTAGACTTTGCAATAGAAGTTCCAGGAATGGGACGATTTAGAGGAAACTATTATAGAACTATGGGTGATGTTGCTGCTGCATTTAGGATTATTCCTGTTGAAATTCCTTCATTAGATGATCTAGGAGCCCCAGGGATTTATAAAGAGATGATCAAAAGAGAAAAAGGGATGATACTTGTAACTGGTCCTACTGGTTCTGGTAAATCTACAACTCTTGCTGCTATGATTAATGAGATTAATATCACCGAGTATAAACATATTCTTACTGTTGAAGACCCCGTTGAGTTTATTCATCAAAATAAAAAATCTCTCTTTTCTCATAGAAATGTTGGACCAGATACAAATAGCTTTGCAGCGGCGATGAAAGGTGCTTTGCGTCAAGACCCTGATATTGTTATTATTGGAGAGATGCGTGAAGAGGTTACAGTAGAAGCTGGTCTGACTATGGCAGAGACAGGTCACTTGGTTTTTGGTACACTGCACACCTCTTCAGCTCCAGGAACAATCAACCGTATTATTGATGTTTTCTCCGCAGAGAGACAAGATCAAATTAGAGCTATGGTTGGGGGTTCATTGGTGGCTGTTATATCACAAATGCTTTTACCAAAAAAAGGTGGTGGTCGTGTGGCTGCTGCAGAGATTTTGATTACCAATAGTGCTATTGGTAACCTTATTCGTGAGAATAAAGTACACCATATCTACTCTCAGATGCAGATGGGTCAAGGTGATTCGGGAATGCAAACACAAACACAATCAATTTTGGGTTATTATAAAGATGGTAAAATTACAAGAGATGTAGCTATACAGTTTGCAAATAAACCTGATGAGATGAGAGCTGCACTTGATAAACTATAAAGGATAAAAAGTTATGGACTTTTCAACACTCAATTTAAATTACTTTGATGTAATTATTGCTTCTATTATTTTTATTTTAGGGCTTAAGGGCTTTATTAATGGCGTCATCAAAGAATTTTTTGGTCTTTTGGGACTTATTGGTGGAGTCTATATAGCATCAAGAATGGCCGACCAAGCTGCTACTTTTATTGATGCTAACTTTTTTCAAATGGAAAACATGGCCGCACTAAAACTTATTGGTTTTCTTGCTATACTCGCCTCAACTTGGCTTATCTCTATAGCTATTGGAGGACTCTTCTCTAAACTCACCCATGCAAGTGGATTAGGTTTTATGAATCGTCTTTTAGGTTTTGTTGTAGGTGGTGGAAAATATTTTCTTATTTTTGCTCTTATTATTACAGCACTCTCTAATGTCAAGCTTGTTACAGATAATTTGGACAAACATGTACAAGGGAGTATCCTCTATCCATACCTCAAAGAGTCAGGGGCTTTTTTGATTAATATTGACTTCAATAGCACACTTCTCTCATCTGCTCTTACATCTCAAGATACAAATCAAACAGATGCTAAGTAAAGATGCAAGATGCTAGAGTATCAAACGCTCTTAGAGACTTTTAGAAAGCTTCTAAGAGATAAAGGACTAAAATTTACAAAACAGCGTGAGCTAATACTCAAAACCCTCTACGAAAACGAAGACCACTCTACACCAGAAGAGATTTTGGGTATGATAAAAACACAATACCCAAAGCTTACTATAGGTATTGCTACTATATACCGTACACTCAGTGTATTAGAGGAGTCAGGTATGGTAGACTCTCTCTCGTTTGGTGCCAAAGGCAAAAAGTATGAATTAGGTACCAAAGCACACCATGACCATCTAATATGTATAGAGTGTGAGAAACTTATAGAGTTTTATGATGAGATAATAGAAGAGCAACAAAAAAAAATAGCCAAAAAATTTAACTTCAAAATGACAGGACATAGTATGAATATTACAGGTATTTGTAAAGAGTGTCAAGAGAAACAATCATAATATAGGAGAACCATTGATATTTGATAATCAATATATTCAAGAGAGAATTAAAAAAAGCAAAAAACTAAGAGAAGAGGGAATCAACCCCTATCCAAACCAAATCAAACAAGGAACACCCTCTGCACAAGTAAGAGAAGAGTGTAGCTATATCAAAGAGATGGATGCAGATGAGAAAAAAGATGAGCAGAGAGCCTATACCCTTACAGGACGGCTAAAACTTATTAGAATTATGGGAAAAGCTACTTTTGCACAGATAGAGGACTACTCAGGTATTATCCAAATCTACTATACAAGAGATGATTTTGCAGAGGGCTTTTATAATAATACTCTTAAAAAACTCTTTGAAGTAGGTGATATAGTCCAAGTCAAAGGTTTTCCTTTTATTACACAAGTAGGGGAGCTTACTTTGCACTGTAATGAGATAAATATGGTAACAAAAGCTATCTCACCACTCCCAGAGAAGTTTCACGGACTCCAAGATAAAGAGCTACGATACCGCCAAAGATACCTAGACCTTATTATGAATCCTGATGTCAAAAAGACCTTTGAGACACGAAGTAAGGTTATCTCACTTACACGAAGATTTTTTGAAGAGAGAGGATTTTTGGAAGTTGAAACTCCTATGATGCACCCTATTGCAGGTGGAGCCAATGCCAAGCCATTTGTAACACACCATAACTCTTTGGGAATTGATAGGTATCTACGAATTGCACCTGAACTCTATCTTAAAAGACTTATTGTAGGTGGATTTGAAGCTGTCTTTGAGATTAATAGAAACTTTAGAAACGAAGGGATGGATGCCACGCATAACCCTGAATTTACCTCTATAGAGTTCTACTGGGCATATAAAACCTATAGAGACCTTATAGAGCTTACCAAAGAGTATTTTGCATATCTATTTGAACATCTTAAACTTCCTAAAGTTCTACCTTATGGTGATATAGAGATTAATTTTGATAACTTTACAGAGATAGGACTTGTAGAGAGTTTGACTACAATAGGTGGCGTTCCTGCTGATATTTGTCATAGTAAAGAGAGTATTTATACTTATTGTAAAGAACAAAATATTCAGATAAAACCAAACCTCAATCTAGGACAACTCCAAGGGGAACTCTTTGATGAGTTTGTAGAAGCAAAGCTTATAGACCCTACATTTATCACCGATTACCCTGTAGAGATTAGCCCACTTGCTAGAAGAAGTGATACCAATCCAGCTATTACAGAGCGGTTTGAACTCTTTATGGCTGGTAAAGAGATAGCCAATGCCTTCTCTGAACTCAACGACCCAATCGACCAATTAGAGAGATTTGAGGGGCAGATGTCTGCAAAAGATGCAGGAGATGATGAAGCCCATGAGATGGATGAGGATTTTGTCAATGCTCTCTCCTATGGTATGACCCCAACAGCAGGACAAGGAATAGGGATAGATAGACTTGTGATGATGCTTACCAACCAACACACTATCCGTGATGTTCTGCTCTTTCCTGCTATGAAACCAGAAGCACTCAAACCTGAAACTATTGTGGTATCAGATGAGAATAAATGCAAAAAATGTGGGAATGAAAACCCTGATGAACTCAAACCTGCCAAGAAAGGCAAAGGGATGTTTTGTATAGATAGTGTCGCTTGTAAAAAACGACTCCAATCTAACTAAATAAAACTTGGGGCATCATTAGCAAAGAGAATTAAATCTCCTGCTATTGTTTGTGTCACAAGCATCTCTTCCATATCTGCTTTATTAGAGAGTTTATGAAGCTTCTCTGGATTAATATACTCTTTAAAGAGAGCATAATTGAGCTCTCCTGTAATAATCACCACATCAAATACCTCATTAACTCTTTGGGCTACTTTGATATTGAGTGCATCATCTACTTCAACAAGTCCCGGAGTTATAATAACTTTGCGTCCATCATAACTCTCTACAAGCTCAAAAGAGGCCATCATCCCATCAATATTCCCATTAAAGCTATCATCAAGTATAATCTTTCCTCCTGCATCTATGCGTTGCAAACGATGAGCTACAGGTTTGAGAGAAGTGAGTCTTTGGCGGAGAGTGTTCTCATCAATCCCTAATATCTTAGATATTTTTACCGATGCTCCAAGATTTATAGCATTAAATGCACCCAATACATTTGCGTGATACTCTATCCCTTTTAACGAAAAACTAATACCATCAAGAGAGGCTTTTATATCTGTAATATCCTTGCCAAATTGATAAATATTCTCTATAGGATTAATAACTGCACTCTCATGTATCCATGCTTTTTGCAGACGATTTGTCTGTAAAATCTCCATTTTGGTATTACGAATATTCTCCATACTCTTAAAATACTCTATATGTGCTGGTCCTATTTTGCCCACAATAACATAGTGAGGATTGACCAAAGTAGCTATATCTGCAATATCACCTTTGCCTCTTGCACCCATCTCGACTATATAAACCTCTGTGTCACTTGGTAAATCATTATTAATATCCTTGACAACACCACCCAAAGTATTTACAGACCGAGGCGTTGCATAGGTATTATATTTGGCTTGGAGTATATGCTCTACATAATTTTTGATACTTGTTTTACCATAACTTGCTGTAATACCTATTACAATAAGATTATCCATACTCTCAATTTTCTCTTTGGCACTCTTTTTAAATCCATCAAAAAGCATCATCTCTATAAACATTGAGATAAAAGATGCCAATAAAATAGGAATAAATATTGTAAAAAACTCAAAAGAGAAAGTGATAAAAAGAGCAAACAAAAAGAGTAATCCAAAGAATCTTTTAACTCTTCGTGTAAAGACTAATTTTTTATCAATGCCTCTATACCATAAAGCAAAAAGTGGAAGATAGAGCAAAACTATAATAAAACCATACTGATTATCTGTAACTCCAGAGAGAAATTCAAAAAGAATAAAAGGAATCAGAAAATAGACAAAATGCCACCACACCTTGGTATGATGGAATATAACTCGCTCTATTTTATAGTTATACCACTGCATATTAACAACAAAATAGTACCCAATCACTCCGATAAAGAGAAAATAGCTTAGAAGATTTATATAGATCATGCGTTTGATTCCTTACATGTATTAGTAATAGTTTGAGCAATAAATGCACTATGTTTTACAAAAAAGAAGTGGTCTCCATCGAGAGGATAGAAGTGACTCTTTTTGATAAGTTGTGCTATTTTTTTGCCAGAATAGAGTGGTGTTGCCGTATCCTCTTTACCCCAAAATAGTAAAGACTCGCTTTTGCTTTTTATAAAATTCTCTTCAAAATCTTCATTGACTACATTTTTAAAAGTCTCATACATCTCTTGAGTCATCCCTTTTGCGTCACTACTAACAAAAAGTTGTTGAAGCTTATCAAGTTTTAGGGGTTTGAGCATCTTAAAGAGTGCTATTTTACAACGGACTATAAATGCTTTTGGTACCAAAACACCTGATGAAGAGAGAAGCACCAAATAGGGCGTACCCAAAAGCGTAGCTACTTTGCCTCCAAAAGAGTGTCCCATAGCAATCTCTACATCAACATTAAGCTTTTCTAAAAAGAGTCTAATAATAGCTGTATAGTCACTTGTTTGGAGTATCATAGGGTTACTACTCTTTCCAAAACCTGGCATATCAATATAGATATGTTGATACCTAGAGAGAGTCTGTCCAAAAGATTTTTGCATAATCTCTTTGTTGCTTCCCCAACCATGTAAAATCAAAATAGAGGGTGTTTGTGATGGATTTACTATTTGATAAGAGATAGTAAAAGATTGATTTTTATAATATATTTCTTTGGATGCCATTATTTGCCATTGTGTAGTGAGATAAAAAGAGGATAATTTTACCATAATTTTATCTTTTTTCACACCAAATTGATAAAAACTTGGTAGAATAAGAAAAATATTATATTAGCATTAAGGATAAAATGATGAAAGTACTATTAACTAAAGATGTAAAAACACTTGGAAAAGCAGGAGAGATTAAAGAGGTCAAAGATGGCTATGGTCAAAACTTTCTTGTCTCTAAAGGCTTTGCAAAGATTGCAACACCTGCTGTAGTCGCTCACTGGAAAGCAGAACAAGAGAGAGTAGCACAACAACTCAAAGATGATATGGCACGACATGCACTAGAACAAAAAAAGTTTGAAGAGGTAACTATTCGTATTGAGAAACCTACTGCACCTGTAGGAATTCAAGGGTCTGTAGGAAATGCTGATATCTCTAAGGCAATTAAAGAGCAGTTTGATATTGATCTTGATAAAAAGAATATTAATCTTAAAAAAGCTATTAAATCAACAGGTTTGCATGAAGTAGATGCAAAATTAGGACATGGCATACATGCAACACTTAAAGTTGAAGTGGTAGCAGTATAGTGTTTGATGCTACAACCATACTTGCCTATAAAGGCAAGAATAAAGCAGTCATTGGTGGTGATGGACAGGTAACTTTTGGTGATACTGTCCTTAAAGGAAATGCAACCAAAATTCGTACACTCCACCATGGTGAAATATTAGGTGGATTTGCAGGAAGTACAGCAGATGCTTTTACGCTTTTTGATATGTTTGAGGGTTTTCTTAACGAAAAAAAAGGAGACCTCTTTCGCTCTGTGATTGCTTTTTCTAAAGCATGGCGTAAAGACAAACATCTCCGACAACTTGAAGCTATGATGATTGTACTCAATAGAGACCATATATTTATACTTACAGGCACAGGGGATGTTGTAGAACCAGAAGATGGCATAATTGCAGCTATTGGTTCTGGAGGAAATTATGCTATCTCTGCTGCTAGAGCATTAGAAAAACACTCAAATCTTTCAGAAGATGATTTGGTCAAAGAGTCTTTGCATATTGCAGGAGACCTCTGTATCTATACAAATCATAATATTAAAATTCTTGAACTATCCTAAAAGGAAATAATTGGAAAATTTAACACCTAAAGAGATTGTAACTTATCTCAATCAATATGTTATCGGTCAAAATGATGCCAAAAAAACAATTGCTGTAGCTCTTCGTAACCGCTATAGACGCATGCAACTTCCACAAGAGATACAAGCAGATGTAATACCAAAAAATATTCTTATGATAGGAAGTACAGGGGTAGGAAAAACTGAAATAGCAAGAAGACTTGCTAAGATGATGGAGTTACCTTTTATTAAAATTGAAGCGAGTAAATATACCGAGGTTGGTTTTGTGGGTCGTGATGTAGAGTCTATGATTCGTGACTTAGCAGCTATCTCACTTAAACTTGTAAGAGAGTCTGAAAATAGTAAAAATAGTGAGAAGATAGAAGCGTATATAGAAAATAAAATTATAGAAAAACTTCTCCCACCCCTTCCTTCAGGTGTAAGCCAACAAAAAAAAGATGATTATGATGCCTCCTTTTCTCGTATGCAAAAAAAGTTTGAAGCAGGAAGTCTTGATCATTTAATGATTATTATAGAGATGCCTGCACCTACATTTGATATGGAAGATAGTGGTCTCCCTCCCCAAATGGCAAATGTTCAAGAGTCTATCTCTAAAGTTCTTGGTGGGATTAATAAAAAAGGCAAAGAGAAAGAAGTTACAGTACAAGAAGCCAAAAAGATATTAGCAATGGAAGCAAGCCAAGAGCTACTTGATGATGATAAACTCAAAGAGATTGCTATCAAAAAAGTAGAACAAGGGGGTATTATATTTTTGGATGAAGTTGATAAGATTGCCGTACCATCTAACAGTCAAGGGAGACAAGACCCTAGTAAAGAGGGTGTGCAAAGAGACCTATTGCCTATAGTAGAAGGGAGTAGTGTACATACCAAACTAGGAATCATTAATACAGACCATATTCTATTTATTGCCGCAGGAGCATTTCATCTAAGTAAACCTAGTGATCTTATTCCCGAACTTCATGGACGCTTTCCACTTAGAGTCGAACTCAATACTCTTGATGAAGAGGTACTCTATCGTATCCTAACACAACCCAAAAACTCTCTTATCAAACAGTATAAAGCACTCTTAGGAGTAGAAGGTGTAGAGCTTACATTTGACGAAGATGCTTTAAGACTTATTGCTCACTACTCTTTTTTAGCCAATGAAAAAACAGAAGATATTGGAGCAAGAAGACTCCATACTGTAATGGAGAAGATTCTTGAAGAGATTAGTTTTGATGCAGATGAACATAAAGGTGAAGAGATAGGAGTAGATACCCAACTTATTAAAGAGAAACTAGGCAAAGTAGTAGAAGATGAAGATACTACTCGATATATTCTGTAATTATAAAAAGAGAAAAATATGTATAAAGATATTAAAACAAAAGCAGGATTTGTCGCCGTAGTTGGTCGACCTAATGCAGGAAAAAGTACGCTTTTAAATCACCTTGTTGGTGAAAAGTTAGCAATGGTCTCAAAAAAAGCACAAGCAACTCGTAAACGCATGAATATTATTGTGATGCATGAAGATTCACAAATTATCTTTGTAGACACCCCAGGAATACACCAAAAAGAGCGACTCCTCAATCAATTTATGCTCGATGAAGCACTCAAAGCTATGGGAGATAGTGACTTAATTATCTTTTTGGCTCCTGCAACGGATAAAGTAACAGAGTATGAAAAATTTTTGGCACTCTCCCAATCTAAAAATATCAAACATATTATACTTCTGACAAAAATGGACCATGTAAAACAGGGAGACCTTCTTAAAAAACTTGGTGAGTATCAGAAGTACCAAGAGCATTTTGAAGCTATTATTCCCTTTTCTGTAAATAAAAATGTTGGGAAAAAGGCACTCTTGCATGAGATTAGCAAATATCTCCCAACCTCTCCTTTTTTGTATGATACAGAGATTTTAACAACAGATAATATTCGTGATATCTATAAAGAGTTAATACGAGAAGCAATCTTTGAAAATGTAAGTGATGAGCTTCCTTATGAGAGTGATGTAACTATTGAAAAGATAGAAGAGAGTGATGCTATGGATCGTATTTTTGCTACTATTGTAGTAGAAAAAGAGACACAAAAAGGTATTATTGTAGGCAATGGTGGAGAGGGTATCAAACGGTTAGGAAAAACTGCAAGAAAACAGATAGAACTCTTTTCTGGAAAAAAAATATATC
>Ga0193954_1001605_pt1 | contig 11405 bp, 8 predicted proteins | sample BB_5_MG_FD_140340 | JGI IMG/M metagenome (GOLD analysis project Ga0193954, IMG submission 140340) | Microbial mat bacterial communities from the Broadkill River, Lewes, Delaware, United States - BB_5_MG | ecosystem: Environmental > Aquatic > Freshwater > River > Microbial mats | place: USA...
AGATCAACTTCAACGTTGATGAGGATTCGGACGACGAGATCGACATCAGCGGCGACTTCGATGTGCTCATCAAGGGGCGCGTGCGCTCCGAAAAGCGCGGCGTGATTGCCGGCGGCCAGGTTGTGCAGACTACGTTGACGCTCAAGCTGATCAACGCCTCCACCGGCAAGCTGGTGCGTACGATTACCGGCTCCCAGAAGGGTACCCGCAAGAGCGTGAAGGCGGCGGCCTCCACCAGCGCCTTCAAGATTTGCCAGAAGAAGGTGCCGTCGATGGTTTCGGACATCGATCGCTACTTCGGCCGCTAGACTCTGCGCGTTGACGGGGCTTTGGCGGGCGGTCTACGCCCTTGCCCATGGCCCGCGTTCCCTCCCTGCCAGCTGTTCGGCGCCGCCTTGGGCGGGTAGCCCTCAAGGCCGCCCACCGACTCGACCCCAGCTCGGCCCCGCAGGCGGCTCGCCCTTGGGTGGCCCCAGGCCACTTCTACTCCCCCATCCCGTCTTGGGCAGAGCTGCAGCCGCGCGCTGATACGCTGTTTGGCACGGCACCCGCGCAGCTTCCGGACGTGGACCTCAACCCCAGGCAGCAGCTCGACTGCCTCGCTGAGTTTGAACCCCTGCGCAACGATCGGCTATACGCGCCGGGCGATGCGCGCACGGTGCGCTACCACTCAGATAACCGCATGTTTGGCGCCAAGAGCGCCAACGCTCTGCACTTCATGCTTCGGCGCCTCGCCCCCAAGCGCATCGTGGAAGTGGGCTCGGGCTTCAGCTCAGCCGTCATGCTGGATACCGACCAGCACTTCTTTGGCAATAGCCTCGAGCTGACCTTCATAGAGCCGTACCCAGAGCGTTTATTTGGGCGTATGAGCGCCGAGGACCGTCGGCGCTGCGAAGTCATTCAAAGCCCGCTGCAAGCGGCACCACGGGCCGCCTTCGAGGCCCTGCAGGCCGGGGATGTCGTCTTTGTCGACAGCAGCCACGTGCTGAAGACGGGCAGCGACCTGTGCACGCTGTTCTTTGAGATTCTGCCGGCACTCAGGGCCGGGGTCTACGTGCACTTTCACGACATCCTGTACCCCTTCGAGTATCCGCAGACCTGGGTTGAGCAAGGCCGGGCGTGGAATGAGGCCTACGCCTTGCGCGCGCTGCTCGCGGACAGTCGGGCCTATGCTCTGGAGTTTTGGGCCTCGTACTTATTTCGCTGCCACCGGCAGGCGCTTCAGCAGGTGCCGGAGGTGGACGCAGACGGCAGCTCCATCTGGATCCGCAAGCTCACTTGACGGGAGTCCTCGAGGTCATGATGAGGTGCAGGTCTTCGTTCTTGGCCTCAAGTTCGGGCATCAGCTGGGCGAGGGTCTCATCCGACATGGGCTCAAGATCCGTGCGGCGGTAGGCCTTCAGCGGCAGACCAAAGATCTCACGGTAGCGGTCCACCGAGACAAAGTCGCAGTGGGCCGAGCCTGTGCGCCAGGTATTGACGCCCTCGGTGATGAAGATTTGCCCACCCGGCTTGAGTACCCGCAGCAGCTCTTCGGCCACGCGCGCTTTGGCGTCACCGATGATGTGAATCATGACGTAGGCGACCCAGACCCCGTCGAAGTGGTTGTCCGGGAAGGGCAGCTGACCGCGGGCCTGCACAAAGCTGGCCTTGTCGTGAGTCTTATTCTTGTCCGCGATGGCGAGGAGGGAGGCGGTGGCGTCGACACCCACCGCGCCTTCTTCGGTGAGGGCGGCCAGGGCGCTGGTGAATCGACCTACACCGCAGCCAAAGTCTAGGATACGCAGGCTGGGTTGCGGGAGGTGTTCCTTGAAGAAAGGCACCACGGTGTCGAGGTCGTAGGCCGTCTCCGCGTCCCAGGCCTCCTTGTCCCAGCCCACGTCGCCGACGGCAGATGCGCCCATGCGGGCCGCGCGGTCCTCCCAGTACTTGTAGGGGTCAAAGACGGCGTCACGAACGGTACGGGTGAGGCGCCGCTCGATCTGCTTGAGCTCCCCTTTGAGCGCCGCCACCGCCTGCCGGCCCGAGGCAGGCACTTGGCGCTCCAGCACATGGTGCCGACGGCGGGAGGAGGCGAGCTGAAAGAGCGACAAGCCCGTGACCGTGAGGCCCAGGACCGCAAAACACAGCCCGCTGGGGCCGGACAAGCTGCGTTGCAGATATAGCGCTGCCGGCAGGCCTGCCGTGATCAGGGCGGCGCCCACGTGCACGCCCAGGGCAATGGGGCCAAGGGCCGGGGAAGATGCGCTCATGACACGGGAGCATCCGTCCCCGAGCGCCGAGCGTCTATGCTTTCGTCCGCGCAGCTGCGCGCTGGTGCCTACGGGTATCCACCGGCAGCAAGGCTGGCCAGGTCTTGACCGGCAAGCGTGTTTCGCCGCTAGGGCCCCACATTTTGCCGTCCAGGCGCGGTGTCATGCCCCCACTTCACTCCCGAACAACCCTGCCGGCCCACAACCGATAAGCGTATAGCGGCTGTTGTGTCGGGGGCTGTCGTTCGCCGACAATCACTGGGTACGGGCCGAGGTGTAGGCATGAGCGGAACACGTAAGACATCAAGCGACCTCATCTGCACGGGCACCTTGGCCTTGGCGCTCACCCTGGTGCCCAACCTCGCGTCCGCCTTTTCGGCTCAAGGCTACGTCTGGAACCCCGGAGCCAGCAATGTCGTGAGCTTTCAGCTGCACCCCTCCGGCTCGGATGATGTCAGCGATGGCAGCGAGCTGACCCGCGTGCGCACCGCCTTCAATACCTGGGAAGAGGTGGCCTGCTCCTTCCTCAAGTTCCAAGAGGTCGACTGGCAGGACCCACGTACGGTCAACAATGACTCCAATAACCGCATCATGTGGGTGGAGGAGGAGAGCGAGTGGCCGGGCCAGCCCGGGACCCTGGCGCTGACCTATACCTTCTACACCGTCGGTGGCACCGACCGCTTCATCGTCGACGCGGACATGATCGTGAATGGGGTCAATTGGACCTGGACCACGGTGGACGCCGAAGTGGGGGAGGGTACGCCGGCGAAGGTGGACGTAGAGACGGTCATCTTTCATGAGATCGGCCACTTCTTGGGCCTGGACCACAGCGGGGATGAAGAGGCGGCGATGTATCCCTCGAATAACAAGCTGATGCAGCGTGGGCCGGCGACGGATGATGTGCGCGGCATTTGCGCCCTGTATCCCAACGGGCAGCCGGTGCCCGGCGAGGGCTCCGAGGGGGCCCCGGTCGGTTCTCCCTGCCAAAGCGGCTCAAATTGCGCATCCTCCATCTGCTTGGACGATGAGCTGATCGGCCGCACCTATTGCAGTGCCCAGTGCAGCCCCGTCAATCAGGATTGCCCCAGCGGCTATGTCTGCGAGGACACCCAACAATATGGCGGCCTCTGCTTCGCGCCGAGCGTGGTGGATGAACTGTGTGACCCCTGCGGAAGCTCCGAGCAGTGCTCCACCGGCCTGTGCGTGAGCGTGCCCAACGTCAATTATAACCAGCCATTTTGCAGCCGAGCTTGCGACCCCACGCCCGGTCAGCCTCAGCAGTGTCCCAGCGGTTATCAGTGCGTAGGCAGCCAACAGGCGACCTCCTTTGTGGGGTCGTGTGTGCCGAGCACTGGCATCTGCGACCCGGTGGGCAAGGGCGGACAGAACCAAGCCTGCTACGCGAACGGGTCATGTAAACCTGGCTTTCGCTGCAGCGAGTACTACCCGGGCGCCGGGCTGGGCCTGAATTACTGCTACGCCCAGTGCAACGCTCCCGGCTCGGGATGTGGCATTGAGCGCACCGTCTGCACGCCGCTGGCCGGGGTGATGAATACCAACATTTGCCTCACCTACGCTCGGGAGGGCGAGCCGTGCATCCCGGAGGTTTGCGACCCCAATACGGCCTTTTGTGCCTGGGATGATACCGCTGGCCTCGACTCGGCAATCTGTTACCGCATGTGCCCCGGAGGCCAGCCGGATTGCCCGGCGAATCACCAGTGCCTGGCCTTCGAGGGGCTTCCGACCCTGTGTGTGCCCAACGATGGGTTCAAGCCCGATGGGGACGCCTGTGCATCCGACGCAGAGTGCGAGTCGAACGTGTGTCGCACCGTGGGCGACGTGCGCCTGTGCACCCGGGCCTGTGCGACCACGAACCTCGATGATTGTGTGCCAGGCCTGCGCTGTCTCGCCGGCGCGGGCAGCGAGCAGGGGCTGTGCTGGCCCGAGCAGTACACGGACCCGCGCTCGTCAGACCCCAGCCGGGGCACGAATATCGTAGGTGATTATTGCTCCTGCGATACCACCTCGCAGTGCGATAGCGACTGTGACTGCGATCCGGAGTGCGAAGGCTGCACCTGCGTGGCCGCCGGTCAGGGCGCCTCAGGGCTCGGCCTTTTGGGCTTGTTGCTCGTTGGGGTGTGGGCTCGGCCGCGCCGTCGCCGACGCTGACTCACATGCCGCAGGCGGTGCCGGCCGGACAGTCGAGGCGCGCCGCGCAGCAGTCGAAGTCATCGCAATCGATGAAGCGGTCCCCGTCATTACTGCAGCCATCGGAGCAGGCCTGCAGGGTGTCTTCGGGGCCCGAATCGCAGTTGCCGCCGCCGCAGGTCATAGTCTGACCGCAGTCGAAGTCCGCGCAATCGATGAAGTCATCATCGTCATTGCTGCAGCCATCGGAGCAGGCCGCCTCAGTGTTCTCAGGGCCCATCGCGCACATGCCCCGGCAGACATTCGTGTACTGGCAGTCCCGGTCGTCGCAATCGACGAAGCGGTCGCCATCGTTGCTGCAACCGTCATTGCAATTGGCCTCGGTGTCCTCCGAACCGCGCCCGCAGGACAGCACCGGAAACCGGACCTGCGCGCTCTTTGCTGCCCCATCCGCGTAGCGCAGCACGGTGGGGGTGCGCCCCGCCTCCAGGGAGAACTGCAGGTCACAGGTGGTCGCTCCGCCCGTGGCCAAGAACTCCCCACCCGCACAAGCGCCGTAGCCGGTGTGCAGGTTCTGTTGACTGTCCTCAATTAAGAACAGAGGTCCGGCCACCGCCAAGGGGCTGGGGTCTGATACGTTCCTAATCTCGGCCATGACGTTGATCGAGACGCTGTCGGGGTACTGCACCTCGATGATGCGCAGGCTGATAGTGCCGCTGGTGCCGCCGCCCACCGGCGGTGTGCTGGCCTTGGCGCAGTCGACGGTGGTGCCTACGCTGCACTCTCCGCGGTCGACGATGCACTCGGCGAAGCGCTCTTCGTTGTTCTTACACTGGTCTGCCTTGACGTTTTCGGGCGCACCGCAGATCGCGGCGGCTTCGTTGCAGACGTTGCCCGAGCAGCCGAGGCCGCCCACGGCGATAAGAGCCAGCGCAGGGAGGATGTAGGGGCGCATGGCCCCACGAAGAATCATGAGGCGCGGGTGCGCAAGGAAATTACTCGGAGGGGGAGGCGGCGGTAACTAACGAACTAACGAATGATGTCGTCGTTGCCGCGGGGCTCGAGGCGCAGGTCGTCGAACGCGAAGTTCATGATGCCGGTGATGCTCTGGAACGTATCACCCTGGGTGCGCGCATCGTTGGGGCGGCTCATGCCTGCGCAGGAGCAGTCCACGGAGGGCATGTCGCACATGGCAGTGGATACGCTCTCCCCGTTGTAATCGTAGTTGAAGCCGCTGCCCAAGAAGACGTCGCCCGTGACCAGGAAGTTGCCGAAGTCCCGACCGTTATTGGCCTCAACACAGGTCTGGGTCACGCTGACGTTCTCGATCCTCACCAGCACGCCCTCATAGGGGTTCGCGGCGCCGCTGCTGCGTCCAAGGTCCGTGCTGGGCACGATGACCGCAGCCACCGATGCGGTGGTGGTATCGGTGATCTGCCAGCTGGAGAACTGCACCTGGCGGCCATCGTAGTAGTCCACAGCCTCGCCCGAGAGGGTGATGCGGTTGCCGATGGCCGGCACGCCGGTATCGTCAGCAGCGTAGACCACCTTGACGCCCGCGAAGCGGCCATCGGTGATGCTCGTATCCTGGACCCACATCGCACGAAGGTTGCGGCTGACGTAGCTATCAACGGCCGTCACGACCACGTCGGTGAACTCGACCAAGGGGCACACGCCCGTCGTCATGCCGCGGCTGACGCACAGGGTGGGGTGGTTCGGGTCGCTGTCGTCCTGCAGAGCCTTGATGGAGGTGGTGAGCTGGGGCGGATTGGCCCGAACCACGTCATCCTCGCCACGGGGAGTGAACAGCGGGATCCCGGAGTCGAAGGGCGCGGTGCCCAAGCGAAGCACGCCGGTGATGCTGGTGAAGACCTCTCCCATGGTGACGCGGGGGGTCTGGTAGATGGTGCCGGAGATGACGAGGCCGCCCTCGACCATGAATGCGCCGAAGATGGAGCTGCCGCCCGAGCCGGGCACATCGCGCACCACGGAGGCGGTGACGTTGGACAGCTTGAGCAGCACGCCCTCGTAATCATCGCTGAGGGTACCGCCGCTCGCGATGGAGCTGGCGTCGGTGATGTCCTTGGCGGTGACGGCCATCGTGGACTGCGCGTCACCAAAGAAGGTGGCTGACAGCTGCTTTTGGCGGGCTGCACCCTCCTGACCGAAGTCGCGGAAGCTGCCTTCGACGCGGATGACGTCTCCCTGGGCAGGCAGCTGCCCCTGGATGGCGTCTTCCCGGAAGGTGACCTGGATACCGGAGAAGCGCCAAGCGAGCTCGTCGGTGGTCTCAATGTCTTGCACGAAGAAGCCGACCAGGGCCGAGCTCTCCTCGGTGGCGGGGATGATGGTGAAGCGCTCGGTGGTCACGACCACCTGCTCGAGCACCACGGGGTCGCCGAGCACGGGCTGGGCCGCGCCGCCGTCGAGCTTGAGGTCGCAGACGGTGAGATTGGCCGCCTGAGGACAGCTGAGCCCGCTGTTGTTCGTGTTGTTGTTATTGGTGTTGTTCGTGTTGTTCGTATTGTTGGTGTTGTTCGAATTGTTGGTATTCGTGTTGTTGCCAGTGGTTTCACCACCGCAACCCACCGAGACAATGAGCAGACACGGAGCCAGGAGCGAGAGCATCTTATTCGGCATGGAGTTCCTCAGACGTGGGCGACATGTGAGCGCATGTCACCGTTAGATACTGTCAGTGCTATGGGGCGGGTCAGACTCTGTCAATCGCCGTAGTCGCGGCAGCCTCCGCATAGCCTTGACGACGCACCTGGGGGACGATGCTGGGGCCGTGAGCAACGCTTTCAGCCAAACGGACCTGCCCAAGCTGCAAAAGCCCGTCTTTCGCATGGGGGTGGCGGGAAACTACGGGATCACCGCCGACGATGTGCCCTGGGCCGCCGATCAGGGGGTCAACTACTGGCTCTACGGGGCCTCCTTTCGAAAGATCACCGCTGGGCTCAAAGACATCCTCAAGGCGGACCGAGAGCGCCACGTGCTGGCCTTCTTAGGCATGGGGGCGTTCGGCTGGCAGGTGCGCAAGAGTGTTGAGGGCACGCTCAAGAAGCTTGGCACCGACTACCTTGATGTCTTCAAGTTGGGCTGGCTGGGCAAAACCTCCCGGTACGCGCCCGGAATCCTGGATGAGCTGCAAAAGCTCAAGGAGGAGGGCAAGATCCGCGCGATCGGCACCAGCATCCACGATCGACAGCGCGCGGGGCGGCTGGCGGAGGACTCGCCGCTGGACGTGTTCATGATCCGCTATAACGCCAAGCACCCCGGGGCCGAAAAGGACATCTTTCCCCACCTGGCCACGCGCGAGCCGGCGGTCATCGCGTACACAGCGCTGGCCTGGCAGCAGCTGATTCGGCCGGTGAAAGGCATTGAGATGCCCCCGTATCCGGGCTCGGAGCAGGCGCCGCCCCTGACGCCGGCGCTCTGTTATCGCTTCGTGCTGAGCAGCCCGCATGTGCACGTCGCGATCACCGGGCCGAAGGATCGTGCGCAGCTGAAGGCCAACCTGGATTGCATGCAGCAAGGCCCGCTCAGCGATGAGCAGATGGCTTGGGTGCGTGAATATGGGCGGCAGCTCAAGAGTAAGAAGAAGCTGGACTACATTCGATAGTGATATACGGCAGGTCGTGCTGTCGCCATCACTGCTGGCCTTTTGGGTCGTCGCCAACGTCCCGCTGCCGGGGACCACGACCGTCTCGGTGACGATGCAGCCGCCCGAAGATTGCGTCGCCTGCCACGCACAATTCGATGGCTCACCCTATGATGCGTGGGCCGGCAGCACGATGGGCCACGCGGTGCGGGACCCCTTGTACCTCGCCGCGCTCGATGAGGCGGAAAAGGACCTGCCGGGTGCGGGCGACTTCTGTCTGCGCTGCCACGCGCCGGAGGCCTGGGTCATGGGGCGGTGCTTTCCGACCAATGGAGGCCGCCTGCGGGCCGATGACTCGGGGGTCACCTGTTCGAGCTGCCATCGCATGGATCCGTCTCCCTGGCAGCGAAATGGCCAGTTCAAGCTCGGCGAGGACCTCGACTACCGGGGGCCCTACGATGACGCGCAGGCCCCCCATCACTGGAAGCAATCGGACTTCATCAGCGACAGCAAGCTGTGCGGCACCTGCCATGACCTTCGCAATCCGCTGGTGATGCGCAAGGCGCTGGACGGAACGGATACGCGCCAGCCCTTCCCCGAGCAGCTCACCTATACGGAGTGGGCGACCAGCGATTATGCGTTGGGACCCAACCCGCAGTCCTGCCAGGACTGCCACATGCCCAAGTCCGCAGGACAGGTTGCAAGGCAGGGTCCAATGCGCGCCGAGCGTGGGGACCACGGCATCGCGGGCGGCAATGTCTTCTTGAAGTCGGCGGTGGCCTTTTTGTATCCCGAGCTCGGGCTGTCCGCGCAGTTGGATGAGGGCATCGCGAAGTCTCGCCAGATCTTGAGGCAAGCCGCGACCGTGCAGTGGGTGCCGCCCGCGGAGCCCGTGGGCCGCGGCCGCGCGGTGGAGCTCACCTTCAAGATCACCAACCTCACCGGGCACAAGCTGCCTACCGGCTACCCGGAGGGCCGCCGCATGTGGCTACAGGTGCAGGCCGATGCCCTTGGGGTGGATGCGGGCGGCTTCGACGAGGCCCGCCAGGCTCCGGTGCAACCTGTGGGGTTGTGGCACACCGTGCAGGGCCACTCCGAGACCGGACCGGGGTACCGGCTGGTGCTCAACGATACGATCTTCTTCGACAACCGCATCCCACCCAAGGGTTTTGTGGTCACCGCGACGACCGCCCCCGTGGGCCAAATCTACCCGGAGGTTTCGCCAGGGGTGCTCGCCCACTGGGACGAAGTCTCGGTGACCGGCACCGTGGCCTGTGATGCGCCCGACGGGGAAGTTCGGGTTGACGCGTGGCTTTGGTACCAATCCGTGACCAAACGGTATGTGGACGGGCTCGTGGCCGATGGGCAGGGCAGCGTGAGGGCCCAGCTGCTTGCCGCAGCTTTCGAGGAGGTGGACCCCGGCCCGCTGGAGATGGTGCGCCTTTCAGTCACGCTTGAGGTCGACGCAGATTCGACCTGCGGGGCGCCGGATGCTGGGGTGCTGGATAGCGGCCAGGCGGATGTGCCGGTCCCCGATGGCGGTGCGGTCCCGGATGCGGGCGCTTCGCAGAGCGACGCGGGCGCCGGGCCGGTCGACGAGGGCGGCTGCACCTGTAGTGGCAGCCCTCAGAGCGGCCGTGGTCTCTTTGGGCTCGCCCTGATATGCCTATGGGCCGTGCTTAGGCGTCGCTACTCAAGGACTTTCAACTCGTGAGCGCTGAGCTGGTGCCGATGCCGGCCCCGCCGCGGGACCTGCTGAGGGTCGCGCGATGCCACCCCTTCGAAGAGGGGGATAAGCGATTGCTCTTCGTGGTCGAAAACGCGGCCTTTTGTGAGCTGGATGAGCCCACCTGGCGCCTCGTGCAGAAGGTGCACGGCCAGGACAAGGTGCGTCGCTCCGAACTCCTCGAAGCGTTGAAAGACCTCGGCGAGGCGGAGGCCGAAGAGACCGTGCAGGGGCTGGAGAGCCTCGAGGTCCTGGTGCCCGCCTCCCGCCCCCACGTCACCCATGATCACGCGCCCCTGCCCATGTCGGGGCTGTCCTCCTTGGTGCTGCATGTGAGCCACGACTGCAACATGCGTTGCGGCTACTGCTACGCGGACTACGGTCGTTATGGCTCGGACTTTGGGTACATGACGCCAGAGCAGGCGGTGGAGCATACTCGGGCCTTCTTTGACCAGCTGGGCGACCAGCGCGTCGTGCATGTGACCTTCTTTGGCGGCGAGCCCCTGATGAACATGCCCGTGGTCTACGCCGCGCACGCCTACGCGAAGGAGCGCGCCATCAAGGAGGGCCGCAAGCTGGCCTTCGGCCTGACGACCAATGGCACCTTGCTCACCAAGGAGCTGGTGCAATTCTTCGAGGCGGAGCGCTTCACGATCACGGTCAGCATCGACGGCCCGCCCGACGTCAACGACCGGCTACGGCCTATCCAAGATGGCACCAAGAGCTATGACGTCATCCTTCAGCACGTCAAAGACAGCGGGGTGAATGCCAATGCGCGCGTGACGCTGACGCACAAGTGCCTCGACGTCGCGCGCATCGTTCGGCACCTCGTCGACGTCGGCTTCAAAGAGGTGGGCGTGTCGCCGGTAGCCACCGGCAATGATGTCTTCGACTTATCGGATGCCGACCTCGAGCGCCTGCTCGCTGAGATGCGCATCCTGGCCGATGACTTCGTGCAATGGGCCAAGGAGGGGCGTCAGTTTCCCTTCAGCAACATCCGCACTCTGGTTGAGCAGGTCGCGGCGGGCGACCCCCGCCCGGTGCCCTGTGGCGCAGGCACCAAACTTGTGGCCGCCGATAACAAGGGTGATCTGTACGCCTGCCACCGCCTCGTGGGGCAGGAGCAGTTCAAGGTCGGCACGCTCGAAGAGGGCCTCAACGGCGACAAGCGCTTTCAGCTCCTGCAGAGCATGCACCCGCGCGATCGCACCCCCTGCCAGAGCTGCTGGGCGCGCTATATGTGCGGCGGCGGATGCCATCACATCGCGTGGCTGCATTCCGACAAGCAGGCGGCGCCGTGGACGATCGGCAATAGTTTCTGTGACTTCTTGAGGGGCTGGTATCGGTTGGGGTTGTACACCTACGCCCGAATCCTAGACGAGGCTCCCGACGCCCTGGGCATGATGCTGAAGAGCAGGAAGGTCTCTGCGTGCAGCCAGCCGCAGGGCCAATGAGAGGGAGACGATGAATCACTTTGCACAGCCTCGAAGCACGAAGATGAAGCTGCAACCTGGCCGCGCCCTGCTCGCCGGTCTCGCCGCCTCCCTAGCCCTGGTGGCATGCAAGTCGAAGGAGCCGACGGCGGCGCCCAGCGCGAGCACCAAGGCGGCCGTCAAGGAGGCGCCGGGCCTTCCGCAGCACACGGTATTCGCAGCCTCCAACCAGGTGCGGGTGGTTG
>Ga0193954_1001606_pt1 | contig 11405 bp, 6 predicted proteins | sample BB_5_MG_FD_140340 | JGI IMG/M metagenome (GOLD analysis project Ga0193954, IMG submission 140340) | Microbial mat bacterial communities from the Broadkill River, Lewes, Delaware, United States - BB_5_MG | ecosystem: Environmental > Aquatic > Freshwater > River > Microbial mats | place: USA...
CACGGGCACTGGTCGTTGGTGAGGTTATTAAAGTCTTTTCCGGAATTGGAAGAACGATCGGTAATTATTGAAGGTCTTAAAAAGCACATATCCAAGGAAAATATTTCGGGAGAAATGAGTTATTTCGAGTTAGAAACAAGCCAAGGGTTTGAGCGCATGTATGGCTGGGCTTGGTTGCTTAAGCTTTCTGAAGAACTTCATACATGGGATGTCCCTGAAGCAAAAGATTTGAACGAAAACCTACGTCCGCTTTCAGAATTAATTGCCAATAGAATTGTAGAGTTTTTACCGAAATTGAATTATCCTATTCGCGTTGGAACACATACAAATACGGCATTTGCATTGACAATGGTGCATGATTATGCAATAGCTGTGAATAATGAGGAATTATTAAATGTGGTTAATGAAAGGGCTCGATATTATTATGAATCTGACGTGAATTGTCCTTTGTCTTGGGAGCCAAGTGGCTACGATTTTCTTTCTCCTTGTTTAGAAGAGGCCGATCTAATGCGACGCGTTTTAAGTAAATCGGAATTTAAATCTTGGTTTGATGCATTTTTACCGCAATTAACGGACACTGAGTTTAAGTTAGAACCAGGTATTGTTTCTGATAGAAAGGATGGACATTTAGTGCACTTAGATGGATTAAATTATAGTCGCGCTTGGTGTTTATACGGAATCGCTGAGACATTGCCTGAATATTCACATTTAGTGGATATAGGGAATGAGCACATTGAACATTCACTTCCATCTTTAACAGATGGTAATTATGAAGGGGGGCATTGGTTGGCCAGTTTTGCATTGATGTCTCTAACACATTGAAAAAATTAAGAAGGTGTTTCTAAAGGAACACAATTGGTGCTGCATTTAAATAGTGAATCGATATTAATAATTACGTCAAATTTGTTAGTAGTTTTAAATCTATGAAGTCGACTGCTCGGTTTTTATTAAAATTGATTTACATACCACTAATTCTGATTGTTTGTATTGAGGTTTCTTTTTTAATTGTTGGTTATCGCCCGTATAAAAATCTCGATTACAAAGTGAGGTCTTCACCTGCTTATCCATTTAAGGGGAGTGAGGAATTTGGCTTTCAATTAAATGAGGGTAAATTCAATATAACGCTAAACAATAAAGTTTCTTTTACAGCAAATCATTCAAAGAATGGGTGTAGGGTTTCAAGTAATGATTCGAACTTTAAACTTTTAGAAAATACGGTGTTTTTAGGTTGCTCATTTACCTATGGTTATGGAGTTAATTATGAAGAAACTTTTGCGTCAAAAATTCAAGCTGAAAATGATGACATTGTGGTTAAAAACTACGCAGTTCCTGGTTATGGTACCGTTCAGTCTTTATTGCAGTTGCCGATCATTCTAAAAGAAAAAAGTGTTTCTAATGTTGTTTTGTGCATTTCATCTTACCATTTAATGCGTAATACATTGTCACAAGAATTCAGGTCAAATTTGCGCATTGGCTTCGCGAATTCCAGCAGTAAGATTGAAAATTCAATGAAAGGGGCAAGGTTTCCGTATGTTCGAGATACATCATTGCAAATTCTTTATGAAAACTGGGATGAAATCTATAAGAACTTACCTCTTAGGGAGTATTTAGCGTCTGTTAATTTTATTCAAAACACACGTGATAGAATTCAGGATGAACAAATCAAGGATATTGAAATAACTTCTCGAATGATTGATGAAATGTATCGCATGTGTCAAGAAAAAGGTGTGAAATTTATGGTGGTTTGTTTAGACGATTCTGAGGAGATGAGTATTATTGAGAAGTCTCTGAATCAGATTCCATGGTTAAATGTGTCGTTCAATTTTAACAGCAAGTCCTTGACTTTCTTACCTTTTGATAGCCATCCAAATGCTAAAGGTCATAGTTACATTCACCAGAAAGTGAGTCCATTTTTAAAAGAGGTTTTAGCAGGAAATGAATAGGGTAGCGACAACTAGTATTGGGATGCTCGTGTCTATTATTTTGGGTGCTTTTGCATTTTTAAACCTGGACTTCCGACCTCATTTTTCTCCTTACGGTTTGTCTTCAGATGATTTTCGATCAGAATACGAATTCGCAAACTCAACTTTTATTCAAGATTCTTTTCCTAAACAATTTATTCTAGTCCTGGAAAAAAAACAGGGATGGAAAACATATGATGATTTTCTACAGATCGATCGTATCACGAAATCAATTCAAACGGACAATCAATTTGAGCATGTTTCTTCTGTATCGACGATTGCTATTCCGAAGAAGGGGTTGTTTGGTTACAAAACGGACACGCTTTTAAAATTGAATTCCGAAGCTAGGTTTTTAAAATCCAGAGTGTATATTGAATCCCTGCGAGAAATTGAGTCCAAATTTCTTTCAAAAAACAAAAAATACACGTTAATCTTTGCCACGCCCATTCATGAGAATGCTCATTTACGATTGGATAAAATTGACTTATTAGTTGGAAATGATGTAAAATGTAGTTTTTTGAACACGCATAATTCGGTAGAAATGAATCGTGCTGAAATGATAACAGAATCATTGTCAATTGCGGCATTTGCCCTTGTTGTTGTCTTTATTTCGTACTATTTGTTTACCTCTAGTTTTTCTGGTCTTATCATGATTTTTGGATTCGTTGGTTTCAATTTGGGAATCACTTTTTGTATTCAATTTTTATTGAAAATCCCATTTAGTATTGCAATGATTAGCATTCCTTGTATTATAATAATATTGTCTTTTTCTGACTTGTTACATGTGTTTTACTTACAATATAAATTCAGGGAATCTTGTAAATCAGACGACGCACTTAGATCACGTATCAAGAATAAAGTTGGAACGCCAATGTTCCTAACATCTGCAACCAATTTGATTGGATTTGTTTTAATTTTCTTTCTTTCCTCAACCCTAGAATTAACAGAGTTAGTTTTGATATCGATTGTTGGTGTTATCTCCGCCTATATCAGTTCCAGATTTATCCTTATACCGATGATGACCAGAAATGTTGTTTTTATTAAAAAGGTGAGGAAAAGACCGAGAACGAATGGTTTTAGTAAGAAAGTTTATGCATTAAGAAAGTTAGTTGTGTCTTTTTCAATTGGAATAACTCTATTGCTAAGTGCATACGTGCTTTCAAATTATAAAGTTGATTTTAAGACAAAAAACTATATTTCAAACCGTGATAGCAACATCGAGGTTAAAGAGGTGTTAGCAAATCATTTTTTTGGTGAAAAAACAATTGAAATAATGGTTGAATATAACGAAAAGACAAATCCTTGGACTATAACCAGCCAATCCCAACTACAATCCATTGAGCAGTTTATAGATTCAACCTTTACTCCAAAATTTATGGTCAGCACAAATAACTTGGTTAGACGTTACAATTTGATTGAGTCTTTTGGGCATTCTAAAGCATATGCGTTGCGAAAAAGTTTGAAAGGGGAAGCAATTGTACCATTTATTCAAACACTCGGTGGTAAAGGTATAGTTTCAAGGGATGGGGTAAAGACAAAGGTGAGTTTTGGAGTACTTTCTAATGGGTTAAATTCTGATCTTGAAAGGTACAATCAACTTGAGGATAAGTTAAAGGAGATATCAAACGCAAAGGTTAAGTATATTTTACGAAGTAAGGCTGTAGAGTCTGATCGTGCCATTGAGAATTATTCATGGAAAATCCTGATTGGATTGATGATGGGGATTCTTTTATCTGCATTAATTATAGGATTAATGAATAAATCGATTTCATTAGGAGCAGGCACTTTTATTGTCAATCTTATTCCATTATTGATTGGACTTTGTTTACTGCTGAACCTAGAAAGTCAAATTAATCCGCAGTCGTTGTTTTTGATGAGTATTTTAGTTGGTATCAGTTTAGATGATTCAATTTATTTGGGAAGCTATCGCAATAGAAAAAAGGAGGATTTAATAACCTTCCCTTTATTAGTAACAAGTGTTGTTCTTGGTCTTGCATTTACAACTCTTTATTTTTCAAGTTATATTTGGCTTAAAGAGTTTGCCTTAATATTCGCAATTGGAGTATTTAGTGCTTATTTTTTAGACATTTTTGTGTATCCATTATTTATGAAATTGAATAAAAAACAAAGTGAATAGTTTTGTTATTATTTTCTGGGTCGTTTTAAACTTGTTACTACTCTTGTATATTTTGCAAGAGTTTATATTGGCAGTTTCAGCGATAAAAAGTAAGGTTGACGCAAAACCCGCCGGTCAAAAAAGTTACCCCTTTGTAACAATTCAACTGCCTCTTTTTAACGAACCTTTTGTAGTAGAAAGATTACTGAAATCTTGTGCAAATATCGATTATCCTGCCGATAAATTAGAAATCCAAATATTGGACGATTCGATTGACGAAACACCTCAAATTATTGAAAGTTATTTAAAAGAATACAATGGTAAAATTACCTTTTCTCATGTTCGTAGAACTAATCGTATTGGATTTAAAGCGGGAGCATTAGATTATGGACTTAAAGAATCTATTGGTCAGTTTGTCGCTATTTTTGATGCCGACTTTGTACCTCATCCTGATTTTTTGTTGCAGACAATACCGCACTTTCAAAATAAAGAAGTGGGTGTTGTACAAACTAGATGGGGACATATAAACGAGAACGATTCCTTGTTAACTCGGGCGCAGGCAATAATGTTAAATACCCATTTTAGTGTTGAACAATTGGGACGAACAGCTCAGAATGCATGCATAAATTTTAATGGAACTGCTGGAGTATGGAGGAAAGAATGCATTGAAGATGCTGGAGGTTGGCAAGCAGATACCTTAACCGAAGATTTAGACCTGAGTTATCGTGCACAATTAAAAGGCTGGAGGTTTCAGTATTTGTTTGATGTGATTTCACCAGCAGAATTGCCAAGTTCATTTGGAGCATACAGAACGCAACAGTTTAGATGGTCAAAAGGTGCCGCGGAGTGCTTGAAGAAGAATTTGAAAGGAATACTTGATTCAGGATTAAACCTTAAGAAGAAATTTTTTGGTGTGTTTCATTTATTGAACTCTTCACTTTACTTGTTGGTGTTTTTACTCTTATTAATAAGTCCTATTGTTTATTCGATTCAATTAAATAATCAAGTTTTAGCGGATCGTTTTAGTTACCTATTCCCAATAGGAACTGTCGTTATGGCGATGTTAATTATTGTGTTTTCCATCGGACATTTTATGAAACAAAAAATGACTGCGAATAAGGTTCTTTGGTTCTTGCCTTCGTTGATTACATTTTTTGGAATGACAACAGGAATTTCAGTTTATATGGCTAAGGGAGTTTTGGAAGGATTTAGAGGTCAAAAATCTGAATTTATTAGAACTCCTAAATACGGAACTTCAAGCCAAGTAAAAAGAGAGAAACGTAGACAAAGACTTTCCTTGGTAATGCTTTTTGAAGTGTTGTTCTTCTTATATGGAGGGTTTACTATTTATCGAGGAATAGCTCAATATAATTTACTGGTTATACTTTATGGGTTGATTTTATTGATGGGGTTTGCGCTTACATTGTTTTTCTCAAATTGGAACTGGAAATGGAAAAGATAAAAACAATGGTTTTGAAGAGTACGTTAGTACTATCCTTAGTGGCCTATTTTTTTATTGCATTTCACATTAAAAGAACGGATCATTTTGCTTTGTTCAGTATTTTCTCGGGCTTGGTATTTTGTTACATTTTGGTTTATGTTTATCGAAAACAAGTAATGAAACTAACCATGTTGTTTTTTATTAGTGGACTTTTGTTTCGGTTAGTTTTTACAACGGCATCACCTAAATTATCCGACGATTTTTTCCGTTTTACTTGGGATGGAGAGTTAATTAGTGATGGTATTTCACCATTTTCGTTTAAACCAAAAATGTACAAGAGTCAATTCAAGGATTTTCCTGATCTAATTGACAAGTATGAGAAATTATTGGAATCAAACACAGAGGACTTTCCACAAGGAATGAACTCAAAACAGTATTATTCGATATATCCAACGTTCAATCAAGCTGTCTTTTACGCTTCCTCATGGGTGTCTTCTCCAAATGAATGGAACCTAACCTTCATGAGGTTACTTTTGGTTATAGCCGAGGTTGTTTCTTTTTTTATGTTAAAACGTTTACTTGTTATTTATGGGAAATCAGAAAGCATAGCTTTTCTTTATTGGTTAAATCCACTCGTGATTATAGAAATCGTAGGAAACCTGCATTTCGAAGGATTTGCAATTATGTTTATGTTAGTTGGATTATGGCTTTTGGAAAAAAATAGACAAACAACTTCAGCTATTTCAGTCGCCTTAGCTGTTGCAACAAAGTTAAATCCCATTTTTTTTCTCGGTGCTGTTTATACGCAGAATGGGTTCAAAAAGAGTATGCAATATGGTATTTTAGTCGTATTGTTCGTTTTAGGCCTGTTTGCTATAATTTTTAATGTTGAATATTTTCAAAATTTCATGAAAAGCTTCGGACTCTATTTTGCTTGGTTTGAGTTTAACGGGGGGCTCTACGAATTTTGTAATCAATTGAGCAGGGTGGTTTTAGGTTACCTTATTTCTGATAAATTAAGTCTAATTTTTCCTGTAGTAACGATCCTTTTAATGTTGCGAGTAACGTTTTACCATAAGACTTTAATTACAGCGGATAAGTTAGCCCTATTGTTTTTTATTTATTTTTCGTTTTCTCCAATTGTACATCCATGGTATGCGTTGTTACTTTTACCATTTGGAATTTTAAGTGGACGGTTTTATGTAATAATTTGGACAATTATGGCCTTTTTCAGCTATTCGGCCTACAAAGTGGATGGATTTAATCAAGATCTTTGGGTGGTGTTTTTAGAATACTTAATTGTATATAGTGTGTTCATATTGGAGTATAAAACAACGGTATTCTCTAGCCTTAGAAAATCAATTTTTACTTAAAGTGTACTTTCCAACCACGACTTTCCATTACGGTTGTAAAGGTATGTAGTTCTTTTGCACTTGATATAGACTCATGTATATTTACAAATGTTGCTGATTCCACATTAATTTCGGGGTGCAATTCATAAGGAAAAGTATACCCTTTAGATGTTTCATAAGCTTCCGAAAAAGCAATCCACTTGCGCAATAAATGAATGGATTCGTTATCTGTCAACTTGAAATCTGAAGATGAAATAGAACAATAAAAATCAATGGATTTGATTGCTCTTGTTAAAAGTACATTCAAACGTTTACGCCCATTTGCCAAATTCATTGGACCAAAGCGCATCATAAACTGTTCATCTTCATTCTTTCCATAACCAAAACTGATGATTAAAGAATCGCACTCGTCGCCTTGAACATTTTCTAGTGCTTTGAAGAACCCATCGTTGGATTCAATCTTTGAGTTGAATGCATCTTGTTCAGATGAAGAAAGTAAGTTCCAAATTACAGTGAGTTGTTCTTCCGAAAAGGCAACAACCCCTATACTTCCAGGTGAACCTAGAAGTGTCCGAATTCTTTCAGCAACTGCTTCTGCTTCTATGGTGTTTTTACGATCAATGAATCGTCCTTTTTCAATAAAATGATGATGAATTGGGATTTCCGAGTTTCTTTGTGGATAGGCAGTTAATTCGTTGTTATAAAAATGATGATTCGAAAAAGCAATTAAATCTGGATGCACACTTCGGTAATGGTGTTTTAAACGAACATTTGGCCAGTTGTAATTGGCTTGGTGTAATACATCAATTTCTTCCTGATTACCTGATTTAAAAAAACTAGAAGGTCCCATTTGATGTTCATCACCCGCAATTATTATTTGTTGTGCACGTTGAATGGTTCCCAATGCATTTTGTAGTGGAATTTGACTTGCCTCATCAAATATGGCGATATCGAAGATACCCTCTTCGAGTGGAAAACAATTCGAAACTTGCATCGGGTTACTCAACCAAATAGGTTTTAATAATTCAATCCAAATTTTAGCATCTGATTGTTGCAGTTCACGAAGTGTCGGATGACTTCTAGTCTTTGCAAATTCCTTTATTAAAATTGACTTTCCTTTGCGGAGCGTTTTCTTTAATTCTTTCTCTTTCTCACTGAGTTTCCTTGCAGAAGTATTGAGTAAATCGTGATAAAAATTAAAGGTGTTAATGATATTGCCTTCGATTTCTAATGCAAATGATTTTCTTTCTTCTTGATAGGCAGTTTCAATATCAGCTATTTTTGATCTTAAATCTTCATTTTTAAATGCAGCAAAGGCTGGAAATTGTTCTTTAAATCGAACAAAGTGACTTTGTAATAACTGACCTTCGTAGGAAGTAAATGTTTTGTTTTCTTGAAATCCTTTCAGCGCAGTATCATTCAGTTTTAATAAAATCGTTTTTTGTTCTAAAATTGCACCAAATTTCTGACTCACTTCGCCAATATATTCTGGTACATTTGTTTCAGGCTTAAAGTCAAAATGCGATTTTAAATCATGATATAAATTCCGAATTACCGTATGATTTGAGGTAATCTTTAATCGTTTTTCTACAGGGATTTCACTAAGTTCATGCCATTGCTCAGGTGTAAATTGATTTAAGGTTAAGTGAATTTGGTCGACTTCTTTTTCAGGTGAATCAAGACCTAATTCGCAAAAATCAACTAATATTTTAGAATACTTATTAAAAACAGCAATTTCTTCCGTTCTTGTTTCAAGTAAATTTTGTGCGGTTTCAAATGGTGTATTGGCAATTTCAGTCCAGCGCTTCTTCAATTTTCTTCGTTGAAAAAAACTAGGTTTATTCTGAATTGAACTAAGTAAAGTTTCTGTTTCTGTTTGGGACGGAATAATTTTCCAGTGGGATTGGTTTTGAGCAATTTGATCCAGTTTAATTGATAAGGCTAAATACTTCTTCCGTAGACTTAAAAAGCGTTTATTAATGCGTGATCCTATTTTAAAAATTGGTGCATATTTCTTATAAATCTCATTTTCAAAAACCTGACAGTTTGCAGCATCTTTTTGAATTTGTCGGAATGAACTCCAAGTAATGATATTGAATGTTTCAGAAAGTTCAGATAGTACTATTTTCCACGCTTCTAATTTTTCATCAAAACAATCAAATTTTTCACTCGAAATCACAGTGTGCTTTAAAGGTCCAACAAGAGTATTTAACGCATGATTGTAAATAGCTAATATTTCATTTTTCACTTTCAAGTATGCATCAATAGAAAGTACATCGCTGGTGTAATTATACTTAATCAAATGATGATCCTGAGCTAATAATTGAAATTGCGAGTAGGAAACTCCGCCAATCAATTTATCATTGTTCAGTAAATCCAAACTCATTTGTAGGTTGTCTAGATACTGATTTGAAAGTAAAAGGTTATTCTCCACTGTGGCTTGAGCCGATTCGAGATAATCCCATGTTCGTTTTAAGTCATGTAAAAACGTATGACTTAAGTTATTTGAGCTTGCAATGAATGCAAACTTATCTAAACCAAATACGGCAAGTTTTTTCTGAATCACCTCCAATGCAACATGTTTTTCTGAAACAACAATTGCTGTTTTTTTAGCATAAAGGTTTTTTGCAATCAGATTCGTCAAAACTTGTGATTTACCCGTCCCTGGTGGGCCTTGAATCACGATGTTTCCTCGCATAGCTTTGTCAAAAACCAAAGCATGATCAATATCAGAAGAAACTATTTCTTTACGCGTTAAACTATAATTGCATGTAGCAGACGATTCTTGTTCTCCAAAGAGTTGCAACAAATTAGTTGATGGATTTTCCGCATCGATTAACTCTTCAAGTTCTTTTATGATATAATAACGGTGATGGTGAAAATTCCCAATGGCCGTCACCTCCGGATCAACATCAAATCCCAGTTGCGATAATTTATCCGTTAATTCAGAATAGTTTTGATTGGGTTGCACTAGTTCCTCCGTTTGATTCAAAACCTGCCTTACAAGGAAAGGGTTCAGAAATTCATCCTCTTCATTGCGAGTAAAAGTGACTTCTTTTTTAATCTTGTTGATTGAAAATTCAAGGGGACAAATAATAACGGGTGAAGTCACGTCCTTACCATTAATGGTATGCGAAATTGTTCCCCGAACTTCACACAAAGAGTTAATCCCGGATTCTTTTTTGTTCTTTATGGCCTCGGAGAGAATTTTCTTGAGAGTCGAATCTTGTGGAAAAACAAGTTGACCTTCATTAAAAACAAGTTGTTTATTGTCTACGTTTATATGCACCAATACATCATTTGTATTGAATTGAATACTTTCTGAAAGTAGTTCTTGGATTCTATTTTTGAGCGATTTCGACAACGGTATAAATGTAGTCAATAGAGATTAATATACTGAGTTATGAGCGTTGTTTTTATAAACGTATTAATACAGTGTGTCCACTTTGAAATTTAAAATATAATAGGCACTTTTGGAGAAACCTAATTATCTACAATTATGAAAAAGAGAACAAATTTCGTTGGAGTTTTTACTTCAATCAGTTTATCAATCATGGGAATTTTCCTTTGTGCAAGTCTTTTTATGTATACGGCTTCACCGGCTAAAGCAACAGCAGTAAATAGTGTTGCTCCAGGCTTTGCTTTGAATGATTTTCCGCCAGCATCGACAGGGAAAATTATGATGGACTATACTTCCGTGCACGTCCCTTCTCAAGACAAGACCTATTACGAATGTATGGTTTGGGACAAGGTCTCTGGAAAATCAAAGCTGTATTTCTACAGTTATACGGATAAGAAATTTAAACCTTATGGAGATAATGTTCAATTGCCGAGTTCACCAATTAACACAAAACCGGGTGAGGAGGTTTTAATGAATTATTCGGCTGTACATGTAGCTTCTGAAGACAAAACATATTATGAATGTATGGTTTGGAATTCAACATCAGGCGAGTCTAAACTTTATTTTTATAGTTACACGGACAAGAAATTTAAGGTCTACGGAGATAATGTTCAATTACCAAGCTCACCATTGAACTAACGCTCTTTAAATAGTATTAATTATTGAATCCAGGAACAGTTTTGTTTCTGGATTTTGTGGTTAAAAACAGCGGTTTTTTTTAGCCTTCAATTGTTGTTACATTTGTAGTAAACAAACTTGAATTAAATAAAATGAAATTTGGTACGAAAGCAATACATGCTGGGGTTCATCCTGATGAATCGACTGGAGCAATTATGACTCCAATTTATCAAACTTCAACTTTTGTTCAACCTGAAGTGGGGGTGAATAAAGGATATGAATATTCAAGAACAAAGAATCCTACACGCAATGCCCTTGAGAATAACCTTGCAGCGCTTGAAAATGGGAAATATGGGGCTTGTTTTGGATCTGGATTGGCCGCTATTGATTGTGTGATAAAAATGTTAAACCCAGGAGACGAGGTTATTTCAACCAATGATCTTTATGGTGGTACTTTTCGATTATTCAAGACAATCTTTGAAAAATATGGAATTGTATTTCATTATGTAGGAATGAC
>Ga0193954_1001607_pt1 | contig 11397 bp, 11 predicted proteins | sample BB_5_MG_FD_140340 | JGI IMG/M metagenome (GOLD analysis project Ga0193954, IMG submission 140340) | Microbial mat bacterial communities from the Broadkill River, Lewes, Delaware, United States - BB_5_MG | ecosystem: Environmental > Aquatic > Freshwater > River > Microbial mats | place: USA...
ATATGGAACGATAACCTTTAAATTATCGAAGCCATTCCTATACCACTTTTTGAGTGAATCCTTCATATAATTTAATTTCTTCGTTTGACAAGGTCTTGATTAAAATTTTCTTCAGTCGTTTTTTTGCTTTAAACAATTGTGATTTAGATGTTCCTACAGTTATTTCTAATTGGTTCGCGATTTCTTTGTGAGTCATCTCTTCAAGAAAATAGAGGTTTAAAATCAAGCTATAACCTGGAGGCAATTGTTTAATAATCCTTAGGAAATCATCTGTTTCATACAGGCTATCAGTAAAGTCGGGTTCTTCAAGATCAATTTCATCTTCCATGGATTCGATTTCCACACGAAATTTATTCCATTTGTCCTTCCTGTATTGGTCAATACACGTATTTACTATTATCCTTCTTACCCACCCTTTAAATGAGCCGCTAGGTTTGTATTTGTGTATGTTTTGGAATACTTTTAAAAAACCTTCTTGAAGTAAATCGCTAGCTCCATCATAGTCTGATGAGTACATTAAACATACTTTAAACATTTCATTAGAGAATAATTCATAAAGCTTCTTTTGCGAGCTAGGTTTACCAAGCACACATCCTCGAATCATGAAACGTTCTTCAAGCCTGTTCATTACTCAAATTTTGTTGAAATTGAGTTCGATAGTTGAGATGTTAATGCGAGATAAATAGATTGATTGTTCAATTCGTCAACTTGTACTGTATTGGAACCATTGATACTTGTAACACTAGCGGCATTCCAGAGTCCATTGTTGATGTCAGAAAATAACAACTCTGAATCTAATGTTACATTGAGCGATCGCGGATTGTCTTTTTCTAGCAATATTGTGCTTTGATTGTCTGAATCTAAAACTTGTTGGACTATGTATTGGTCGATGTTTAATTTAATTTTCACTTGATTGACTGCACTTGAGCTAAGGTGGTATTCGCCCGAAATGAAAAGCGAGCAGTTGTTCTCAGGTAAAATTTGATATTGAACATTTAATTCTTCGTATGTTCCTTGTGGGAACATTAGTTCAGTTATGGTACTTGTGTTAATAAAGGAAACATCAAGACTCAAAAATTTATCAATGTTCACATCTTCTGCTTGAAGTCTTTTCCCTGAAAAGTTTAATGAATTAATGGACAAGATTAAAGTGTCAAAAATAAAAGGGTTGTTAGCCAGAATTACCTGACTTTCGGAAATGTCACTTTTTAAAGTAACCGCAGTGGTTTCTGTCCATTTCTTTTTATTGCAACTAGTTAAAGATAGTAAGGCAATTGACAGAAGAATCAATATTAAACCTAAGTATGTTGACTTTAAATGTTTCATTTTAATCTTGTGACTTACACATGTTGAACGTAAAAATAGGTTAAAATGGTTGCCTGTTTATTTATTTTTTTCGCAGGCAACCTTTAAAATTTAAATTACCGTTCTATGAATACACTATTGTACAATTGACGTTATGAAAAACAATGTTCGAGAATTTGTGAAAGTCGCTTTTGTGTTTTTTACTATTTATATTTCTTCACAGTCTATTTTTGCTCAATGCTCAGGCCCCACAATTACAAATGGTAATTGTTTAACTGGACAAAGTTTGTCTGGTGGTACTTCTGGTGCATTTATTAGCGGTGGTTGTAATGGAGGAAATCACCCATGGCAAACTTTTCAATTTACAGCCCCTCCCGGTTGTGTTCAGTTTGATATTTCAAATATTGCAGGTAATGGAACGGATGAGTCTTGGCAATGGAGAATCATTAATTCTGGATGTTCAGCAGTTTTAGGTGGTGGTTGTGTTAATGGTGTTTCTGATGGGAACACATTCTCAATTAGCGCTGATGACCAAGTCAACCCTGGAGCAGGGAATTATTTATTGACTGCAGGCCAAAGTTATTTTATTCAAATTATGGGGGATAATTCTTCAACATTCGACATTTGTATGTCTAATACTGAAGCTCCGAATAATGAATGTTCTGGAGCCTCAGGTTTAGGGTCAGGTACAACAACGTTCTATAACGGTGGTTCTGGATGTGCGTATTCAGGTACTTATAATGATGCAAGTACGTCAGATATGTTGGCACCTTCAGAATATTGTGCAGGTTCGCTTGAGAATACGCAATGGGTACAGTTTTCACCTCTTCCTGGTACAAGCTCCTTTCAAGTGATTGGGTCGAATGTTTCTTGTACAGGTGGGGCTTGCGCTTATCAATTTGGTATATTTTCTGGAACTTGTGGTGCGTTAACTTCCGAGGGGTGTGTTTCTAATGGAGATCCGTGTGTTGGTGGTCCAGATCCTAACACGACAATAAACGAGAATCCTTCTGATGGTTTTTCTATAGCATGGAGCGGTGTTGGAACGACAGGATATACTGCTACAGTTACACTTTCTGGAGGCGGGTTTTATACTGGTACGGAAGTCTTTTATCTAGTTATGGATGGTAATGCAGGAGCGTCTTGTACGTATGATATGACTGGTATTAATATTCAAGAGCTTCCAATTGAATTGATCTCTTTTACCGGAAAAAAATTAAATAATGCTAATTTTTTAAAGTGGGAAGTTGCCAGTCAATTAAACAACGATTTCTTCACAGTTGAGCGTAGTTTAAATGGCTACGATTGGGTTACTGTGGAAACAATACCTGGAGCAGGAACAACTACTCAACAAGAAAAATATGGTGTAGTTGACTCAAGATATGATAATTTAATAAATTATTACAGATTAAAACAAACTGATTTTAATGGGGAATTCGAGTATTCAAAAATCATATCTATAGATAACCGTTCCGGAGATACTGAGCTTGTTAATATCTATAATCTCATGGGGCAAGAGGTAAAGTCAAGTTATAACGGTTTAAAAGTATTTGTTTATTCTGATGGTAGTACAATAAAAAAGTACTAAAGTCAAAAAAAGTATTGCCACGGTATAATTGTAGGAGGTTAAGTGGTAATTAATGGTTAGGTAGTTAGCTAAAAAGGCTTCATTTATGTGAAGCCTTTTTTTATCTTCGTTCAAGTGAATAGTGAAGAAGAAATACAGTTACAATTCAATGGTTTTTTGAATACGCCCCAGTTATGGTGCGATTCTCGTGTATACGGTATAGGTCAAATTCATTTAACATTACCCGAACATAAAATAGATATTGAGATTCCTGAAATTCGATTAGGTAAACGTGTAGAACAGTTTTATTCAAGTTGCTTAGAGGCTTTACCTACGGTTGATATACTGAAACAAAATTTTCAAGTTAAAAAAGGTTTGATAACAATAGGTGAAATTGACTATTTAACGATTTTTAATGGGGTTCCGACACAGATTGAACTAGTTTATAAGTTCTACTTATTTGATCCTTCTGAGGGAAAGAATGAATTAGATCATTGGATAGGTCCGAATCGAAAAGATTGTTTGCGTTTTAAACTCGATAAATTACTTGATAAGCAATTGCCAATGCTTTTTAATGAATCAAATAAATCAGTTTTAAATGATTTAAATCTTCAGACTGAAGAAATTCTACAATTCGTTGATTTTCGCGCGCAACTATTTATACCAATAGATGACGGTGTAAGCTTTACTGACCTTAATAAAGCGTGTGTAGTTGGATTCTATTATCGCCTAAATGAACTTCCAAGTGAAGGAGAATATTTTCTTCCAAGTAAAAATAATTGGTTAGTTCAACCGCATAATCAAGTTGCCTGGATGAATTATACAGAGGGAATAACGGAGATAAATTCCTTTTTATTAGTAAATAAATCACCGTTATGCTGGATTAAATCGAGCACTGGTGAAATCGAAAAATGTTTTATTGTTTGGTGGTAGTTATTGTTTTACAAAACGATGTGCCTGTGATTTTGTTTTAATTGTATAGATTCCCGTCGTAATTTGTGATAGATCTATAGTAATGTGATTATCATCCAACTGTTTTTGAATCGTCTCACTTGTTATGTCTCTACCAAGAGCATCGATAATAGAAATACGTGAAAGTTCTGTTTTGTCACCTTCAACATGTATGATGTCAGAGCTTGGGTTTGGATATAGACGAACGATATTTTCGGCATCTATAGAGATTGATCGAATATTTGAATATGTATAATATCCATTGAAATCAGTTTGCTTCAGCCTATAAAAAGATACACCAAACAACGGCTTTCTATCAATATCAATATAATCAATGGAATTTGTTGAAGTCCCTGCACCTGAAATTTCCGATAATTCAATCCAATTAACACCATTTCTTGAGCGTTCAATGTTGAAGTAATCATTTTCAAACTCACTCGCTGTTGTCCAAGTTAAATCAACGTAATTTGAAGGGTTTAGTTCTGCTTTAAAAGATGTCAACTCAATTGGTAAAGGGCACGCAACCAATGCAGACTCTATACTTGTTGTTGGGCAAAGGCCGTTAGTGGTATATAAGATATCATAGCTTGTTCCAGCCACAGCGTTTGATACCTCACCTGTTGAGGCGTTAATTGTTGCTCCATCACCAGGTGCGACATTAAAAGAGAAAGTACCACCTGCTAAACCGGTTACGCTTGAAGTGATTGTTGGTGTGTTTCCTGGACAACTCGCAGTTGCTGTAAATGTTGGGTCGTCTGTCGGTGTAACGACAACCGTAACGGGTTGTCGGAAAGTCGTTGGACCAGGACAAAGTCCTACGTAATAAGTTGTAGTCGCAGAAAGATTTCCCGTATTGTAAGAAGTTCCCGAGCCTAGCGGTGATGCGTCATAACCAAATTGTGCATCATACCATTGAATTGTAGAGCCCGAAGGCAGGGTTCCAAGTACAGTTACTGTTAAAGTTGTCGATGTGTTTTCACAAATGGTATCATTGACTAGAACTAAATCATAATACTTTGAAGGTAATCCACTAATTCCAACATTTCCTGCAGTTGCCCCATTTTGAGGGAAATTTGAAACATGAGGAGAATTAGTAACACCATTCATTCCGCCCAGAACGGATTGAGTAGGAGTTCCACCGTTAAATGCGATTGAACCACCACCTCCACCACCACCGGGACCGCCGGCTTCTGGAGACTGTCCTCCTGCAAGTGTTATATTTTGATCGCCTCCCTTTCCTCCTTCAGCTGAAAGATTTATTGTTCCTGGAATTGCAACGGCATTTTCAATATAAATTCCACCGCCTCCGCCTGCTCCACCTGCTCCATCATTTCCTCTTCTAGGAGTGAAGAATCCAGTTGCGGCGTTAGTAGGGTTTGTATTTTGTCCGTCAGCACCATTTGCCTCGATTGTTCCTGAACCTGTTATGGTGCCAAAACTTTTAATGTAAACGATTCCGCCACCGTTTCCACCAGCTCCACCTTCATCACTATCTTGATCTCCGGCCCCGCCTCCTCCACCAAAAAATATTCGAGTGGCATCGTATGCAAGCGGATGTCCACCAAGACCTCCGTTATTCTTACGTGAATCCCCTCCCCAAGAAGCATTTTCTGGTCCTGTAGTTAATTCATTTTGATTTGAGTTAGAATAGGCATAACCACCTCTACCTCCTCCCGGTGAGGACGTGCCACCAATTGCTGGGGTTTCTAAATTCCATGGTCCTGCTGCACCTTGAGGTACTCCCTTCCCTGTAAAGCCTGTTAAGGTAGGGCTAATGTTAGAGCCACCACCGCCACCGCAGTTTTGGTAACCACCGCCACCACCGCCGTTCGCAGCGGCACCGATACCATATCTTGTGTTTCTACCATCATATTCGGCATGATAACCATAAATACTTTCACCTTTTTCAGAACCTTGAAAAGAATCGTTTGTGCCTGGAAATCTTTTCTCGGTTGGGTTTGATGTATTTCCTGGTAAGCCGTCTGGGTCCAATTCACCGCCTCTGAAGCCATAGCCCGTCGCACTAATACTAGATCCTGCTGCAATATTTAGCGTTCCGTCTACTTCGATTGCAACTACGCCTCCAGAGTTTCCATCCCATTGAAGAGGGACAATTGAATTTGCACCTCCAGATACAGTTAGATTGTCAAATCTTGGTACTCGTACGATCTGTGTGTGATGTCCCGCAACATAAGCATTGATTGTATTGCATTGAAGTTGGATAATATTGGATCCAGTCACCCCGGCAACTTCAGCCATTTCAAACTTACCTGATTGTCTGTATTGAGTAACTGCACCGAAAAGATCGTAGATTAACCACCAATTCCAAAAATCGGAAAATGAGGAAGCACTGGAACCACCACAACACCCAATAACATCTGCAATGTCCACTCCTGCTCCTTGCATTTGAATGATTAGGATTAAGTCTCCTGCGGCCAAATTCGAGGTGAAGACACCACCGTTCATAGCATTATTAGATACTGTTATTGAGTTAACACCTTGTGCGGCATCATTCGTTAAGTGTGTATATGTATTTAGAACTTCATCAGTTCCAGAAGCTGTATAGCTTCCATCTTTTGCTCTTTGTGCACTTGCATTAGTAGTTAATAAGGCAAATACACCAACAAAAAGAAGGTATTTAAATAAGTACATGATTCTAGTTTAGCATTGCTAAAATAAACGAAATATATCAGGAAAACGTTGGTTTTGACCATTTTATTTAGCCAAAACGGTTTAGTGATAAGGATTATTCTTCAATCAAGATGCCCATTTTCCCCATTTGATAATCACGCATGGCTTCTAAAATTTCCGTTTGTGTGTTCATGACGAATGGACCGTGTTGTACTATTTTCTCATTAATTGGTTTGCCAGAAAGCAGCAGTAATTGGTAGTTTGAGTCGGATGTTATTTCGATTTCAGTGTTGCTTTTTTCAAAATGAACAAGTGATTCAGGATCGATATTCCCATATTCTTTTATAGATATTTCGCCCTTGATTAAATAAATACTTGTCGATTCTCCTTCTTCAACTTTAAATTTAACCGAAGACCCTTTAATACCTATATTCCAAATGATTAGTGTTTTGCTCTGTGATTTTGCAGGTCCCAGAAGGCCCTGATATTTCCCTGTTATTATGCGTAAAACGGATTTTTCATCCTCAGATATTTGTGTTGGTATACGGTCTGAATCTAAATACTGATATGAAGGAATATTCATTTTAACAACTGCAGGACTATTAATCCAAAGTTGTACGATTTCTTGGACTTGTTTTTTATCAATAACTTCTTGAGTAGGTCTTTCACTATGAATAATTCCCGCACCGGCATGCATCCATTGAACATCTCCTGCTTTAGATTTCTGATTATGCCCTAGGCTATCCCGATGATGCACCCCTCCTTCAATAACAAAGGTTACGGGTGAAAATCCTCTGTGTGGATGTGGCCCAATTCCTTGGTGTTTTGCAAGACGGTCATAAATGGGTTTTACTCGTGCGTGATGTAGTAATAAGAAAGGATCTAAATTGGATACACTGTTCGTTGGAAAAGCTTGTTTTACTGGGAAACCACCCATGTCGATTTCGGTAGCAGGCAGATTGTATTTGACCTTCTTCAATGCCATGTTAAAATTCAATTTTTTGATTTGTACATGAGTTTAATGAAACAGAAACAGATCCTGTAAATTGTTCTACTCCATTTTGATCTATTGCGCTGTAAACGTATGTTTTAATCTCATCTTTTGGAATTTTTAACGCCACGCTAATTGTGTTTTCTTCGTCGCAGTCGGGAGCAGAATCCCAGTAAATTGAATGGTCAAAAGTTCCCATGTCGATGCCTCCTATGTAATATGTAAGGCTTGTGATTCCATAGTTTGTCATTAGTCCGGAGGTCGATGAATCATACCAAAAAACTACTTTTCCTTCGTAATTACAGCTTTCATCATCTTTATCTGCGTCCGCGTTATAGTCTATTGATTCTGGGTCTGTACAGCCTTTGTTGACACAGGCATTTAACGTAAATGAACAAACGATTAAAGCGATTAGGTATATTCTCATACTAAATGTTTTAGTCAAACTTAAGTACTTATTTAATGTCCCGAAAGGAATCGCTAAACGTTTAACAATAATTGTGGTGCGTTTTTTTTAGCCGCGTTTTTGCTTTTTGTGATAAGTTTTATCACCACGCGTCTGAGCTTTTTTGTATTTCTTTTCTTTTTTTCTCTTGTAGGAACCGCCCTGATTTGTTTTTGCATTCTTTTCCTTTTTCTTGTGAAATGCTTCTCCAGGTGCACGATGTTTCGTGTTTCTATTGTGATTTACGAGTTCTTCTTCTTTCGGTCGCTCTTCAGGTGTAAGTTCATTTGATAGTTCGACTTCAGATGGGAAAGGGATTTGAGGTATCTTGTAAGACATCAAGCTTTCTATTGATTCTTTCCACTCGATTTCTTTTTTAGTGAAGAACAAAATGGATTTACCTTCGTGCTCTGCCCTTCCTGAGCGCCCAATACGGTGCATGTAGTTTTCTGGATAGTCTGGCGTGTCAAAGTTGATTACATGCGAAATACGGTCTAAATCTAAACCACGTGACATCACATCTGTGGATACTAAAATTCGGTTCTTTCCAGAATCAAAATCTTCAATTGATCGTATCCTGTAATTCTGAGTTTTATTCGAGTGAATCACGCAAACTTCATCATTAAACTCTTTCTCTATAGACTCAAATAATCGGTCAGCACTTCGCTTGTTAGAAACAAAAACAATTACTTTCTTGAATTCATCTTTATCCACTAACAAATGCTTCAATAAATTCACTTTCGTGTAAAAATTTCTTACTTGATAAGAGGTTTGAGAGATGTTATCAAGTGGTGTTCCAGATAAAGCAATGGAAATTTTTCTTGGTTGAATGAAGAAATCATCAATCAGTACATCTACATGTTCTGTCATTGTTGCGGAAAACATGATGTTTTGTCTTCGGTCAGGAAGCAACTCCATAATATTCGTCAACTGTCTTCTAAATCCTAAGTCCAACATGACATCAACTTCATCGATGACAAGTTTTTTAATCCCTTTGAGGTTTAGTGCGTTACTCAATGCCAAATCGTATAAACGACCCGGTGTTGCAACTATAATGTCCGATCCAAGCATAATAGATTGTACTTGCTTGTTTAGATTTACTCCTCCATAAACACCTAACGTTCGAACGTTCATGTATCGGGTGAAAGTCGCAATGTTATCAACTACTTGTATTACAAGCTCTCTTGTAGGAACAAGAACAAGAATTCGTGGGTTCAGCTGTTTAGAAAACTTCAATTCATCCAATATTGGCAACATATAACCTAAAGTTTTTCCTGTTCCCGTTTGAGCTATACCTACCATATCTGCTCCTGAAAGAATAACAGAGAAAGATTCTTGTTGAATTGGTGTTGGTTTAACAAAACCTAAATCTTCGATCGCATTACGTAATGGTTTCGTTAATCTAAAGTCGTCAAAAGTGCTCATATTGAATTATTTTGTGCAAATGTACGACATATAAGCTTTCCAAGCTCGCAAAGTTTAGATTCTCAATGAATGAATGCGTCAATTCTTTTGATTCTTCCGTTTCAAAATATAGTTTTAACGAAAATATGGAATTTTGAATATTCGAAAAATAATGCCGACAGACAATAAATCTTTGGCTAAGGTTATTCGCGAAGTGTTAAAAGAACATGGAGTGGATAAACCTGGGACGGTTTACACTGACCCAACAACAGATGCCTTGTATGAATTGTTCCAAAAAGATAAAGCCGTCTATTGGGTGGTTGAAGATGCAGGTGAAATTTTAGGAGGATGTGGGTTATATCCTACTGTTGGACTCAATGAATCTTGCGTGGAATTGGTTAAATTATATTTGTCACAAACACTTCGAGGAAAAGGAATTGGTAAGAAGTTGATGTTGCAATGCATTGAAGATGCAGAAGCAATGGGGTTTAACGAGGTTTACTTAGAGACCCTTCCAGAATTGGATAATGCAATTGGTTTGTATGAACAATTGGGGTTTGAGCAACTCGATGCTCCTCTTGGCGAATCTGGCCATTTTGCTTGTAATGTTTGGATGTTAAAACGCCTGTAATGGATGCTATCAAGGATTTGAAAGGTTTAGATATTTATTTAATCGACCAGATGATGAAAGGAAGGTTAAATAACTCGTTGCGTGTTTTAGATGCGGGTTGTGGTACAGGGCGTAATCTTATTCCCTTAAGTCGAGATAATTATAATATTTCAGGTTTTGATCCGAATCATAATTGCATTAATCGATTAAAGGAAGAGTTAGAAGATCCTTGCATAGTTAAAGTAGATTCTATTGAAGAGTTTAATAGTCAATATAAGTTTGATTTTATTATCTGCAACGCTGTTTTACATTTTGCCAAGGATCATTTGCACTTCAATTTACTGTTTAAGAGTTTGGTTAATTTACTCTCGAGCAAAGGGGTACTTTTCATTCGAATGACTTCTGATATTGGTCAAGAAAATATGAAAGATGTAGGTTCAGGTAGATTTATTTTACCTGATAAATCAGAACGTTATTTAATCACTCGTGAAAGGATCGATGAGCTATGCAAGATATTTAATTTGAAACTAATGGATCCAGTGAAAAGCTTAAATGTAGATGGAGAAAGAGTTATGACGACAATCGTTTTTGCCGTAAAATAAAAGTCCCGCTACAAATTGTAACGGGACTTTCAATATTTATTTAAATGAATTAAGCTTCTGTGTTCTCTTCAGCATCATTTTCATCCTCGTCTTCAACTTCAGGTTTTGGTGCAGGCGCTTTATACTTCCTCACTCCAACAGCATTCATTCCTTTCATACCACGTTCCAACTCATAAGTTACAACATCGTTTTCTTTAATCTCTTCGAGTAATCCATTAACATGAACAAAGAAATTTTCAGAAGTTTGGCTATCCTTGATGAAACCATAACCTTTTGAATCGTTAAAGAAAGTCACTTTTCCTTGTCTTCCTGGAGTTTCATCAGAGTCTTCGCGCTTTGGAACACCTAATTCGATGCTGCTTGCTTTGATTTCTTTCTTTTTCTTCGTTGGATCTGGTGGCGTATCAGTAATGTTTCCAAATTCATCAACATAGGCCATCATGTTGTCTAATCCTCCTCCTTCAGAATTTGCTTTACGCTCTTCTTTCTTAAGTAATTTGTCTTGACGTTTTTTTCTTCGTTTTTTTTCTTTCTCTTTCTTGTTAAAAGTCTCTTGAGATTTTGCCATTAATTATTAATTATCAGTTTTTTATTCGTTTGACCTGCCTATATACAGGTACATTGATTTAATTAAAAGAATACTGATGCGCGAACAACACAACAGAAAAGACATTGATTAGTTAAAGAACTTAACTACATCTTTAAAATCTTTTCACAAAGATACCGTTTCTCAACGTAAATTTGAATTAATACGGTTAAAATATTATTCGTTCATTCCTTGTTATGAGAATCACAACAGCTTAGTACTAAATCACTCATTATTAGGTTTGGTCTTATAGTGCAGCGTATAAGTCGTTCATAAGAGGTTTTAAACGATTTTTTAATTCTTCC
>Ga0193954_1001609_pt1 | contig 11379 bp, 8 predicted proteins | sample BB_5_MG_FD_140340 | JGI IMG/M metagenome (GOLD analysis project Ga0193954, IMG submission 140340) | Microbial mat bacterial communities from the Broadkill River, Lewes, Delaware, United States - BB_5_MG | ecosystem: Environmental > Aquatic > Freshwater > River > Microbial mats | place: USA...
AAGTGAAATTTCTGAAATATCTGGTGTATCATTGAGCGAGTCTAAAAAAGCTGGTGACCTTATCAATGAGATTGTTCCAAGTATTCAAAAAACGACATCTCTAATAGAAGAGATATCTTCTGCTTCACAAGAGCAGGATTTAGGAATCAAGCAAATTCATAATTCTATAAATCAAGTAGATAGCCTAACCCAACAAAATGCAACCGCATCAGAGGAGTTAGCAAGTAGTAGCCAATCTATGAATGAAGAAGCAACAAAACTTCTAGATTTGATCAAGTTTTTCAAGGTCAAAGAAGTAAGTATGGAAGAAAAGCCAATAGAAAATATAAAAGAAGAAGAGATATCAAGAGAACAAAAGGTTAGAGAGAAAGTAACACAAAATATTAGTGAAGAAGTGATCCATAATAAATGGAAAGATTTTTAATAGAGGAATTGAATTATGACAATAAGTAAAAAAATATCAATTGCATTAATAGTATCATCAGCAATTTTACTATCAGGAGGTGTTTATACTACTTTTGGTGAAATTGAAAAATTAAAAGTAGATACTTATAATAAAACTGCGCAAGAATTAAAACTTAAAATTGATAGCAGACTATCAAGAAAATATGGTGCAGGTATTAGTTTAGCTAGTGCAATCTCCAATGATGAGAGGATTCTTGATGCTTTGTTAGATAAAGATAGAGAATTAGCTATGGAATCTTTAAATTCTGTAGTATCAAAAATCAATAAATATACCAAAAACAAAGGTATAAAGATACATCTTCATACAAAAGACAATCACTCTTTTTTAAGACATTGGAAACCTGAAAAAAATGGTGATGATCTAAGTAGTTTTCGCCATAGTATAGTTTATGTAAACAAAACTCATAAACCAGCAAATGGATTTGAAATAGGAAAAGCTGGATTGGGACTAAGAACTGTTATACCAGTAAAATTTGGAGAAAAAGTTCATGCAGGTTCTCTAGAAGTGATTCAAACTATGACATCACTAGAAAACTACTTCAAAGAAAATAAATATGATGAATTTTTATTGCTTGCTAATACTAAAAAAGTAAAAAACATCTCTATGATAAAAAGTATTCATAAAGTTGATGAGTATGTTTTGTCACAAAAAAACTACAATAACAAATTTTTTAAAGATTCAAAAACAATCGATTTTGATAGACTTAAAAAAGATGGATACTATGTAAGTAGTAAATATTTGTATACGTATGCCGATGCAAGAAACTACAAAAAAGAACCAATGGGAATATTTTTAATAGGAAGAGATATTCAAGTTGTTACAAAAGAAGCGTTAGCAGGAGTTGAGCATACAAAATATTCTTTTATAGGTTATGCATTTACTATCCTTATCCTTATATTAATCACGATGGCTAGTCTTAAAAAACTTGTAGTGATTCCATTAAGAGACTTAAGAGATGGTATGGATAACTTTTTTAAGTATGTAAATAAAGAATCTGATAGCTGTGAACCAATAAGAATACAAGAAGATAGTGTAATTGCCAAAGCTGTTAACTCTTTAGGAGAAATAATTGATGATAAAGATGGTTTTACTCATGCTTTACTAGCTATAAATAACAATATAAATCACACAAAAAATAGTATACAATTAGAGAAAAAATTTATTGAAGATATTTCAAAAACAGCCACAGATTTTAATCAAGGAAATCTAGCAAGCCGAATTACTTTAGATGTAACACAAGAATTACAGATACATCTTAAAGATGATTTAAATAAGTTTTTTGACAATATCGAAAATATGTTTAAAGACATGAACAACGCATTTATTGACCTAAGCAATGGTAATTTTAATGCTAAAATGAATGTTGAGACAAGTGGAGAGTTTGATAGAACAAAAGAAGCTATAGAACAATTGTCAAGCAGTTTAACATCAATGTTAGTTGGTATTAATACAATGGTTCAATCTTCAATTGATGGAAATCTATCAGATAGACTAGATGAGAAACGATACAATGGATCAATTAAAGATATTGCAATGGGATTAAATAAAGTTGTAAATAGTTTTGACTCTACATTTAATGATATCAACAACATTATGGGTGTTATATCATCAGGAGATTTAACACAAACTCTCACAAATGAATATAAGGGTGACTACTTAGTTTTAAAAAATTCTATTAACAATACAGTAAACAAACTCCAAGAGGTTGTTTCTCAAGTAAATGTTATGTCAAATAATATGTCAGTAGGCTTGGCAGAGGTAAGTTCTACAGCAAATAGTATTTCAAATGCAGTTACAAATCAAGCTGCATCATTAGAACAAACAGCCGCAGCAGTTGAACAAATCGCAGGAAATATCAACTTAAATACTTCAAATGCTCAAAATACTACACAAATAGCACAAGGTGTATCAACAATGGCAGTTGATGGTGGAGTTGCTGTAAACAAAACAGCAGATGTTATGACAGAAGTGGCTACTAAAATATCTCAAATTGAAGATATCGCTTATCAAACAAATCTATTAGCACTAAATGCTGCAATTGAAGCTGCCCGTGCTGGTCAGCATGGTAAAGGTTTTGCAGTTGTAGCAGTAGAGGTACGTAAACTAGCAGAACGTTCACAAGTAGTTGCAAGTGAAATTTCTGAAATATCTGGTGTATCATTGAGCGAGTCTAAAAAAGCTGGTGACCTTATCAATGAGATTGTTCCAAGTATTCAAAAAACTACATCTCTAATAGAAGAGATATCTTCTGCTTCACAAGAGCAGGATTTAGGAATGAGACAAATTCATGATTCTATTACACAAATAGATGGATTAACCCAGCAAAATGCAGCTGCATCGGAAGAATTAGCAAACAATAGTAGGTCTATGGACCATGAAGCACATAAGCTTTTAGACTTAGTAAAATTCTTTAAAGTTAAAGATATAGGGATACAAGAGGAGAGAAATAACTTAGTTGTAGAAGTAGAAGAAGAACAACCAGTACAAAACATAGAACTCTTTTCATCTGATAACTCTGAAAAGTGGAAAAGCTTTTAAAATGTTGGGAAATAAATGTTTAATTTAATTCAAAAAAAGATTAGCTATAAAATCATAATAGCAGTAGTTTTTTTAACTATTGCTAGTGGATTAGCAGTTATATATACTGTTAATTATAATATACAAAACCATTCAGAGAATTTTTTATCAAATATTATTATGACCGTTACTGCTACTGGTCTAATCTTTATTTTTATGTTACTGTTAATTATTAGAAAAAATCTTAAACCATTAGAAAAACTAAAACTAGGTTTTGAAGAATTAATAGAAACAAAATCATCGAAAATACATCTTGAAGTATCATCCAAAGATGAAGTTTCTCAAATTACAGAACTATTTAATCAATATATGGATCATATCAACGATGGGATTGAGCAAGACCATATATTTATAGATGAAGTAAAAATATTTTCATATGATTTACAACATGGTATATTTGAAAATAGACTTCGAACTACCCCTAACAATGAATCATTATGCGAATTAAAAGATATTTTAAATGATTTAGCCAAAGGATTAAATACAGCATTTACATCTATGAACTCAATATTTATCCAATTATCAAAAGGTAACTTTGAAGCTATGTTTGACAATAAAGTTTCAGGAGAATATTTAGTAACAAAATATACTATAAATAGCCTAAGTATTGCTTTGTCTTCTATCCTTTTAGGGATAAACGAAGCAGTAAATTCTGTCCATAAAGGTGATTTTAGTTATAGATTGAATCCTGAAGAATATAAAGGAGATATGAATAAAATTGCACATGGATTAAATAGTATTATTGAAGGATTTAGTGATGCTTTAAATGATGTAAATCTTGCAATGGACAATATATCAAACGGCAATCTAACCTCTAAGCTTGACAAAGAGTATGAGGGAGAATATCTAAAACTAAAAAATTCAATCAATAATACGGTTGATAAACTACACACTATTATCACTCAAGTAAATAACAAATCAAGTTTAATCACTCAGGGATTTAAAAATGTAACAAAAACTACAAACGCTATTTTACAAGAAGTTATCGTCCAAAATGAACTCATGGATAAGACAACTGTATCAATAGAGCAAATATCAAATAATATTAATCTAAGTACTTCAAGTGCAAAAACAACATCAGATATGGCAAATAATGCTACAAACTTAGCTGTTGAGGGTGGAAGTGTTGTTCATAAAACAGCTACTGTGATGGATGAAGTAGCTAATAAGATATCACTTATTGAAGATATTGCTTATCAAACAAATCTTCTTGCATTGAATGCCGCCATAGAAGCAGCGCGTGCTGGTGAGCATGGGAAAGGATTCGCTGTTGTTGCAGTAGAGGTAAGAAAACTAGCAGAACGTTCTCAAACAGTTGCAGGGGAGATAGGAGAGATTTCTCAAATAAGTTTGAGTGAGAGTAAAAGAGCAGGTGAACTTATAAACAAAATTGTACCAAATGTGCAAAAAACAAATGAATTAATAAGAAAGATTTCATCATCCTCTCAATCTCAAAATAATGATATTAAACAAATACATGATATCGTTACAAAAATTGATAATATAACAAAAACAAATGCAGACTTTATTCATAATCTTGAAAAAAATAGTACTATATTAGTACAAGAATCAGAGCAACTTGTTGAAACGATGCAATTCTTTAAACTATCAAAGCATGAAGCATAAGGCAAATAGGATAAACAATATGGAAAATAACGAAAACAAAATCAAAGAACAATATGAAGAAGATGTAGAGAAACATCAATATCTTACTTTTTTATTAAGCAATGAGATTTTTGCAATTGAAGTTTTAAAAGTTAAAGAGATTATTGGACTAGGGATGATTACACCCATACCATCTATGCCAAAATATGTTTTAGGTGTTATTAATGTAAGAGGTAACGTGCTTCCTATTATATCTTTATCAAAACGATTTGAACTAGAAGAGATAGAAAAATCACATAAAACATGTATAATCATAGTATCTGCGATGATTGATGATGAAGCATTGGATGTTGGACTAGTTGTAGATATGGTAAATCAAGTTTATGATATATTACCACACAAAATAGAAGCAACTCCAATGTTTGGAACATCTTTAAGAAAAGATTTTATAAAAAAGATCGGTAAAGTAGATCAAAAATTTATATCAATATTAGATATTGAAGGTATTGTAAATCTACAAGAGATAACAATGACAATAGATAAACAGTACATTTAGGACAAAATATGAGTATCGAATCAAAAAAAAGTGAAATCTATGAAGATGAATTAATTAGACTTGTATCTAGTAGTTCAGATACATCAACACAATATGTAATTTTTAGAAATATAGAAGATGATCTCTTTGCTATAAATGTAGCAAAAGTTGAAGAGTTGATACAAAATAAAGATTTAACTATATCTAAGGGTACGGATAAAAATAGTATCATAAAAAGTGTTGCAAAAATTCGAGATAATATGATAACTCTAGTAGATTTTGATAAGTGGCTTAATCCTGACTTTACATCAAAAGAAGACACTCATGAGCTAATTATCCTTTGTAACTATTCAGAAAAAAGAATGGGTATAATTATAAAAAATGTTGTAGGTATTCAAAGTATAGAATCTTCATCTATGTATCCAGGATCAAATAAAGATGAAAAAACAGCATACGTTGCAGAGTTAAATATGGCACAAAAAACTCTTTGTAATATATTTAACTCAGATAGACTACTAATGGATGTATTTCCTGATATTATTGAATCAAGTCAAAAAAGTATAGACAACGCACAAGATACAAATGTAACATCAAAAATAATTCTTGTAGCAGAAGATAGTAGACTAGTGCAAGTACCACTTGGTAAACTTTTGTCAAAATCAAACTATAAGTATGAGATGTATGAAAATGGCGAATTATTATTAAATAGATTATTTAAAATGAATCCAAGTGAAATTGGTTTGATTATTGCAGATATCGAGATGCCAATTATGGATGGGATGGAGATGCTAGGACATATTCAAAACAATACAACTTATAAAGATATCCCAATCATTGTACACACAAATATGGCAAACAATGCTATCCAAAAAAGAGCTACAGAGTTAGGTGCAATTGCAATAGCAAAGAAATTAGACTTAACGTCTTTGAATGAATTAATAGAAAAATATAGTTTAAAATAATGAGCCAAATAACAAACAATAGTATCATTCTTACAAATAGTGAATTTAAGAATATAAAACAAATTATTTATACAAAGTGCGGTATAAATATAACTATTGAACAAAAAAATTTATTGGAACATAAATTAAGAAAAAGACTTAAACACTGTACTCTTGATTGTTTTACACAATACTACAATAGGCTCAACAGTGATCCAAAAGAGTTACAAGAGATGATAAATGTAGTCACTACAAATGAGACCTATTTTTTCAGAGAGATGAAACACTTTGATTTTCTAAAAAATACAATCATTCCTAATCTAAATACTAACTCCATAAGATGTTGGAGTGCCGCTGGTTCAATTGGAGCTGAAGCATATAGTGCCGCTATGGTTCTTGATGATACCTTGCCCTCTTTCAAAAATTATGAAATCATCCATAGTGATATAAATAGTGAAGTATCAAAAGATGCACAAAAAGCAATATATAATATCAAATTTTCATCTAAAATTCCTCAAAGTTATTTAGAGAAATATTGCTTAAAAGGATATGATGAAAATAACGGTTTATTTTCAATAAGTCAAAAGCTAAAAGACAATATAACATTTCTTCTTATTAATCTAATTGAACCTGTTCCTCCTCATAAATTAGGGGAATTTGATATTATTTTTTTAAGAAATATCATAATCTATTTTGATGATGAAAATAAAAAAAGAATAGTTGAAAATACAATACAAAGATTAAAACAAGGTGGTTACTTATTTATGGGACATAGTGAATCTTTACACCATATAACAAATAATGTAAAACAGATCCAACCAAGTATTTATCAAAAAATATAAGAGCTAAATATGAATATAGTACTAATAAATAGTAAAGGTGGTGTGGGAAAATCAACAATAAGTATGCAAATAGCATCAACTTATATATTCCAAACTACAGGAAAAAAAGTAAACCATTTTGAATTTGATGATGAAAATCAAGATAATATATCTTTTAATAAAAGTACAATTATCAATACATACTCAAAAAAAGTTGATAAGGCAAACTTACGAGAAAATTTAACTGATATCTTAATGGACTATGAAAATGTAGTAATAGATGTTGGTGCAAATAAAACAACAATGTTTATACTAGATGCTTTACTTAAAAGCGGAATGGTTTTTAAAATTGATATATTTATAGTGCCTATCATGGATGGAGAGAGTGATGCCAATAGTGCTATTAATATATACAAAAAAATAAAAGAGATGGATGCAAATGCAACTGTAGTATTTGCACTAAATAGACTCAAAGAAGATAAAGATGTAAAATCACAATTTGATATATTTTTGGGAGATGAAAGAAATATATTCAATGAAAAAGGGATAATTGAAAATATTCCTGAACAAGATAGACATATTATACAATTAGAAGATAGTGATGTTATCAAATATAGTAAAAACTTTGGCCTTACTATTTGGGAATTGGCACTAACAAATAGAGATATAGGGCTTGAGATAAAAGATGCATTAAATAAAGAGACAAATAAGGAACTTATCAAAACTCTAAGTTTTAAAAAAGGGATAAAAGATGATTGTCTAAATTATCTAAAAACAAATTTGCATCCAACATTCCTTGAAATTGATAAAATAATTAATTATTAATTATTTTATCATCTACAATCATAACATTACATAATAATAGTATTTATGGACCAAAAAAGTCTTATTTATATAAATAACAACAAAGTATCGTTTTTTATTGACTATAAGTCTTATTACTAACTTATGATTAAGCTTAAATCCATTATAATCTAATTTATTATTATAATAATTTAAACATCCTATAATAATAATTTCATATGAGGTTATCCCTATGTCTATTTTTAATAAGTTTTCTATAAAGTTCAAAGTATTCCTTATTGCAGCATTTTCTATCTTTTATATGCTACTATTTACGTTTAGTAATAACTACTTTTCTTCAAAAGTTCAAGAAACATTTAGAGGAATGGAAAAAAATGAGCTTCATACAAAAAATTTAATTCAAGATATCATTAACAATATTTCTAAAATCAATAAATTGGTAATTGTAGCATCTATTTCAGAAGAGGTTACACCAAAAACAATAGAGATGACGGCTAGCTACAATGCAATTATCACTAAAAATATTTCAGCATTAAAAACTATTGCTAAGAATAAGAAAAAAAAGAAACTTAAAGAATATATGAATCTTATAGAAAAAAGGTATACTGCATTTTATTCAATAGCAGCAAATTTACATACAACATTTAAAGAAGATTTTGACGATGGAATTGACGAGATAATTGGACTCGATGCAATATCAACAAAAATGGAAAAAGAGTTATCTCAGCTTTTAAAATTTTCTCACAAAAACTTCAATAATAAACTTAGAGGAATTGATAAACTTATGGATTTTAGTCATCAGTTTACAATTGTGGTTTCAATAGTTGCCATTACATTATTTATCATATTTTCATACCTTTTTACATCTAGTATTATCAGTTCTATCAATAAATTTAGAATTGGATTATCTGATTTCTTCATGTTTTTAAATAAAGAAAAAACATCAACAACACTGCTAAATGAATCATACGATGATGAGATAGGAGATATGGCAAAAGTTGTAAATAAAAATATAAAGAATATTGAACTTACGATTAAAGAAGATAATAAAATTATCGATGATGTAACGAATGTAGTAAATCATATTTGTAATGGTTATTTGGACAAACGAGTAACCACAACATCTTCAAATCCAACATTAAACAAACTAATAACAGTACTAAACCAAATGATTGAGAGTTTACATCAAATGATCGAACACTCATTGGAAACATTGTCTCATTATGAAAAACAAGATTTTAGAGGTACAACTTCTATGAAATGTAGTGGAGAATTATGTAACTTAATGAATGGAATTGATGCACTAGGAAGCGCAATATCATCAATGTTAGTACAGAATAAGAAAGATGGTCTAGTACTACAAAATAGTTCTAATATTTTATTAAAAGATATAGAGATACTAAATACAAATGCAAATCAATCTGCAACATCACTAGAAGAAACATCAACTTCAATTGAAGAGATTGCCACTAATATCGAAAACAATACTAACAATGTAATTAAAATGGCACAATTTGCAAACAAAGTAACCACTTCTGTAAATGCAGGGCAAGAGCTTGCAAATCAAACAACACAAGCTATGGAAGAGATGAGCACTGAAGTATCAGCAATAAATGATGCTATTTCAGTAATAGACCAAATCTCATTTCAAACAAATATATTATCTTTAAATGCAGCCGTTGAAGCAGCCACAGCAGGAGAATCTGGAAAAGGTTTTGCAGTTGTTGCACAAGAGGTACGAAATCTTGCGAGTAGATCTTCAGATGCAGCGAATGAGATAAAATCATTAGTAGAAAAAGCTATTGTAAAATCAAATAGTGGAAAAACTATTACTGACCAAATGATAACTGGATACAACACTTTAAATGAAAATATTGTCAATACTCTTGATTTGATCAAAGATGTTGAAGTTGCTTCAAAAGAGCAACAAAAAGGGATCACACAAATTAATAATACTATTGGTTCTCTAGAGCATCAAACACAAGAAAATGCAACAGTCGCAAGTAAAACAAATACAATTGCAAAACAAACTGCAAGTATTGCGAATAATTTAGTTGAAGAAGCAAATAAAAAAGAGTTTAATGGAAAAGATACTATAGATATCTAAAACTATAGTTTTTTAAGACAATCAAGATAGTTTATTTAATCACTTTTAATCTAGTCATTAAGTAAGCTATCTTAAATAGTTAACAAGGAGATTTAATGAAAAAATTAATTGCAATTATTGCATTGTTTTTTACAATTAGCGTATTTGCTTCAGATGGTAAATCTTTAGCTCAAGAGTTAGGATTAAGTGCATCTTCAAAAGCTTCTGCTCAGTGGAAGAGAGTTTTTAAAAAAACTAAAAAGATGAAAAAATATGGGATTGATAAATTAAGTGATACAGATAAAAGTGTATTAAAAGATTATCTAATGAATCATGCAGCAGATTCAGATGCTCCAGAAGCTGCGGGAATGTAAGGGGAAATGAATATGACAAATAAAGTAATATTAAGTGCAATAGCAGCAGCAACGTTAGTAACATCGTTAAATGCAAATACAGTTGAAGATAAAATTATCGCTCTTGAAAAATTAATCAAAGCGCAACAAACACAAATCAATGAATTAAAATCTACAGTAGAAGATGTTGAAGAGATTGATGAGAGACTTGAAGAGATTGAAACAAGAAGTTTTACTGATAAGATTCAAATGGGTCTAGGTATGAGAGTTGAGATGAATAACTACAACAATACTTATGCTGATGGAACAGATTTTAAAGCAAATGATATTTGGAGAACAAAACTAAATATCAATATGAAAGCAAAGATTGCTGATAATTTAAAATTTACTGGTAGATTATCTATGTACAAAAACTGGGGTGATTCAACTACAAGAATGGTTCAAAATGATTCTATGCAAGGGAGAAAGCCAGATAGTAGTGCAGTATATGCAGAACGTGCTTATATAGATTGGATTATCAATCCAGGAAGTACAGTACCTGTAATTATGACTCTTGGTAGACAGCCATCAAGTGATGGTCCAAGCTATCAAATAAAAGAAGATACTACTAGAAAAGGTACATATGATGCACTAGCATTTGATGGTGCTGCTGATGGTATAGTTCTTACAGCAAATTTAGATAAAGTTTTATCTGGAACATCAGCAAGAATTGCTTATGGTACTCCAAATGTTCAAGATAATGCAGCAAATACTCCAAACCAAACAAATTATGCTGGTAATGATAATTCTTCATTTGACAATACAAAAGTAACGGGAATATTTGTTGACCAAACTTTCAAGTCTTTACCATTTAATAATCTTGTTCAAGTTTATCATGTTTCTGCAAAAGATTTAAATGCTGATGGTGCAACATTAGGGTTAAATGACGTTAATATTGGTGACTTATCAATCTCTGGATTTATGCTAGAAGCTACAAAAATTAAGCTTGGTGGTGGGTTAGATTTATTTGCTCACTATGCAAGAAGTAATGCTAAGCCAACTTCAAATACAGGTATGAATATGTCTGGATTTGGTGGTTCACCAACAGCTGGTTTACTTACAAATAACTCTGTTGGAGATACAGAATCTAAATCTGGTGATGCAGTTTGGATTGGGGCAAGATATACTATTAATTCTGACTGGAAAGTTGGA
>Ga0193954_1001613_pt1 | contig 11363 bp, 10 predicted proteins | sample BB_5_MG_FD_140340 | JGI IMG/M metagenome (GOLD analysis project Ga0193954, IMG submission 140340) | Microbial mat bacterial communities from the Broadkill River, Lewes, Delaware, United States - BB_5_MG | ecosystem: Environmental > Aquatic > Freshwater > River > Microbial mats | place: USA...
CATTGATTGCATCTGCAGCGGCAGATAGGTATAGAGAGATTGCACGGATTGCATCATCGTTACCAGGGATAACATAATCAACACCACGCGGATCGTTGTTTGTATCAACAACACCAACAACAGGAATACCTAAAGTTTTCGCTTCTTGTAGTGCGATTTTTTCGTTACCTGTGTCGATTACAAAAATCGCATCTGGCATAGCACGCATATCTTTGATACCACCCAAAGAAAGTTCAAGCTTTTGCTTTTGACGAGTCATCATCAGCGCTTCTTTCTTAGTGATTTTTTCAAAAGTTCCATCTTGCTCAATCGCTTCAAGTTCTTTTAGACGCTTGATTGATTGCTTGATGGTTTTGAAGTTTGTCAACATACCACCTAACCAGCGGTAATCAACATATGGCATACCACAACGTTGAGCTTCTTGTGCAACTAGTTCACGAGCTGCTTTCTTAGTACCAACAAAAAGTACGCGACCTTTGTTCGCAGCAACACCACCCATAAAATTCAAAGCATCATTGAACATTGGAAGTGTTTTTTCCAAGTTAACGATATGAATATTATTACGAGCACCAAAGATGAATTCTTTCATTTTTGGGTTCCAGTAACGAGTTTGGTGACCGAAGTGAACACCAGCTTCCAACATTTGACGCATGGTAACTTTTGCCATGATAGTTTCTCCTAATTGGGGTTAAGCCTCCGTTTACCCAGATAAAGCGAACTTTACCGGCCGGTATCTATTAATTCCAGCCTCAAAGCACCCCGCTCTATGTCACAGTAAACGTGCGGATTTTAAAGTTAATTTTCTGTTAAAATTGCCTGCAAATTTCAGGCGCGTGATTTATACCACACTCCGCAATAATTCACAATTTAAATCTAAGAAAAGCCAAACTATGAGTATAAAAATCAAGACTGCTGAAGAAATCGAGAAACTTCGCATTGCAGGACAACTTGCCGCAGAGGTTCTGGATATGATTGAACCTTTTGTTGTTCCAGGCGTTACAACCGGTGAGCTTAATGAAAGAATCCACAAGCATATTACTGAGGTTCAGGATGGCATTCCTGCCACATTAGGCTATCACGGCTTCCCCGCTTCAAGCTGCATTTCCATTAACCAAGTTGTTTGCCACGGTATCCCCGGCCCAAAAAAACTCAAAAAAGGAGATATCGTTAACATTGATGTCACAGTTATCAAAGATGGCTATCATGGCGACACAAGCCGAATGTTTGAAGTCGGTGATGTTAAACCCTATGCCGCTAGACTTAATAAAGTCGCCAGAGAATGTCTATGGTTAGGAATTGAACAAGTCAAGCCCGACGCGACGCTTTACGATGTTGCACTTGCGATTCAAAACCATGCTGAGGCCAATAATTACACGGTTGTAAAAGAGTATTGTGGTCATGGAATTGGCGCAGAATTTCATGAAGAACCGCAAGTACTGCATTACGCTGCAGAAGAGCTTAAGGATATTGTCCTAAAAGAAGGTATGGTATTTACCATCGAACCAATGATTAATATGGGTAAAGCAGACATTAAACTCTTGCCAGATAACTGGACAGTCGTAACGAAAGATCGCAAACTGACTGCTCAATGGGAACATACTTTAGTCGTGACTAAAGATGGCTATGAAATTTTTACTCTCCGAAAAGACGAAAAGCCTTTCTTGCCGTAAAATTCAATTAAACCACCAACCGCTTGAACTCAAATGAAATCAAGCGGTTCAAGGCGCTCTCAAATCTCAAGACAACTCGAACTCAACGAACGGATGTATCATGACAAACACTATTTCAGTGAACGACCCTTCTTTGCCACATTTTATCAGTGCGCTTCAAGACTCAAACCTGAAAGTATTTGAAAAAACAAAATCCGGTCGTGAAGTCGTTCAGCACTTTACCCACTACCAATTTTCTCAATTTGAAAATGGCTCACATGTAGCAGAGCTCATTAAAGAGCGTGCTAATTTTGTTGATCAAATCCTAAAAAAACTCTGGCAAACATTCATTGAGGACCCGAATACCAGCCTGATTGCTGTCGGAGGCTATGGACGTGGAGAACTCCATCCCTATTCGGATGTTGACCTTCTGATTATTGCCGATGACCCCATGCAACACCAAGAAGCCTTCTCAACCTTTATCACTTTTTTATGGGATATCGGCTTTGAAGTTGGCCACTCGATTCGAAGCCTAGAAGACTGTTTCCAAGAAGGCTTGGACGATGTCACTACAGCGACCAACTTGTTAGAAGCTCGTTGGATTACTGGAAGCTACGAACCTTTCGAACAGTTACAACAACTTTGGTCAAAACCAGATTTCTGGCCAACAAAAACCTTTTTCAAAGCCAAGAAAAACGAACAAGAACAACGACATAAAAGATTCAATGAAACCGTCTATCAATTAGAGCCAAACCTAAAAGAAAGCCCAGGTGGATTGCGCGATTTACACACCATTTACTGGATTGCAAAACGTTACTTTAGGGTGCAATCAATCCACGAACTCGTACAGAAAAAATTTCTAACACCTGAAGAATTCGTTCAAATCGAAGCCGCGAATAAATATCTTAATCGAGTGCGTTTTGCTTTACATCACATGAAAAAACGACGCGAAGACCGACTGCTTTTTGACAACCAACGTTTGATTGCCGAAACCTTCGGTTATCACGATAACCCTGAAAAAATGGCCGTTGAGCAATTTATGTCAGGTTATTACCGCAATGTTCAGACCGTGGTCAAACTCAATGAAATCCTAATGCAGCATTTTCATGAGCGCCTATTCGAATCAGATAAAAAAAGCATCCAAAACATTAACCCACGATTTTGTTTAATCAATGGATACCTTGATATTCGACACCCAAATGTCTTTGCGCAAAACCCAACCGCACTTTTAGAAGTTTTCATCGTACTGCAGGCGTTAAAGGAAGCTAAAGGATTGCGTTCAAATGCCATTCGTTCCTTACGAAATCATTTGCATCTAATTAATGACAGTTTTCGAAATGATCCAATTAACAAAGCACTATTTTTAGAAATATTTCGCCAACCGGCCGGCATCAATGCCGCAGTAAAAAGAATGCATAGCTATGGAATTCTTGGCGCTTATTTGCCAGTTTTCCAAAAAATTTCAGGGTTAATGCAATTTAATATCTTTCATGCTTATACAGTCGATGATCACACGATTTTAGTCATTCGTAACTTAAGACGTTTTTTTGTAGACCACTTCGCTTATGAATTTCCGACTGCCCATCAAATTGCCCAAACAATTTGTAAACCAGAAATCTTATTCATAGCTGCCCTATTTCATGACATTGCAAAAGGTCGGAATGGCGCTCATGAAATCCTTGGTGCAGAAGACACTCGTCAATTTTGCGAACAACACAACCTGCCTCAAAAAGATGCCAATCTCATTGAATGGTTAGTTCGTCATCATTTGGATTTTTCGCATGTTGCACAGCGTAAAGATTTAAGTGACCCAAAAATCATTAAAGAATTTGCAGAACTAGTTGATACGCAAGCCCGTTTAGACCATTTGTATTTGCTTACAGTGGCCGATGTTTGCGCAACATCCGATGATGTTTGGAATGATTGGAAGAACTCCTTGTTCTTAGAGCTCTACAATGAAACGTCTAATATGTTGCAACTGAATGAAGATGCTCCTAAAAGTAAGGCTAAAAAAGCCTTAAAAACTCAAGAAGTTGCCAAGGCAACCTTAAGTAAAATGGAGCTCAAACCATCACAATACAAAACTTTTTGGGAAAGCCTGACGGAAAGTGAATTTTTTAGTCGTCAAACGCATGCTGATGTCGCTCGTTTAACAAAAATTTTATATCAACACCAAATGGGCTCAGACAACTGGGTACAAGTTTCTCCAAAATCTTCTCGCGGCGCATCTGAATTAGTCATCTATATGAATGACCGCGATTTTCTATTTGCCAATATTGCACACAGTCTTGATCGTCAGAAATTCGATATCATGGAGGCTCGAATTTTTAGTACCACGGACGATAAAACACTGGTGTTAATGTACTTTCTTGATCGAGACACCCATGAAATTATTAATCAAGACTCCTGTGATACCATTGAATCACGGATTCTCGAGGACTTAATCAAGCCTCTGCCTGAATCACCGGCTAACGCCTATCCAAGCTACTTAAGTCGGCGTATTCGCTGTTTTGAAACACCTACGCAAATTAGTTTTCACAAAATTAACAAACACAAAACAGAACTTTATATCTCTACCCAAGACCGGCCGGGATTATTAGCGCGCATAGGTTTAGCACTTAAACAGTGTAATATTCGCCTGCATGATGCAAAAATTCATACCGTTGGTGAAAAAGCCGAAGATGTCTTCATTATCAGCGACACACAAGACTTGGCCATTGAAGATAAAGAAGTCCAAAGAATGCTTGAAAACGCCATTATTGATTTACTCGATTAAATTTTAGAAAAACAAAGGAAACTTTATGTCCTCTCAAGGTTTAGACGCGATGATTCCAGAGACCATCAAACTTAATAATGCGCAAAACTTTGCCAAGTTACACCAATCCACCTTATTTCAATTTGATGAAAGCGAATCAGAGGCTTGGCGTAAAAATTGGAACTACATTATTGACCGAATCGGTCTAGAGGAAACACCTCCTCGTTTAAAAATGGAAAAAGATGAAACCAAATCTGGCGAAGAGGCCTTTTTTGAACTTGAGATGGGAGATGTTGATGCCAAGTGGTTTTTAGTCTGTCACCACTTTGGTATCCAGGAATGGAGTTTGCAAGGACTTGCACAAAAACTGGAAGAAGATTTTTACGGTGGCAACATTCCGTTAAAACACCCTGACTCACAAGAAACGAAAAGTCTGCATGAGCATATTCAAGATTTTCTGGACAAGTACCCAAATGGCGGCACTCAAGGAACAGAGTGCGACATGACTGAGTTATTCACTCTGGAAGAAGTAGAAGATAATTAATTTTTTGACTCACCAGAACTTACCGGCCGGAAACTCTTCACCGGCCGGTAAATTTCAATTTTATATCTCAAATAACTCGATTACATTGCTATCCAAATCTTTGAAAAACAAAGCTTTTCGACCTGAACGACTTTCGGTATAAACAATACCCTTGCAATCCAACCGCTGCTTGAAAACAGCAATACCCGATACACTTAAAGCAAAATGCTGATCGCGGCCACCATGCTCAGGACGCTTTATAGACCCATATGGATTTGGCAACTCAAGTAAATGCAACGTTTGATTTTCTCCCAAACTCAACCAAGCGCCTGGAAAACCTAAATTTGGACGCTCTAAGAGTTCCAACCCCAGAATTGACTGATAAAACTCTACAGATTGCTCGGTGCTTTTCACTAAGAGGCTGACATGATCTACCCCTTTTACAACGGCATCATTCATTACTTTCTCCAAAACTTATAAACACAAAAAAGCCCAGTTTAAACTGGGCTCTCAAACAAATTACAAAACGTTAAACCTTTTGCAACTAGTTTTTATGAAGTTCACTGTTTAATCCACCCCAAAGCGTCCCATCAGTCATAATAGCTTGTACCTTACCGGTTTGAGAATGGCGGCGGAATAGCAATTTTGACTGTCCCGATAACTCACGTGCAGAAACCACTGAACCATCCGGCATTTCAACTTTAGTCCCAGCAGTAATGTATAGACCAGATTCAATAATACAGTCATCGCCCAAAGATATCCCAAGTCCTGCATTCGCACCAAGAAGGTTACGCTCACCCATTGAAATAACTGTTTTACCACCACCAGAAAGCGTGCCCATAATAGATGCACCACCACCAATATCAGAATGGTCTCCAACGACCACACCGGCAGAAATACGACCTTCAACCATTGAATTGCCTAAAGTTCCAGCGTTAAAGTTTACAAAGCCTTCATGCATCACTGTTGTTCCAGGCGCAAGGTGAGCCCCTAGACGAACACGATCCGCATCACCAATACGAACACCTTCTGGAATCACATAGTCGACCATTCGAGGGAATTTATCGATTGAAGTAATCGTTAAATTAATTTCTTCTTCCGCAATCGCTGCACGTAGGTTTTCAACTTCTGCTGGCAATACAGGACCAGCACTTGTCCATGCCACATTACTTAATAGACCAAACACACCATCTAAGTTAATACTATGGGGTTTATAAGCGCATTCAGACAAAAGGTGCAAACGTAAATATGCATCTTCCGCAGATTTGGGAGCATCATCTACAGATTCGATTTCAACCGTTACAAAATCACTTTTAATCAAACCTGCTTTTAACGCTAAGCAGTTTCGCGCAATTTCTTTATTTGAACGTGGAAACCAAACATCAAGGGTTGCTCCGGTTTTTGCATCTGTATAACGATGCCCAATTCGCTTAATTGTCATAACTTTTCTCTTAATTTTTTACCAATAAAAAATAACGTGCAAAGTATACCTTCTTGCCAGGAAATTGCCTAGGGAAGGACTGGTCTAATATGCTCAGAAAAACAACCAAGATCCATTACAGAGTTTCATGATTTTGATTTAAACTTGTTTAGGCGTTGCGTCTCATTTACCTAATTTAGGCGATTATTCTGATTAAGAACGCTATATCTTTTTATATTGATTTTATATCGTTTTATAATTCCAGCTCGTATAGCGAATGATTTCCAAAAGGAGCAACAATGAAAATGTACGGAATCTCCAATTGTGACACGATAAAAAAAGCCAAAAAGTATCTTGATGCCAATTCAATTGACTATGCATTTCATGACTACAAAAAAAGTGGTATCGATACGGTTACGTTGGAACAATGGTTAAAGTCCGTTTCATTGGAAACACTTATCAATAAGCGTAGCACCACATGGCGCCAACTCACGGATGAGCAAAAACACCAATTGATTGAAAATCAAAACTTAGCTATTTTGGTCAAAAATCCAACCTTAATAAAACGTCCGGTACTCATTCACCAACAACATATTCTTGTCGGGTTTAAAGAAGCTGACTATCAAGCACTGCTTGAAAAAGAATGAGCAGACAGATTAACACCCAACACATACTAGGAACGACATCATGAGTGAAACCATTGATTTAGCGCGAAAACTTTTACAAATCGATTCTGTAACGCCTGAAGATAAAGGTTGCCAATCATTAATTACCGACTACTTGGAACCTCTCGGTTTCAAGAGCGAATCGATGCCATTTGAAGAAGTTACCAATCTATGGTCTCGAAAAGGAACTGAGTCTCCTGTTTTAGTTTTTGCAGGTCACACGGATGTTGTTCCTACAGGTCCTGTTGAGTCTTGGGAATATCCACCTTTTTCTGCACATATTGATGGTGACATGCTCTACTCGCGTGGTGCAGCCGACATGAAAAGCTCAATTGCATGCTTTATGGTCGCTGCTAAACAGTTTGTAACCGATTATCCAAAGCACCAAGGCTCAATCGGCTTTCTAATTACCAGTGATGAAGAAGGTCCTGCAATCAATGGAACCGTGAAAGTCATTGAAACACTTGAATCTCGAAACGAAAAATTCGAATACTGCATTGTCGGTGAACCTTCGAGTTCAAACAAATTACTTGATTCCATTAAAAATGGGCGCCGAGGCTCACTTTCAGGAAAATTAACCATCAAAGGAATTCAAGGACATATTGCCTACCCTGATTTAGCAGAAAACCCCATACATTCTTTTGCACCTGCCTTGGAACAATTAACAAATGTCACTTGGGATCACGGTAATGAATATTTCCCACCGACTTCGTTTCAAATCTCAAATATCAATGGTGGCACAGGAGCAACTAATATTATTCCAGGTGCGCTTGAAGTTTTATTTAATTTCCGCTTTTCCACTGAACACACACCAGAAAGTCTTCAAGAAAGTGTACATGCCATTCTTGACCATCATGAATTGGATTACGAACTTGAATGGAATTTATCCGGACTACCATTTATCACACCTGCAAACGGTGAGTTAATTGATGCCGTTGAGCAAGCCTCTGAAACCGTTTTAGGCTACAAACCTGAACTCTCCACAGGGGGCGGAACTTCTGATGGACGCTTTATTGCCACCACAGGGGCTCAAACGATCGAGGTTGGCCCTATTAATGCTACCATCCACAAGGTCAACGAATGTGTCAGCGTTTCTGATTTAGAAAAATTAACTCAGGTTTATTACCAAATTCTCGTTAATATTTTAACGAAGTAATTCAGCTTCTAGAGCTAACACAAGCTGATAGAACAGAACAATTGAAAGGAAATAATTTTGACAGAAGAAGCTTTACCGGCCGGTATTCAATACTTATTAATAGGCCTTCAAATATTCGCCTTAATCATATTTTTGTATTTTATTTGGCCGTTAGTGAAGAGTGAAAATTGGAAAGAAAAGTTTATTGAAAATAAAACTGCGAGATCGATTTTGATAGTGTTCGTTCTAATTTTTGTATTTGTTTTTGGGTTAGGACAGTTGTTTGATTTTCTATTTCCGCTGGAAACCTTAGAAGGGATGCAAAGCAACAACCCTTAGACTTGTTTGAACCCTATTAGATCAACACGGTAGGATGTTTTAACACCTGCCCTGTTGTCTATCTAGAAATCTAATCGTTTTCCCTAACGACATCAATTGAAACAACTCCAGCTTCTGAAGTTACAACATGAAATTCAATCGGCTGACAACACACAAAACAATCTTCAGTGTAAGTTTGCTTATCAACAGATGGATCAATCACGACTTCAAACGTTTCCCAGCAATACGGACACTGAACTTCAACGGGCATTAATGACAAATCAAACGCAACCATTTCTTTAAACACCTATCAAAAACAATCGATAAATCAAATCTTATCGTTCTGCACACTGATAGAGCCAAAAACGCATTTCACCGTCTTTCAAATTACTTGCCGGAACAATGGTATCTCCTCCGAGCTTAACCGCTTCATTTTTAGCAAGCATCACCAAATTCTCTACCACGGTCTCTTTATCACGTTCAATAAACCCGACCTTATCCAAAACACTGGTTTTAATTTCACCAAGTTTTTCACACGACTGAATATCTCCAATCGTCATTAAGCGTACAGTATTAGACTCAGGAGCCTCTTTAATCCAAGTGCAACCACTTGAAATCATTCCAACTATAAACACGATTAAAAAAGGAAAACTCTTGCGCACATCTCTCTCCAAATTACTCTCTTTTACTTTTTACAACAAGATAATGATAAATCGATAAGGACACGATAATTAATGCCACACCAATAATCAAATACAGAGCATTTAAAAGTTGAGTCGTATCACTTAAAGCAATTTTAAACACGACCATTAATGCTTCAATCGATAAGGCAATAATAATCGCTGTTAAAAATTTACTAAGCAGTTTTGCGTCATCTTTTTTATCAGAATAGGCTTTAAAAAATACTTCTCTTTCCATGAGAGTTTTTGATAAATCAAAAATTGCCAACCCTAATGTTAAAGCGATAATAGGCTTAAAGACGCTATCAATCGAATAGCCCTGCTCTCCAAAAAAGTGAACCGTGTAATCATAGAACGCATAGCCAATCGACATCAAAGCAAAAAACATCAATGAAGCGCCTATAAGGAAATAAAAGCCTTTCGTGGTTTTATTAAATAACTCATGCCGCTCAATAAAGCCAAAACGTGACAATAGACGAATTAAATTAAAATCAAAAAATACAAAATGCCCTTCAACCTGAGCGATCAAGGTAATACAAGCCTCCCCTGTCGCAGAACTAATATATGGATCACTTATCGAAATATTGGAATCTTTCTCATGAACTTTTTCGACCAAATAACGACGATTTTTGCCAATCGCTTCTTTTAATGTTCGATCACGAAATTGATTCACGGAAACTTGTTGATAATTTTCATCCGTGACGTAGATTAGCTCTAAACTTGGAAGAATTTTGTAGAACGCTCGTAAATCTTCAATTTTAGGATGGAGGTATTGACCATTGATAAGAATGGTTTCAACCATAAACTTTTCAATGTCTTGATGATGCTGCTGATAAAGTTGAATATTTTCCTGCATAACTGCCTCCTAAATTTTCGAAGGATAAAGCAAGTTTTCAACCTTATAAAAATTTAACAACAAGTTCATTCAGTTAGTAATTTAAGAAAGTTTTCATGTCATTTTTAAAGCTCTAAAAACAATTACTTTGGTGCAAGCAAATGCTAGAGCTTAAGAAAGGAAAACTAAAGATAGCTGTCTAAAATTCTATGTAATTCCGATAGGTTTAACGGCTTATTCAAATAATCATCCATGCCAACAGCTAAAAACCTTTCTCTATCGTCTTTCATAGCATTTGCCGTTAATGCAACAATCGGTAAACGTCGTGATTTAGTTTGCGCCTCCATTTCTCGGATTTTTTGAGTCGCCTCGGAACCACTCATATTTGGCATATTCTCATCCATTAATACCAAATCATAGGTTTGTCTGTTGACAGCTTTAATCGCTTGCAAGCCATCTTCCGCTAAATCAAAGTCAATTCCCTGTTTTTTTAGAATGGCACTCATTAACAACTGATTAGTTTTATTATCTTCTACCAACAGTAATTTCCCATGTCTTTGTTGACTTTTTTGAACAGAATCAATGGATTTCTGCTTAGAAACAGTTTTACCAATACTTGCAGGAATTCGAAATTTAAACTGACTGCCGGCTCCTAATTCACTCTCTACAGAAAGTTCTCCATCAAGCAATTCGACCAACATTCTGGAGATGGTTAACCCCAGACCTGTCCCACCAAATTTCCGCGTTGTATCGTTTTCAGCTTGTGCAAACGGTTGAAATATCTTTTTTTTCTGTTCAGGAGTGATTCCAATCCCTTCATCTTTGACGGAAAAAACCAATTGTTTTTTTTCGTGCTCATAATCGATATCAAGATAAATAGAATGATGTGATTGTGTAAATTTAACCGCATTTGATAATAGATTCGTTAATACTTGCTTGATTCTTAGAGGATCAGAATGCAAAGAGTCAGGAATGTCTTTTGCAATGGACACATTGAGTTTAAGCTTCTTTTCAAGGCAACGTGCTCGAAACAAATCTGCCACTGAGTTAAACGCAGTATGAGGATTAAAATCAATTTTATCGATTTCTAATTTATTGCTTTCAATTTTACTGAAATCCAAAATATCGTTAATAATCCCTACAAGACTATGACTCGACTCTTCTATCGTTGTCAGATATTTAATTTTTTCTGGGTTGGTCTCTTCTTGCTTCAGCAAGCCTAAAAATCCGGTAATGGCATTTAACGGCGTTCGGATTTCGTGAGACATATTGGCCAGAAATACACTTTTACTTTTCGTCGCTTCAAGTGCCTGATTTTTCTTATCATTCAAATCAACAGCCATTTCTGTGATATGGCGGCTAATCACGCGCACCGCAAGTATC
>Ga0193954_1001616_pt1 | contig 11336 bp, 8 predicted proteins | sample BB_5_MG_FD_140340 | JGI IMG/M metagenome (GOLD analysis project Ga0193954, IMG submission 140340) | Microbial mat bacterial communities from the Broadkill River, Lewes, Delaware, United States - BB_5_MG | ecosystem: Environmental > Aquatic > Freshwater > River > Microbial mats | place: USA...
CATTGATGTAAGTAAAATCTCTCCTGCACCTCTATTGTATACTTCTTTTGCCCAAGTAATTGCATCAAGTCCTGTATCTTCTCTACCACCTTTAACAAAAACATGATATGAGCCATCTTCTACTTTTTTTACATCAATAGCTACAACTATACATTGAGAACCAAATCTTTTTGCCGCTTCATCTATAAATTCTGGTCGCACTACTGCACTCGAATTTATACTTACTTTATCACAACCAACGTTCAATAAATTATAAATATCTTCCAGTTTTCTAATACCACCGCCAACAGTCAGCGGTATAAAAACTTCTTGTGCAACTTTTTTTACTACATCAACTATTGTATCTCGTCCTTCATGACTTGCTCCAATATCTAAAAATGTAATCTCATCGGCACCTTCAATATTATATCTTTTTGCAACTTCTACAGGATCACCTGCATCTCTTAATCCAACAAAATTAACACCTTTTACTACTCTTCCATTATCAACGTCAAGACAAGGTATAATTCTCTTTGCAAAATAACTCATTCAATTTCCTCATAAAAATTTATTTCTAATTATATATTATTATATCTAATGAATGATAAACATCTAGTTATCACTATAAATATTTGTCTAATACAACAATTGTTCCACGTAGAACAATTGTTGTATAAATTATAATGGTTAACATTATCTATATATAAGTTTGTTTTCGATACACTCTTTCAAATTATGAGAAATATAAAAGCAAAAAAGAAATTTGGACAAAATTTCCTAAAAGACGACCAAGTACTAATTAAGATCATCCAATCGATGCCCAAGAACGATAACCACCTAGTGGAGATTGGGCCTGGCTTAGGTGATTTGACAAAAAAACTTGTCAAGTGCAAAGATGTTACAGCCTACGAGGTAGATAGAGATTTATACTCTATATTGCAAGAAGAGTTTCAAATAGAGTTAGAATCCAATAACTTGAATATCATTTTAGGTGATGTTTTAAATTCTTGGAATGATAACAAATCGCTTTATAATAGTAAATATGACTTGATAGCAAATTTACCATATTATATAGCGACAAATATTATATTGAATTCATTTAATGATGATAATTGTGAGCATATTATTGTTATGATTCAAAAAGAAGTTGCGGATAAATTTACAGCATCATGTGGAGATAAAGAATACTCTGCCCTTGGTGTTATAACGCAATTAATTTCAAAAGAGGCAAAAACATTAATTGTTGTACCTCCAGAAAGTTTTGATCCCCCACCAAAAGTGGACTCTGCTGTTATCTATATAAAAAAAGATTTAGATAAATCAGTGAGTGATGGTTTCAAAAAATTTTTAAGAGGTTGCTTTGTGCAGCCTAGAAAGAAGTTGATTAAAAATTTATCGGCATTTTATAATAAGAATCTTTTAATAGATATATTTAAAGAACTTGATATAATTGAAACCGCAAGACCTCATGAAGTTGATGCATCTTTGTATAGCCATATTTATACAAAGGTAACAAATAATGGAAGAGAGCAAAACAGTACAACCTGCTAATCCGCAAGCAGAAAATAAAAAAGCTACAAATAAGCCAGCAGAAAATTCAACAAATAAAAAAACTAATGCCAAAGGCAAAACAGTTCCTGCAAAAAGAAAACCACCAGTGAGTGGGAATGGTTGGACAAATGACTTAAAAAAAGCATTTGAAACTAACGAAAGAATACAAAAAGAAAGACTAAATCCACACAATAAACTAAATCTAAAAAGTGAAGCAAATATCAAAGTTACTCCACTAGGTGGTCTAGGTGAAATTGGTGGAAATATGATGGTTATAGAAACTGATACATCTGCAATCATTGTTGATGTTGGTATGAGTTTCCCTGATGATTCTATGCATGGTGTTGATATATTGATACCTGATTTTACATATGTTAGACAAATTAGAAGTAAAATCACAGCAATTGTTATTACTCACTCACATGAAGATCATATCGGTGCTATGCCATATATTTTTAAAGAATTACAAGTTCCAATTTATGGTACACCACTTCCATTAGAATCTATTGGTGCAAAATTTGATGAGCATAAAATGAAACATCATAGAAGTTACTTCAGAGCTGTTCAAAAAAGAAAACCTATCAAAATCGGTGAGTTTGAAGTTGAATGGATGCATATGACTCACTCAATTATAGATAGTTCATCATTGGCAATTACAACTGAAGCTGGAACTATTATTCATACTGGTGACTTTAAAATAGACCATACACCTGTAGATGGTTACCCAGCAGATTTACATAGACTTGCATATTATGGAGAGAAAGGTGTACTTGCATTATTGAGTGATAGTACAAATTCTCATTCACAAGGATTTACAAAAACTGAAAAAACAGTAGGCCCTACTTTTGAAAGAATTTTTACAAAAGCTACAGGTAGAATTATCATGTCAACTTTTTCTTCAAATCTTCATAGAGTTGCACAAGCTATTCAATGTGGTCTTGATCATGGTAGAAAAGTTTGTGTTATTGGTAGAAGTATGGAAAAAAATCTTGATATTGCTATGACACTTGGTTATTTAAAATTTCCAAAAGATAGATTTATTGATGCACATGAAGTAAACAAATTTTTAGATAAAGAAGTATTAATAGTTACAACTGGATCTCAAGGTGAACCAATGTCTGCATTATTTAGAATGTCAATCCATGAACATAGACATATCAAAATAAAACCAACAGATACTATTGTATTATCAGCAAAAGCAATCCCTGGAAATGAGGGAAGTGTTTCTGAAATCATCAACCAAATTCAAAAAGCAGGTGCAGCAGTAGCTTATCAAAACTATGCGGATATCCATGTTTCAGGACATGCGGCACAAGAAGAACAAAAACTAATGCTAAGACTTACAAAACCAAAATTCTTTTTACCAATACATGGTGAATATAATCATGTTGTAAGACATATTCAAACTGGTATTGATTGTGGTGTACTAGAGCGAAATACATATATTTTAAGTGATGGTGAGCAAGTAGAAATTGCACCAAAATATCTTAAAAAAGTAAAAACTGTAAAAACAGGTAAAACGTACATAGATAACCAAAGAAATAGAAAAATTGGTGATGATGTAGTAATTGATAGACAAACTATGGCAAACGAAGGTGTAATTATGATAGTTGCACAAATTTCTGAAAATGAAAGAAAAATAGTAGGACCATCAAGAGTTAGTTCATTTGGTATGGTTGATTCTAAAGTAGAAAAAACTTTTGCAAAAGAGATTGAAGATATTTTAGAAAATTTCTTAGAACATATTAAACCAGGTATTTTACAAAATACTAGAGCAGTTGAAGAAGAGTTAAGAAAAGTTGTTAGAAAACATTGTGTAAGAAAATATAGAAAATACCCAATGATTGTTCCAACAATTTTTGTACAATAATACAATGTTCCTTGTGGAACAATAACAAATTTAAATAAAATAAAATAAAAGGATATAATCATGGGAAATAATGACAATAGAGATGATGAAGGAAAAATAAGACTAAATAAATTCATCTCTCATAATAGTAGATTCTCACGTCGTGAAGCAGATGAGTTAATCAAATCTGGAAAAGTTTCAATAGATGGTAAAACAATCGGAGACTTAGCTACGAAAGTTGGATATAAAACAATAGTAAAAGTAAATGGAAGAACAGTAAAAATTGATTATTCAAGAGCTTCTACAGTTATTGTTTACAATAAACTAAAAGGGGAAATTGTATCAAAAAATGATCCTCAAGGACGAAAAATAATTTATGATACAATTTCAAAAAAATTCAATCATTTTATTCCAATAGGAAGATTGGATTATGCAAGTGAAGGTTTACTTTTACTTACAGATGATCCTACAATTGCAACAGCTATTATGACATCTGATTTAGAAAGAGTTTATAAGCTAAAAATTGAAGGTGAAGTTACAAAATCAATGATTTCTGCTATGGACAATGGTATAACATTAGATGATGCAACAGCTGGTGCTTGGGACAATACAAAAACTATAAATATGGAATTTAAACCATTTTTAGGTTACCAAATACAAACTAATACTGCAAAATACTCTAAAATAAAAGTTGCTATTAGCGAGGGTAAAAATAGAGAGTTAAGAAGATTTTTTGCTCACTTTGGTTCAAAAATTGTTGACCTTAAAAGAGTAAGTTTTGGTGGAATAAACCTAAATAACTTACCATCAGGAAAAACAAGATATTTAGAAAGTGATGAGTATGAAAACTTAAGACACTTTATGAAAGAACAAACAAAACAAAATAGAAAGCAAGTAAAACAAGACGAATACTACGAAGATGAGTACTAACCTAGCAAATCTTTTACGACCTAAAACTCTTGAGGAGTTTATAGGTCAATATTCCAATATATACAACACATTAAAATACTTTATAAATATAAAATAAGTTATAATATAATCATACATAATTTACTTAAATTTCTAACCATATATTCTATTAAAAGGCAAAATATCAATGACAAAAGACTTAACAACATCAGATATTAGTAGACAAAATATTTTAAATAATAATTATGCTTTAGAAAAAGTAGAATTACATTTAGCTTTAGGTGGAAAAACATGGAAAGATGAAAGAATTTTTACAAAAGCAAAAGTAGCACAACTTCTTGACATAGATATACGAACTATTGAAAGATACTTAGAACAAAATAAAGAAGAACTAGTTAAAAATGGATATAGAGTTTTAAGAGGAGAAGAGTTCAAAGAATTTAAAGAGTATGTCTCCGACATGAATGTCGGAGACATGCTAAAAACCCCATCATTAGGGGTTTTTTCATTCAGAGCAGTTTTAAATCTTGCTATGTTAATAACAGAAAGTCAAAAAGCTAAACATATAAGAAGTAAAATTTTAGATATAGTTTTAGATGTTATAGCAAAAAAAACTGGTGGTCATACAAAATATATAAATCAAAGGGAAGATAATTATTTATCCGCATCATATAAAGAATTTAGTTATAGACAAGAGTTTACAAATGCATTAGATTATTATCTAGATATGGGGAATTTTAAATATGCAAAATATACAAATAAAATATATGAAATAGTATTTTTAGAAAATGCAAAAAAGTATAAAAGGATACTTGATTTAAAAGAAAAAGAAAGTGTAAAAGAAACTTTATATTCAGAAGTACTAAATGTTATATCAAGTATTGAAAATGGAATTGCAGAAGATATGAAAAAAGAATATGATAAATTAGGTAGAAAATTAACTTCAAAAGAGTTAAATAATTTATTTGAAAAAACTGCAAATAATCCATATTTAAAACCTAATATAGAAGATGCAAGAGTTAAAATGGCAAGTCGTGATTTGTGTTTTAGAGATGTACTGCATGATAAATTAGAAAACTATATTCAAACTGTACCTAAAAGTGATTTTGACAAATTTTTAGGAGAAACAAGTAAATCGTTAGAAGATAGATTATCTAATCCAGAAACACTAGCAGTTTTAAAAAGATTGAAAGATAGATAATGAGTCTTAAAATATTTTATTTTGATACTAAACATGCTGTTAAGGAACACGATTGGATTATTGACAATAGTGGAGGTCTAAGTGGTTTAAAAGAGATTGGATTGTTAGATAGTGCATTAGAACATATTCAAAATAATTTGTATTACCCTACTTTTGAAGAGAAGCTAAAACATTTAATAATTGCAGTTAATAAATTTCATCCTTTTAATGATGGTAATAAAAGATCAAGCTTAGTTTTAGGAGCATATTTTTTAAAACTTAATGGATATGATTATTGTGTCAATAAATTTATTTTTGAGATGGAAAATATTGTTGTATGGTTAGCAGAAGGTAAAATAAATGATGAATTACTTTTAGACATAGTAAAATCCATTATTGAAGAAGATGATTTTAATGAATCAATTAAATTAAGACTATTTGAATGTATTGGATTTTAAATGAGTACTAACCTAGCAAATCTTTTACGACCTAAAACTCTTGAGGAGTTTATAGGTCAATCTCACATAATCTCAAAAAATAAAGCACTCTATAAACTTATTGATAAAAAAGAGATACCACATCTGTTTTTTTATGGAAAACCAGGAACTGGAAAAACTACATTAGCTAGAATAATTGCCAAAAATAGTGGCTATGATTTTTATAATTTAAATGCTACATCTTTAAAAATAGAAGAGCTTCGAGACATATTTAAAAGATACTCAAATGCCCTCCTTAAACCCCTTATATTCATCGATGAAGTACATAGACTAACCAAGACTCAACAAGAAGTTTTACTGCCTATTATGGAGAACTATGAGGCTATAATCATAGGTGCTAGTACTGAAAATCCATTTTTTTCTTTAACAAATGGTATACGTTCTCGTAGCTTTTTATATCAATTTAAATCTTTAACATATGAAGAATTAAATATTTTAACTTCTAAAGCAATGAAGCATCTAAGTGTAACATTAACCAATGAGGCACAAGACTATTTAATAACTTCAAGTGGTGGAGATGGAAGAGCATTGTTAAACTTAATTGATTTTGCAAGTAAAATTGATACAGATATAACTAAAGAGCTTTTAAAAGAATTAAGAGAAACTAGCATGGGTGATGGAGTAAGTTCAGCACAAAGCCATTATGATATTATAAGTGCTATGATAAAATCTATAAGAGGAAGTGATGTAGATGCTGCATTATATTATCTAGGACGATTGATTGATGGAGGAGAAAGTGTTGAATATATCACTAGAAGATTAGTTATTCATGCAAGTGAAGATATTGGAAATGCAAATCCAAATGCACTTAATCTAGCTACTTCTACTATGGTGGCCACTTCTAAAATTGGTTACCCAGAGTCAAGAATAATTTTATCACAATGTGTTATATATATGGCTTCTTGCCCAAAATCAAATAGCGCTTATACTGCAATAAATCAAACATTAAATTATATAAACACTAATGAAATATTAGAAATTCCATTGCACTTACAAGATAGTCATATAGGTTACAAGTATCCACATGATTTTGGAGGTTATGTAGAACAACAATATTTGGAAAAAGATTTAGTATTTTATGATAGTAAAAAAGTAGGTTATGAAAAAACCTTGGATGAGTGGGTAAAAAAAATAAAAAGTAGAGTTTAAATACCCTACTTTATATCAAACTAAAAATTAACCGTCTTTAGTAATAGTATCAATTAACTCTTCTAAAACTCCATCAGCTTTATCATTATCAATTTGACAGGTACCAGCGGCATTGTGGCCACCACCTTTATATTTAAGCATCAATTCACCAATATTTGTATTTGAATCTCTTTTTAAAATAGATTTTCCTGTTGCAAAAACTGTATTTTGTTTTTTAAATCCCCACATTTTGTGAATAGAAATATTACAATCTTGATGTAAAGCATAGATAGTAAATCTATTACCAGGGAAAATTATCTCTTCATTTGTAAGATCTAAAACAACTAAATTTTCATAAACAGTTGAACATCTCTCAATTTGATCTAAAAATTTATCAGAATAACTTTGATATAGTTTAACTCTCTCTGCAACATCAGGAAGTAACATAATTTCATCAATTGTATGGTCAATACAATAATCAATCAAATCCATCATAAGTTGATAATTTGATACAGAAAATTCTCTAAATCTACCAAGTCCAGTTCTAGAATCCATTAGAAAACTTAAAAGTTCCCAACCTTGAGGATCAAGTATATCTATAACATCAAATTGTGCGGCATCTGCTTTATCAACTGCAACCATCATATCTGTACTAACTCTTGGTAACTTTTCTTTACCACCATAGTATTCATATACAATTCTTGCGGCACTATCTGCATCAGGATCAATGTGATAGTTATCTGCTTCACCGTTTCTCATCGCTTCACTTTCATGATGATCAAATACTAAATGAGCTTTTGGTGAATATGGTAAATTTGTAATAATATCATTTTCAGTTATATCAATGATTCCGTCTTGCATATCTTTTGGATGAACAAATTTGATTTCATCAATCATACCTAATTCTTTAAAAATAACCGCACATACTAAACCGTCCATATCACTTCGTGTTATAAGTCTAAACTTTTTTTCCATCTATTCACCCTTTATTTTATTTTTTAAACATCTAAATGTTCAACATCTTTTGCATGATCTTCTATATACTTTCTACGTGGTTCAACTTCATCACCCATAAATAGTGTAAATGTTTCACTTGCTACTTCCGCATCATCAACTGTAACTTTTAATAGTCTTCTTGCTTCTGGTGTCATTGTTGTTTCCCAAAGTTGATCAGGATTCATCTCACCAAGACCTTTATATCGTTGAATATATGCACCTTTTTTAGCACTAGCTTCTATCTCTTCAAGGTACTCTATCATATCTTTATTTTCAAATATTGATGTATCTCTATCTAAAATTTTCTTATATAAATAACTTGCCTCTCCAAAATATGGACTTGCAAACAGCTCATCATCTATCATAAGTTCTTCAAGTCCCTCTTTTGTTTGAACAAAAAGGTGTATAGATTCTTCATTTACTGTTTTGCTTAAAATATTGTAACCATTTGTTATTAAGAATTTTTCAACTTCAATAAATAAATCTTCATTAGATAAACCTACTAAACTATCATTTTCTATAATATATTTAATAACCTCTACTAAAGAGTATCTTTTTTCAAGATTTGATAACATCCCTCTATATGCAGATACGATTTTAAACATATCCAATAAATCATTATATCCCATACCTGTAAATTCAAAATTTCCAAGCCCATTTTCAATTAAAAAGTTACTTAAGTGGCTATCATCTTTTAAATATGTCTCGTTTTTACCCTTTCTATATAGGTATAATGGAGGCTGAGCAATATATAGGTAACCTTTGTCAATAATTGGTCTTAAAAATCTAAAGAAAAATGTTAATAGTAAAGTTTGGATATGGCTACCATCTACATCGGCATCTGTCATAATGATAACTTTATGATATCTTACTTTTTCTTCGTTGAAATCTTCACCAATTCCACATCCAATTGCAGTAATCATATTTTTGATCTCTTCAGACTTTAATATTTTATCAAGTCTTGATTTTTCAACATTCAAAATCTTACCTTTTAGTGGTAAAATCGCTTGATATACTCTATCTCGACCTTGCTTAGCAGAACCACCAGCAGAGTCCCCTTCCACTAGATATAACTCAGCGATTTCAGGATCTTTTGTTTGACAGTTAGCAAGTTTACCTGGAAGAGTTCCAACTGACATACTATCAGTTTTTCTAGTAAGTTCTCTAGCTTTTTTAGCTGCTTCTCGTCCACGTGCTGCCATTAAAGATTTTTCCATAACAAGTTTTGCTTGTACTGGATTTTCTTCAAGATATTTGCTTAACATCTCAAATGTAAGTTTTTGACAAATAGGTTTTACATAAGAACTTCCTAGTTTCCCTTTAGTTTGTCCCTCAAACTGAGGTTCTGGAACTCTTACAGATACAACTGCAACAAGTCCTTCTCTTACATCATTTCCATCAATTTTGGCATCTTTATCTTTTGCGTTAGCATTTGCTTTTAGATAATTTCTAATGGCTCTAGTTAAACCATCTTTAAAACCAGCTTCATGAGTACCACCATCTACTGTATGGATATTGTTTACAAATGATTTTGTATTTCCTGTATATGTATCGTTGTACATTAATGCAATATCTACTTCTACTCCATCTTCTTTTGAAGAAAATGAAATAGAATCAGTTATAGCTTTTGATTTATTTGTATCTTCAACAAATTGTTTAATACCACCTTCAAAATGGTAAACTTCTTTAGTATTAGTTCTTTCATCTTTTAATTCAATAGTAATAGATGGATTTAAATATGCAACCTCTCTAAATCTTTTTGATAATGTTTCAAAAGAGTACTCAGAAACTTCAAAAATAGTGTCATCTGGTAAAAATTCTATAGTTGTACCTGTTTTTTTACAAGTTCCTACCACTTCAAGAGGTTTATCAAATTTACCTTGATGAAACTCTTGATAATGGATTTCATTATTTCTATGAATTGTCATCTTTAAACTTGATGATAAAGCATTTACAACAGATACACCAACACCATGTAACCCACCAGATACTTGATAAGTATCTTTATCAAATTTACCACCAGCATGTAAAACTGTAAGAGCAACAGTAGCCGCACTGATTTTTTCACCTGGGTGAATATCAGTAGGAATACCCCTAGCATTATCAGAAACGATAATTCCATTTTCTTTTGTAATAGTTACTTTAATCGTATCACAAAATCCAGCCATAGCTTCATCTATTGAGTTATCTACAACTTCATATACCATATGATGAAGACCATTTGCATTTGTATCACCAATATACATACCTGGTCTTTTTCTAACTGCTTCAAGTCCTTTAAGAACCTTAATATTACTAGCTCCGTAATCGTCTTTTTTTGCTTCTATTATCTCTTCACTCATATATTTACCCTTACTTATCTAATACTATTGGCATAACTATTGTTACAAAATTACCATCTTCTAATAAAAATGGTAAATTTGACTCATTAAAACCTATATTAATTTTTTCACTATTCGTACTACTTAAAAAATCTAGTATATATTTACTATTTACTGCTATATAAAAACTCTCATCTATATTTAACTCATAATCAATCTGTGTTTGAGATTCACTATCATCATCCAATGATTCAAATATAATATTCGTTTGATTGAAAGTGATTTTTATTTTTGATTCGATTGATGTAACTAACTTAATAGATTCTATTAATAATGCTTTTGATAAAGCAAATGAATATTTTAAATTTCTAGGAATGATTCTCTCATAATCAGGAAACTTACCATTTATAAGTTTTGTAAAAAATGTATAGTTATCATTTGAAACTACTAAATTTGTATCATCATATTTTATATTTGATTCATCTAAAAATAATTTTTGTATCTCTATAATCGCTTTTTTAGGAATAATGATTTGTGACTCTTCATTTGATATATTTTCTAAATTAGCAAGTGCTAGTCTTCTTGTATCAGTAGCTACAAAATTAATCTTTTGTGACTTTATATCTATTAGAGCACCATTTAATTCAAACTTTGGATTGTTGTTATCAATTGCAGGTGTAATTTTTTTGATACTGTTTATTAGATTGATAGTATTTATGTTTAAAGATTTTAAATTTTCTAATTCTACAAAAGATGGATATTCGTTAGCATCATACATAGGTAACTTAAAGTTTGATCTTTTTTGTTTGATATTTAAATTATTGTCAATTACTTCAAATACAATCTCATCATCTTTTAATCTTCTAATAATATTTAAAAAGTTACTTCCATTTACTGTAGCTTTACCATCAATGATATCTGATATA
>Ga0193954_1001617_pt1 | contig 11331 bp, 6 predicted proteins | sample BB_5_MG_FD_140340 | JGI IMG/M metagenome (GOLD analysis project Ga0193954, IMG submission 140340) | Microbial mat bacterial communities from the Broadkill River, Lewes, Delaware, United States - BB_5_MG | ecosystem: Environmental > Aquatic > Freshwater > River > Microbial mats | place: USA...
ATAACGTGCTAATCCGTTCATTAATGAGATGTTAGTTGCAACACTAGCATATACCAAACGATTATCCTTAAGCAGATTAGCATCGGAAGAAACAGGAGTTACCATTCTCACTTTATTTTGCTTACAGTACTCTGCAACCAAATTCATATTATTTGAAATCAATGGTCCAATCACCAAATCAACCCCTTCGAATTTAGGGTCTTTTAATACTTTCATCACGGAAGCAGAATCATTTTTAGTATCAAAGAAATAAAATTTCGCATTCAACCCTTGCTTTTTCAGGGTGTCTAATGCACTTGAAGCTCCCATATAAAACTGCGCCGACATATCGGACAAATATTCAGAATAACCAGAAGTATAATCCAAGTGGAATGGTAGCAAGACAGCAACCTTATACTCCTCTTTAACTTCAAAATCAATTGGCGCATCACTTTCAGGATCGTATTCTTCAGTAATAGTTCCAATATCGACTTTTTCAATTCGTTCTTTCTTAACAGGAATAATCAGTACCTGTCCTTCGTGCAAAGAAGTTGAAGTTAAATTATTCATTTTCATCAAGTCCGCAATCGTAACCATAAATCGTTTCGAGATACTATACATAGTTTCATGCGCCATAACAGTGTGATTTACTGTTGAATCACTAAATGAAATAGTTACTTCCTCTCGAACACCATCCGTCGTTATAGTATCAATTACAAAAGGGTTTACGGATTCCGAGAACTCCTCTTCTACAACACCCTCCTCCTCTTTGTCGGGAATGCCGTCACCTGGCACCTTTATAACCTGACCTTTTTTCAACCCTTGCGAAAGCTCTGGATTCAAAGCAATGAGTTCATCAACAGAAATACCAAACTTCTTAGAAAGTCCATATAGCGTTTCCTTTTTCTTAACCTTATAATCTTCTGTGATCATTTCTTTAGACTCAACTTCTCCTGCAGGAATAAGAACAACCTGACCAACTTTCAACCCATCTTTTAACGATGGATTTTTACTTAAGATTTCGTCTACAGGTACATTATACATACGTTGGAGCCCCCAAAGTGTGTTTCCCGCTTCGACTTTATGTTGATAAAAACGTTGTCCATTTTCTTCCACAACATTAGCAACTCCCGGCTGACCGAAGGCAACAAAAGAACAGCTGATTAAAATAAATATCAGAATATTACGCATAGTTCAAAATTACGGAATTGATTTTACAATCCTTGTGCCAATTAATGAGATTACTCCCACTCGATCGTTGCAGGTGGTTTAGAGCTAATATCATATGTCACTCTATTTATCCCTTTAACCTGATTAATAATCTTATTAGACACCTTAGCTAAAAACTCATAAGGCAAATGGCACCAGTCGGCAGTCATTCCATCAGTTGAACTTACAGCTCTAAGTGCTACAGCATTTTCATAAGTACGCTCATCCCCCATTACTCCAACAGATTGTATCGGTAAGAAAATAGCTCCCGCTTGCCAAACATCATCATAAAGACCATCTTCTTTCAAAGATGAAATAAATATATGATCGACCTCTTGAAGAATAGCAACCTTTTCTGCAGTCACATCTCCCAAAATCCGAATACCTAATCCTGGTCCTGGAAATGGATGACGTCCTAAAATATTCGGGTCAATTTCTAATGAACGACCAATTCGACGAACTTCATCCTTAAACAATAGACGCAATGGCTCAATCACTTTTAACTTCATATAGTCAGGCAACCCTCCTACGTTATGATGCGATTTTATTGTAGCACTTGGACCTCCTGTAGCTGAAACGGATTCAATTACATCTGGATATATTGTTCCTTGACCTAACCACTTTGCGTTCTCAACTAATTTCGACTCTTCATCGAAAACATCAACGAACACCTTTCCTATCGCTTTTCTTTTCGCTTCTGGATCTGAAATACCTTTTAATTCAGCATAAAACTTATCAGAAGCATTCACTCCTTTCACATTAAGTCCCATTCCTTTATATGATTCTAGCACAGATGAAAACTCATCTTTTCTTAGAAGTCCATTATCAACAAAAATACAATGAAGGTTAGAACCAATTGCCTTGTGTAAAAGAACGGCTGCAACGGAAGAATCTACCCCACCTGACAAACCTAAGATAACCTTATCGTCACCAACTTGGCTTTGAATTTTTTGCACTGTTTCTTCAACGAAAGCATTTGGTGTCCAATCTTGTGCACACTTACAAACACCAACTAAAAAATTCTTTAATAAGACAGCACCCTCTAGTGAATGATAAACTTCAGGATGAAATTGAATTCCAAAAGTCTCCTCACCTTCAATTTGATACCCTGCATACTTAACATCTTTTGTACTTGCAATCACTTTAAAGTTATCTGGAACAGCTTTAATAGTATCTCCATGTGACATCCAAACTTGAGAGTCATTTGACATGCCATTGGTAAGCACATTAGTTTGATCGACAAAAGAAAGGTTAGCACGACCATATTCACGAATCGTTGAAGGTAAAACTTCACCTCCAAAATTATTCGCCATAAACTGAGCACCAAAACAAACACCTAACAAAGGAAGTTTCCCTTTAATTTCTGACAAATTTGGTTTTGGAGATTCATCATCTCTTACAGAAAAAGGACTTCCTGACAGAATTACACCTTTAATATTATTTGTTAAATCAGGACACTTGTTCCATGGGTGGATTTCACAATAAATATTCAATTCACGCACTCTTCTAGCTATTAACTGAGTGTATTGAGATCCAAAGTCGAGTATTAAAATCATTTCATGCATAGCGCAAAGATAATGCGAATCATCTAATCTAATCCGATTTACAACACTATATTTTAGGATTTTATTCTAGACAATGTGTCAGTTAGAAGCAATTTGGAATAATTTATGACGAAGCCAAACATAATTGAGCCCCTAACCCTTTCTTAGGAACTGGATTTTATTAATTTTACACGTTCGAAATTTATTTCAATAATGGCGATTAACATATTTAAGAATTTATTTGGTGATAAGTCTGTAAAAGACAGAAAAGAGTATCAACCATCCATAGATAAAACGAATGAGTTTCAGACTCAATTCAAAAACCTATCAGACAGCGAATTAAGAGCTAAAACAGCGGAATTCAAATCTTTAATTTTAGAAGGGACAAAAGATTTAGAAGCCGAATTAAAAGATCTTAAAGACAAGGCAGCCAGCACTACAACGGCCATTCATGATAAAGAAACTCTTTTTGAGTCCATTGATAAAATGACTCAAAAAATTGATGATAAAATTGAAGAAGTCTTAGAACAAATTAGACCTGAAGCATTTGCTGTAGTAAAAGAAACTGCAAGACGTTGGAATGAAAATGGTCAATTGGTTGTTGACGCACAAGATTTTGACAGGGAATTAGCAAGCTCTAAAGACGGAATCGTTATTGAGGGAGACAAAGCAATTTGGTCGAACACGTGGACAGCAGCTGGAGCTGAAGTTTCATGGAATATGGTTCATTACGATGTACAGTTAATGGGTGGTGGAGTTCTTCACAAAGGAAACATTGCTGAGATGCAAACTGGTGAAGGGAAAACATTGGTTGCAACTTTACCTGTATACCTAAACGCATTATCAGGTAAAGGAGTTCATGTTGTAACAGTAAATGATTACTTGGCAAAACGTGATTCTGAATGGATGGGACCGCTTTATCAATTTCATGGTTTAACTGTTGATTGTATTGATAAACATAGACCTAACTCCGCTGAGCGTAAAAAAGCATATTTAAGTGATATCATTTTTGGAACAAACAATGAATTTGGCTTTGACTACCTGCGTGACAATATGGCAGGAAGTCCTGATGACCTTGTACAACAAAAACATCATTACGCAATTATTGATGAGGTCGATTCAGTATTAATTGATGATGCTAGAACACCTTTGATTATATCTGGTCCAACTCCACGTGGCGATGAACATGAGTTTCACCAATTAAAACCTCGTGTAGAAAACATCGTTGCTGCGCAAAAGAAATACGTTACCCAATGTTTGGCTGATGCAAAACGTTTGCTTACTGTTATTAATGGTGAGGTGGCAGATGCTAAAGAAGCAAAACAAATGTTGGAAGAGGGAGGAAAGGCTTTGTTAAGAGCATTTCGTGGTTTACCTAGAAACAAAGCATTAATCAAATACTTATCTGAACCTGGTATTAGAGCTCACTTGCAAAAGACTGAGAACTTTTATATGCAAGAACAAGGTAAGCATATGAAAAAAATTGATGTTGAATTATTCTTCGTTATCGATGAAAAAAACAACACGATTGAGTTAACTGACAAGGGAATTACATTGATTTCTGGTAATGACGATAAAGAATTCTTTATTATGCCAGATATTGGATCTGAAATTGCGAACCTTGAAAAACAAGGACTTGAACCTTCAAAATTCGTTGAAAAGAAGGACGCATTGATTCGAGATTACAGTATTAAATCGGAGCGAATTCACTCTGTTAATCAATTATTGAAAGCTTACACTCTTTTCGAAAAAGAAGTTGAATATGTAATCTTAGATGGAAAAGTTAAGATTGTGGATGAACAAACTGGTCGTATCATGGAAGGAAGACGTTATTCAGACGGACTTCATCAAGCCATTGAAGCGAAAGAGGATGTTCAAGTAGAAGCAGCGACTCAAACTTATGCTTCGATAACACTTCAGAATTACTTTAGAATGTACCATAAATTGTCAGGGATGACAGGTACTGCAGAAACTGAAGCAAAAGAATTCTGGGACATCTATGAATTAGACGTTATTGTAATTCCAACAAATCGTCCGATTCAACGTAAAGATGAAAATGATTTAGTATTTAAAACGGCAAGAGAGAAATTCAATGCTGTAATAGAAGAAATCGAAAAATTAGTTGCGCAAAAACGACCTGTTCTTGTTGGTACAACTACTGTAGAGATATCGGAGCTTCTTGGAAGAATGCTACAAATGAAAGGTATCAACCATCAGGTATTGAATGCCAAGCATCACCAAAGAGAGGCTGAGATTGTAGCGAACGCAGGTTTACCTGGAGCAGTTACCATTGCAACAAACATGGCCGGTCGTGGTACCGACATTAAATTAGGCGAAGGTGTAAAAGAAGCCGGTGGTTTAGCCATCATTGGTACTGAGCGTCACGATTCTCGTCGTGTTGACCGTCAGTTAAGAGGTCGTGCTGGTCGTCAAGGAGATCCTGGGTCATCTCAATTCTTCGTTTGTTTAGAGGATGACTTGATGCGTAAATTCGGATCAGAACGAATTGCTAAACTTATGGATAGACTTGGTCTAAAAGAAGGTGAAGTAATTACACACAGCATGGTTTCGAAATCAATTGAACGTGCTCAGAAAAAAGTAGAAGAAAATAACTTTGGAATACGTAAGCGATTATTAGAGTACGATGATGTAATGAATGCGCAGCGTAAAGCTATTTACAAAAAGCGTAAAAATGCATTGTTTGGTGAACGTTTAGACATTGATATCGACAACATGTTCTTCGATGTAAGTGAAGCAATTACACTTGGATTTGCTAAAAGCGAATTTAAAGCATTTGAAGAAGAATTACTACGTGTTGTTGGAACTCAATCACCAGTTACAGCAGCGGAATATGAATCTCTGGATGAAAATACGATCATCAACAAAGTATACCACCAATTAAGAGATCAATACGATAGAAAAAACGAGAAAATTGCAGCTGCTGCAATGCCTCAAATCAAACACGTTCATGAAACGATGTCTGAGAAATATCAAAACATCGTTTTCCCTCTGACAGATGGTAGAAAAGAAATGCAACTTGTTGTTAACTTAAAAGAAGCATACGAAACTCAAGGACACATTATTTCAACAGCATTTGAAAAGAATATTGTTCTTAGTATGATTGATAATGAGTGGAAAGAGCATTTACGCGAAATGGATGATTTACGTTCAGCGGTGCATAATGCGCAATATGAACAAAAAGATCCGCTTTTAGTTTACAAACTTGAGTCCTTTGAGTTATTTAAAGCGATGTTGGTTCGTTTGAATGCGGAAACGATGGAACTCTTGATGAAATTGGATATCCCAGCAACTCAAGAAATTCAAAGTACAAACCAATCAGAGACGACACAAAGCAATTACGAAAAAGCACAAGAAAACCAGCAACCAGAACAAGTAAAAGGTAGAGAGGGTTATCAAGAAGCCATTGCTAACTCGGGAGCTCAAAGACAAGAGAAACAACAACCTATTGTTGCCGAAAAACAACCAGGAAGAAATGATGCTTGTCCTTGTGGAAGTGGAAAGAAATACAAACAATGTCATGGGAAATAACCCCACATTAAAATCAGTTTAGTTATTAAAAGGCACCAATTCAATTTGATGCCTTTTTTTTATTTAAAGTACTCATAACAATTGTATTACGTAATTCCCATTAAATCGAACATCAATTATCGTCATATTCACATAAATATACATTAGACTGCAGCAAACTATCATTTACTAAAATAATTCGAATATATATATGTAATTTTTACCCACTGAAATATTCAGTACATATACTACAATTCGATTAACCTATGCAACCTACACATCTGTTGATTATAGTTTTGACTATTTTCTCATCATACTCATTTGCCCAACCTTCAAATGACGACCCATGTTCGGCAATTCCTTTAACAGCCGGAGCTACATGTACATTTTCAACGTACACAAATGCATCTGCAACAGCAACTTCTGGAGTAACAGCCCCTGGTTGTGCAAGTTATAGTGGTGGTGACGTCTGGTTTTCAGTTACTGTTCCTGCAAGCGGTTCAGTAACTATAGATTCCAATACAGGAGTCGTAACCGATGGTGGAATGGCTATTTATTCGGGAACTTGTGGTTCTTTAACCCTTATTGAATGTGACGACGATGATAGTGCAAATGGGTTGATGTCAATGATTGCATTGACAGGACAGACTCCTGGTGCTACATTGTGGATTCGAATGTGGGAATATGGAAATAATAATAACGGAACATTTGATATTTGTGCAACTGACCCGGGTGGCGGTTCTGGATCTGCTCCAGCAAACGACGATCCATGCTCTGCAACAGCATTACCCGTGAATGCTGCTTGTACTTACACTAGTTCAACAAATGCGGGAGCAACAGCAACAAGTGGGGTTACCGCACCTGGTTGTGCAAGCTATAGTGGTGGAGATGTTTGGTTCACTGTTGTTGTCCCTGCAAGTGGAAACATTTCAGTTGATTCAAATACTGGCGGCATGACCGATTCAGGAATGGCTATCTACTCTGGAACGTGTGGTTCACTTACACTTATAGAATGTGATGATGATGACAGCGCAAATGGTTTAATGTCTTCCATTGATCTTAGTGGTCAAACTCCAGGAGCAACTTTATGGGTTAGAATGTGGGAATATGGAAATAACAATAACGGAACATTTGATATCTGCGCAACTGAAGGTGCAGCAGTAACTCCTTGTGGAGGAGGTACAACCGAAGATTTTTGTGAAGCCCCTGCAACATTGACGCAAGGTGCTGGTTCTTGGTCATCAAGTACATATGATTATTATACTTCAGACCTTCCTGCAAACATTGGTATCTTTTGCGGTTCAATCGAAAATAATTCTTGGTATTCTTTTGTAGCCACAAGCACAACGGAAACTTTTAACATAACAGACGTATCCAACTGTTCAACAGGCTGGGGAATTCAAGCAGAAGTATTTGAGGTCACAACTGATATAAATGGATGTTGTACCAACTTCACATCTCACTCTAATTGCTTTAACCCGGGAACTGTCTCTACAGGAACCGTTACTGCAACCGGCCTTACCATTGGTAACACTTATATGCTCATGGTTGATGGTTGGGGTGGTGACAATTGTGATTTCACTGTTTCTGGGTGGACAGCTATCGGAATTCAACTCCCTGTAGAATTGGAAAATTTAACTGGAGCTACATTGCCAAGATCAAACGAAATCCGCTGGCAAACTATTACGGAAATAGACAATGATTATTTTGAAATCTACCGTTCTTTTAACGGAGAAGACTTCGAAAAAATCGGAATTATAGACGGGAACGGAACCTCTACAAGTACAATCGATTATTCTTTTATTGATAATGATGTAAGAACAGGAAATGTTTATTACTACTTGAGACAATACGACTTCAATGGATCTTCTAACTTATCGAAAACAATTGCATTAAACCGAGCAATTAATCAAACGGGCTTTTTATCTGCCTACCCTAACCCAACTGAATCTTCGATCTATATTGAAATCAATCACTCTAGTTCATCTACCAATACAACACTCGAAATCATCAATGCACTTGGTAATACTGTTCGCAAAATGAGCATTAGTAAAGAAGGATATCAAAAAATCAATTTTGATTTAAGTGATCTTGCACAAGGTGTTTATTTCGTGAAATACACGAACGATTCTAAAACTCAACATTCTTCACGAATTATAAAAAAATAATCCCATGAAATTTATCGGCATCCTATTTATCCTCATTTCATTTTCTTCTTTTTCACAAGATACATCTGACCCTCTTTATGAAAAAGCGGCTTTTGCAGTACGTGTTCAAGGAGAAACAGCCTATAAAACGATTGTTAAGTTCACAGACAACCTAACCTCTGCTAACCGAGAAAGTTCAATTCGAGAAGACTTATTTTCTAAGGAAGGTGTTTTTCATGTTGAATTTAATCAAGACGGAAATAGCATGACAATTCTTGCATTGTCTGGTATTACTCCTGAAACAATCAAATACTTAATTTCTAAAACAACCTCATCGATTGATATACAAGAAAGCGAGGTTTACGAGTTTTAATCTCTTTATTTTTGTGATATTTGAATTGTGAAAAATGCAATTCAGCAAATATCGATAATTGGCAGCGGAAATGTGGCTTGGCATTTAGCAATTCACTTTGCCGAAATTGGAGTAAAAATTAGTCATGTTTTCAGTCGCACAGCATCAAATGCTGAAGAACTATGCAAAAGAACAGGGGCTATTAACACCGAATCAATATCTGATTTACCAAATAATCAACTTGTTCTAATCTGTACACCTGACGATACTATTTCATCAATCTGTACAGAAATTGATCCTTCTTGTCCTGTAGCGTATACATCTGGTTCTGTTGAAATTGAATCATTACCAAAACGAGGAAACCTTGGTGTTTTTTATCCGCTTCAAACTTTTTCAAAGCACATAGAGTTGGACTTAAGCACCGTTCCATTCTTCATAGAATCCACGAATAACGATTTCACAAAATCACTATTCATACTTGCCTCTAAGATTTCAGACACCGTTACACTAGCAAACTCTCAAGAACGCAGTGAACTTCACCTTACCGCCGTTTTCGTCAACAACTTCACCAATCACATTATATATCAAGCTCAAAAGTACGCAGAATCAAAGTCCATAGATTTCGACCACTTAATTCCATTACTAAAAGAAACGGTTCATAAATTAAATATGGACAATGCATATAGCGCTCAAACTGGGCCAGCAAGACGTGGTGACGACGCTGTAATTAAAAAGCATACAGAACGATTAGATGGTCGATCTAAAGAAATATATTCACTTATTAGCAATAGCATAAAGGAAACTTACAATGATTAGTTTTAAAGAACGATTAAATGATATCTCAACATTCATTTTTGATGTTGATGGTGTACTTACCGATGGAAGTGTTTCTCTATTTAAGGGCGAAGTTGTTAGAACCTTAAATTCTCGTGATGGCTATGCACTTCAATATGCCTCAAAAATGGGATACAATATCTTTATTATTTCTGGCGGGACTTCTGAAGACGTAGAAAACAGGTTAATGAACCTTGGAGTTACCGAAGTTTTCATGGGTTCTATCAATAAAGTGGAAGTCTACAATGCGATTAAGGAAAAATACAACATCAACAACGAACAGGTTGCTTATATGGGAGATGATATTCCCGATTACAAAGTGATGCAAATGGTAGGATTATCAACTTGTCCCCAAGACGCTGCCGTAGAAATCAAGCACATTAGTCATTATCAATCACCGTTTATGGGAGGCAGACATTGCGTCAGAGACATTATAGAACAAGTATTACGAGTTCAAGGAAAATGGTTTTCTGAAGATGCTTTTGAGTGGTAGATTTTTACTGAACTACCAACTTTAGTCTTACTGGAACCACTGTTGCACCTGTCAATTCAATAAAATAAAGTCCTGTTCCTTCTTGTTGCATTGATAGGTTCAATTCTTTATTAAAGCTACCAGTTTCTATTAGGGTACCTGATGAACTGATTACATTATATTGGTCGTAAAGTTCTGTTTGAGAAACAATAGTAACATCTCCATGACTTGGATTAGGGAACAAGGAAACCTGTGATGACAAATCTAATTCATCTAGGAGAACAAGGTTGTTAATTGTAAAATTATTGATATTGTCTGGGTACAATTCATTCGGTCCAATCTTGGCAACTGTAATTTCATTTCCTCCAGAAATCACTCCAGTACTATAACCAACGACAATTGCTCCACCATCAGATGTTGCTATAATATCACCGGCATAATCTGGGTAATCGTGAGACATACCAAATGAACTTTGAAAGGACAATGATGAATTGTATCTGTTGATTGTTAAATCATCTCCAAAGTCGTATCCTGAATCATTATCAGTAACCATGGAAACATAAAAATCTCCATTACTTCCATAATTAGCCATTTCAGAATGATACATTTGTCCAGGTTGCGAAGGATGAAATCCCCCCCAAAACGTCCCTGTATTTTGCATTACAAACAAATACGCATCCGTTTCATTTGTTTGCGGTCCATTTGAACCTCCGGTACCAATAACTTTTGTTGGATCTGCGTCAAAAGCCAAATCAGTTACCCAATAATCGCCATTTGGACCAAATGTTTTTTCCCAAAAAACAGTTCCATCATCTTTCAAAAACATCATATAACCTTTGGTTTGAACAGAATCCTCCAAATAGTATTCCCCTCCTATGAAATACGTTGAATCTGTATACTTCAGAATACAACTGGCTTTATCATCTCCTATCCCTCCAATTGTTTTCGTCCAAAGCGTGTCTCCCAACTTATCTGTTCTCACAATATAGATATCCATATTATCTGTATCATTAGAGCTCGTTTCACCGACAAGTAAAGTACCAGTATCTCTGGTTAAAGCCGCATCATTAATACGATCCCAACCTGAACCTCCATAGGTGTTTTCCCATTCAAGGTTGGCCGACTCATCGACTTTAGCCAAGTAAAAATCAAATCCACCAGCACCATAAGAATTGGTATAACCACAAATAAAAAAACCGAAATTCTTTTTATAGAGTACACGTCTACCCGATTCAGATTCAGGACCACCATAGCTCTTTGACCACA